>Ga0316208_1001646_pt1 | contig 20291 bp, 17 predicted proteins | sample 3monopyrite_MG_FD_204944 | JGI IMG/M metagenome (GOLD analysis project Ga0316208, IMG submission 204944) | Microbial mat bacterial communities from mineral coupon in-situ incubated in ocean water Damariscotta River, Maine, United States -... | ecosystem: Environmental > Aquatic > Marine >...
ATTTGAACCAACACCGCTCGAGTATCAGCACCGCTTACGAGAGGGAGCTGCGCCGCCAAACCTAAATCCGGGCAATAGAAAATTTGAATTAATGGTAGCGGTTTGGAAAAAACTACCATTACCAGTTGCTAATATCCTTGGGCCACTGCTAGCGCGGCATTTAGGATAGAAAATGTTATGGCGACTATTTTATTCCTTGCTCACCGTATTCCGTATCCACCAAATAAAGGTGACAAAATACGGTCTTGGCACTTTCTTTCTCACTTAATCGAGCACCATGATGTGCATTTGGGGTTTTATGTTGATGACCTTCGTGACTTACAGCATATAGATTTTCTTAGAAAGAAAACGGCAAGTATGTGCTTCGATAGTATATCCCCCAAAATACAGAAATTACGAAGCTTGACAGGGCTTTTTTCAGGCTCACCGCTAACACTTGCAGCATACCCCAAGAATAAACTTCAAAACTATGTAGAAAATTGTCTTGACCAAGAAGACGTTGATTTGATTTTTGCGTTTTCGGCAGCAACAACCAGTCTGGTTCCAGTACGCACTAACACACCCTTGTTTGCTGATTTGGTAGACGTGGATTCTGAAAAATGGGCAAGTTATAGCCAGCAGGCATCTTGGCCTTTGTCATGGCTATATAAAAGAGAAGCAGAAACTCTTAGCGCATATGAAGCATATGTAGCAGACAGGTCTGTTGCGGCATCCTTTGTAAGCGAGCAGGAGGCCGCCCTCTTCAAGGCACACCACCCTAAAATGGTTGATAAAATTTATGCCATTCCGAATGGTGTTGATTTGGAAAAGTTTAAAGAATGCCTTCATGAAAATACTAAAAAATCCCCCGTGATACTTTTTAGTGGGGCGATGAATTATTTACCAAACATTGAAGCAGTTGAGTGGTTCTGTAAAGATATTTGGCCCTTAGTGATCATAGCATACCCGCATGTTAAATTTAGAATTGCAGGGGGACCAACACCGTCTCGCGTACAAAACCTTGGCAAAATACACGGTGTTGAGGTTGGCGGATATGTTGATGATATGGCCCACGAAATTGCACAAGCATCTGTTTGTATTGCACCGATGAAAACTGCACGTGGTATTCAAAACAAAGTGTTAGAAGCGATGGCTGTTGCAAAGCCTGTTGTTGCAACGAGCCTTGCGAATGAGGGCATTAACGCTCTAGATAAAAAACAACTGTTTGTTGCTGATGAGGCTCAAGGCTTTGCAAGCGCCATTTTAGATTTGTTAGCTAATACAAAGGTTTGTGAGGAAGTGGGTAAGGCGGCACGTTTTTATGTAGAAGAGCATTTTACATGGCGGAAAGCCTTTCTAAAGTTGGATAGAATAATGGAGAGATATATATGATCTCCCACTATACCTTACGACATGCGGTTATAGGGTTTTTCTTCGCCAGTTTATTGCTTACTATTTCATGGTGGGACAGTGTTGATCATCTGATTTACTTGCTTCGAACTGTGGATACATATTCATATGGACAATTAGTCCCCTTTGTAACGTTATGGCTTCTCTGGAATAGGCGTGCCTATTTTTACAGTGAAAAGGCTTTTGTTTGGTTTCCGGGCCTTCTGTTCTTGATACTAGCAGCCCTCTTATGGTGGGGCGGCGAAATTCTCGAGATGAAAATATTAGGGCATGTTGGGTATATTGCCGGTTTACAGGCCCTTTTTATCATTTTCTTCGGCCCGAATGTTTACCAACGTTTGTTATTTCCATGTTTGTTTATTTTTCTTACCATTCCTGTTGGCCATAGCCTCATTCCTATTATGCAAGAATTAACAGCTAATATGTCTGTCTTTATGCTGGGTATAACTGGAATTCCGTATCAATCTGATGGTTTGTTAATTACAATTTCCAGCGGTGTTTATGAGGTGGCGCAGGCGTGCGCAGGTGTTCGTTTTCTGTTTACAAGTATAGTGACAGGTGTGCTTCTTGCCCACTTGGCTTATAAAAGTTGGCGCAAAAGGTTGTTGGTGGTTCTATTGGCTGTGACTTTACCTATTTTTGCTAACGCCTTGCGAGTTTTAGGTATTTTAGTCATTGCAGAAATGACAGACCAGTCTTTCGCAAGGGATGTAGACCATATCATATATGGGTGGGTGTTTTTGTCCCTCATTCTGCTTTTTCTAATTTTTGTTGCTTACCGGTTTGCTGAAGAAGAAGCGGATGCCTCTTTTGTGCCGACAGTAAAATTCACCTTTAAAGAGGAGGGAGCCGGTAAAGAGGAGGGTGCTGGGTCTCGCTGGGTCGCTCTTGTAGGGGCCTATATCCTTCCTGTCAGCGCTATGCTGCTCATACCAGAACAAAATATAACAAGCCCCGTACTTAGTGAACATAACACACCCTACTGTGATAATTGCTCTATACGGAAATTGCCGGCTGATAACCTAAATGCAAAGGCACTGTTTGAAGGTGCCGATGCATCTTTTGATGCTCACTATAGACTTGCAGGGGATCAAGTGACTGTCTCAGGGGCCTTATACTGTCCGCAGCGTGCCGGGAGCCGGTTATTACAAATAGGCAACTTGCCCGGAGGAAGAGGGTGGTCCGTTATGCCTGGTACAGTACGAACGCCAGAAACTCAGGGTGGTATTAAATTCAAAGAAGCAATTTATGAACGTGGTATGGCTCAGAAAATCGTTTGGACAAGTTATTATATGAATGGACAATGGTTAACGTCAGAGAGCAGCGTTAAAATAGAAACGGCGAAAGAACGAGCTTTATACGGAAAATCTGCAGGGGCGGTTTTAGTAATATCAGCTGTTTTCTTCGACCAATCAGATACACCGCGGCCCGCCATGCAAAAACTTCTCTCGACATTTTTACCAGATAGCTTTTTATGGTCAGAAATTAAGGCACCAGAGAAAGGGTTAGCTGTATGTGTGGAATAGCCGGTATTGTTATGGCTGAAGGAGAGTATCTTGACCAGTCAGCACTAAGAAATATGACGGATTCCATTCTTCACCGAGGGCCTGATGGGGAAGGTTTTTATTTTGGTGAATCGGTTGGTCTTGGGCACCGTAGGCTTTCAATAATAGATATTGAAGGGGGTGTGCAACCCATGCACAGTGTAGATAAAAAGGTTATTTTATCCTTTAACGGTGAAATTTATAACTTTCAATATTTACGCCGCGAGCTAGAGGCTCTGGGCCACAAATTTCTTACGCATTCTGATACAGAAATCTTGCTACATGCCTACTTAGAATGGGGGAAAGACTGTGTTAGCCGGTTGCGGGGTATGTTTGCTTTTGCCATTTGGGACCATAGGTCGAACGAACTTTTTTTAGCGCGAGACAGACTTGGTATTAAACCTCTCTACTATAGTGTTTTACCTAATGGTTCTTTTATTTTTGGATCTGAACTTAAGGCGATACTGGCACATCCTGCGCGTACCAGAAAGTTACGTGTTGATGCTTTGGAAGATTATCTCATGTTGGGATATGTCCCTGATCCGAAATCAATTGTGGAGGGTGTGCACACGTTATCGCCAGGACATATCTTGGTGAAAACTATGACGAGTCCTACTTACCGGGCACATTGTTATTGGTCCCCAAATATGGAATCAGGAGGCGGGGCAATTACGGACGAGGAGGAATTGCTTGGCCGTTTAGACGAAGCCGTAAAAATGCGTATGATCGCAGATGTTCCTCTGGGCGCTTTCCTTTCTGGAGGAATGGATTCATCTGCGGTTGTTGGTTTAATGAGTGGACATAGTATTGAACCAATTGAGACGTGTGCAATAGGGTCAGAAGACCCAGACTATGACGAAAGCGGGTATGCACAACTTGTGTCTGATCATTTCAAAACACATCATAGAACCCGCTTTACATCGGCTCATGATGGCGTGCAGTTAGTTGATGAAATGGCAAAAGTATTTGATGAACCGTTTGCAGACCTGTCAGCTATGCCTACTTATAGAGTTTGTGCTCTAGCGCGTGAAAAAGTAAAGGTAGCCCTTTCCGGTGATGGTGGAGATGAACTATTTGCTGGGTATAGGCGCCATAAATTCCATATGGTTGAGGAGCGTTTTAGAGGGGCTTTACCCCAGATGTTAAGACGGTCAATTTTTGCACCTTTGGCAAAAATATACCCCAAGATGGATTGGGCACCGCAGTATTTGAGAGCGAAGAGCACTCTTGAGGCCCTGAGTAAAACTTCTGCGGAAGCCTATTGCCAAAGTGTAAGTAAAACTCCTGATCGAGATCGCTACAGGCTTTACACAAATAAAATGCGAAAAACTCTCGCAGGATATCACCCCCATGACCGCTTTAATGAACTTGCGGCTGAGGTACAAGGGGCTGACCCTCTTTCGCTCATTCAATATATAGATTTAAAAACTTATTTGCCGGGGGATATTTTAACAAAAGTGGATAGAACAAGCATGGCACATTCACTTGAAGTCAGGGTGCCTATTTTAGATCATAAATTTGTTGAATATAGCCTGAGGTTACCGGCAGAAAATCGCATTCAAGATGGTGTTGGGAAAGCAGTTTTCAAAGGGGCCTTAAGGGGTTTTCTACCTGATGAGACACTTGATAGAAGCAAGCGAGGTTTTATGGTTCCCGCGGTTAAATGGTTTCGCAATGAGCTAGCATCAACCGTTAAAGAGCTTGAAAATAGTGATGCTCTTATTGGTACAGGCTTATTGAATAAACAAGGAATAAAACAAATAGTTCGTGAGCATTTGTCTGGTAGTAGAGACCATCACACAACAATATGGTCCCTACTCATGTTAGATAGGTCTTTAGTTAATTTGGGGTTAGAAACTATTTAAGTCATTTATGTTCATCTAGAGCATACCCTGCGGAACGAACAGTTCTAATGTAATCCTGTTCACCATTTTCGTTAATGGCTTTACGTAAGCGACGGATATGAACATCTACAGTTCTTGGCTCAACGTAAACATCCCGACCCCATACAGAATCAAGAAGCTGTTCACGTGAGAAAACTCTACTTGGGTTCTCCATGAAATGCCGAAGGAGGCGATATTCAGTAGGGCCGAGGTTAATGACGCGGTCACTCCGGGTAACACGGTGTGAAACATTATCAAGTTGAATATCTTTGAAAGCAAGCATATGGCCCGCTAGAGCAGGGCGTACACGCCGCAAAACAGCCTGAATACGTACAATAAGCTCCTTGGGAGAGAAGGGTTTAACGATATAGTCATCTGCCCCAGTTTCAAGGCCCCTGATCCGGTCAGGTTCATCAGCGCGAGCGGTTAGCATAATGATAGGTATGTTCTGGGTGCTTGGTTTGCGACGGAGTTGGCGGCATATTTCTAATCCAGACAGGTTTGGCAACATCCAGTCCAAGAGAATAATATCAGGGGCTTCTTCTTGAGCTTTTAACAAACCTTCTTCACCGTCAGCAACTGAGTCTATAGCGAAGCCCGCCGTTTCAAGGTTGTAACGAACTAATTCAGTAATATTTTCATCATCTTCAACAAGCAAAACGCGCGTGTTCATGATTATATCCTTTACTCAAGCAACTTATAGAGACCTACTCGTCAGCTTTCCCAACGCTTGTGACGTCCCCTTTGGGGCGAGAATCTTCAAGAACATTGCCTGTATTTGTATAATAAATTTGTTCAGCGATATTTGTCGTTTGATCACCAATACGTTCTAGATTTTTGGCAATCATAAGATAATGGGTATAGATATTGATGTGTTCTGGCGTTTCCATCATGCGCGCAAGAATTTGTCGGTAAGCTGCATTGTGCAAATTATCGAGAATTTCGTCACTTTCCCATACTTCTACTGCAGCCTCAGCATTTTGATGCGCGTAAGCGTCCATAACATTTTGAATCATCTGATGAGCGCGTTCTGCCATGGTTTCAATCGTTTGTGGCAGTACGACGGGATGGTTTTTTGATATTGCCAGAGTACGTTTGGCAATATTCTTTGCGTAATCACCCATACGTTCGATCAAGGATGTCATTTTCAAAGCTGAAACGACTTCACGGAGGTCGTCTGCAACAGGCGCACGCCTTGCAAACACACCAATTGCGGCTTGTTCTGCTTTTGCTTCTAGCCGGTCTAATTCTGCATCAGCATCTCGAAGGCGCTGTGCTTCTTCTGCATCACGCTCTTTTAACGCTTGCATGGAACCAACAAGTTGGTCACCAGCCAAGCCCCCCATGCGGCTTACAATGCTGCGGAGCTCATTCAATTCAGTGTCATAGGCAGACAAAATATGGTCACTCATAGAATTGTTCCTTTATCCAAAGCGGCCTGTAATATAATCACGGGTACGTTCTTTTTTGGGCGCAGTGAATATTTGGGTTGTATCGCCGTGCTCTATAAGGTCCCCCATATGGAAAAAGGCGGTTTTTTGTGAGATACGCGCGGCTTGTTGCATGCTGTGTGTCACGATAACAATAGCATATCGGCCTTTAAGCTCATCAATCAGGTTTTCCACCTTGGCCGTCGCAATTGGGTCTAGTGCTGAACAGGGCTCATCCATTAATATTACCTCTGGATTTACGGCAATTGCTCGCGCAATACAGAGGCGCTGTTGTTGCCCTCCGGATAAGGCGGTACCGGGTGCGTTTAGCCTGTCTTTTACTTCTTGCCAAAGCCCAGCTTTTTCGAGGGAGTTTGTGACAATTTCATCAAGATCAGCACGCGCTGTCGCCAAGCCATGAATTCGCGGACCATAAGCAATATTATCGTAAATAGATTTTGGGAAAGGATTGGGCTTTTGAAAAACCATTCCTACACGTGCGCGCAGTTGAACGACATCAATTTTAGAATTGTATATGTCTTCCCCATCAAGGGTAATTTCCCCTTCAATACGACAATCAGTGATTGTGTCGTTCATACGGTTCAAACACCGCAAGAATGTTGATTTACCGCAACCGGAAGGACCGATCAGGGATGTTACTTCATCACGGTGTAAATTGAGCGATATGTTTTTAACGGCATGGTTACTGCCATAAAAAACATTGACGTTTTTAGTCGTCATTTTTGCAAGTTTCTGTTCTGTCACGTTTTCAAACTCTGGCGCTAATTTCAGCATTGATTCTACCATTGACGTTCAAATTTCTGGCGCAACCAGATGGCAACGCCGTTCATAGTAATAAGGAACGCGAGCAACACCATAATCGCTGCAGACGTTTTTTCAGTAAAAGCACGCTCAGGGCTATCTGCCCAAAGGAATATTTGTACAGGTAGGGCTGTGGCCGCATCAGTAACACTGCCCGGAATGTCCACAATGAAAGCAACCATGCCTATCATAAGTAAGGGAGCAGTTTCACCAAGAGCCTGTGCCATACCAATGATTGTACCCGTTAGAATACCAGGCATAGCAAGTGGTAAAACATGATGAAACACTACTTGCATTGGAGAGGCGCCAAGGCCGCGGGCTGCGTCTCTGATGGATGGGGGAACCGCCTTAATAGCTGCTCGTGAGGCAATGATGATTGTTGGCAATGTCATTAAGGCAAGTGTTAAGCCGCCAACAAGTGGCGCTGAACGTGGTAAATTCATAACACCCAGAAAAACCGCAAGCCCAAGTAAACCAAAGACAATGGACGGAACAGCAGCAAGATTATTGATGTTGATTTCAAGTATATCAGTGAAACGGTTTTTTGGGGCAAACTCTTCCAAATAGATGGCAGTTAATACGCCTACAGGAAAGGCAATCGTGAGTGTTACCAGCAGAGTTAAGGCTGACCCGACGGTTGCACCCCAAATGCCAGCCAGTTCAGGCTCACGAGAATCACCGCTCGTAAAGAAACGAGTATGGAAATTACGGGAAACACGGTCCTCAGTTTCAAATTTGGTAAGCCAAGCTATCTCCACGTCTTTGACTTTTCTATTATTCTCAGGCAGTGATATATCAATATTGCCTTTAATGACTTGATCAATATCGTCAGAAGCAAGAAGTCTAACACGCTGTGTTGAGCCAACGACAGCCGGATTAGAGAGAATAATGTTTCTTAACTGCTCGCGGGCTCCGGTACTGAACATCCTGAGAATTTGGCGTTTTTCTTTACGTTTTGTTACTTCTGGAAAATAGTCATTCATTGCTCCCTGAATGAGAAGCAACATATTGACTTGGCGAATTTGCTTTTCAAATTCTGCGGCCCCTAACTCGCGTGGGTCTCCTAGAATTGAACTGCTAAATGGGATATCGACATCAATGCTTGTTTGTATGAACCCTTCGCTACCATCGCTGATGATTTTTCCCAGCAGAGAAACAAGAAAAAAACCAGCAATAACAACAGCAGAAAACCCAAGGGCATGGAAAATTTTCTCTTTCCTATACCTGCGCTTAGTACGGAGTGCTATTTCTGGCGATTGCCAGTTTGTAGGACGATTCATTGGTAACTCAGACATAATCGATCCTTACTCGTAAGCTTCACGGTATTTGCGTACAATGCGCTGGGCAAGAATATTAAGCCCCATTGTGATAACAAACAGGGTTAATCCAAGCGCAAAGGCTGAGAGAGTTTTAGAGCTGTCAAATTCTTGGTCCCCTGTAAGAAGAGCGACAATTTGCACGGTAACAGTTGTAACAGCTTCAAAAGGGTTGGCCGTTAGATTTGGTTGCATGCCTGCGGCCATCATTACAATCATAGTTTCACCTATGGCGCGGCTAACAGCAAGCAAGAAGGCGCCGACAATGCCAGGTAATGCTGCTGGTAGCAGGACCTTAATGATTGTCTCAGATTTGGTTGCGCCTAGGGCTAAGGACCCATCTTTTAAGCTTTTAGGCACTGCGGTTAAGGCATCATCGGATAAAGATGAAACAAAAGGGATAATCATAATGCCCATAACGAACCCTGCAGCTAATGCACTTTCACTTGCAATGTTGAGACCTAGCATTTCACCTGTGTCTCTAAAAAGTGGTGCAATTGTTAGCGCGGCAAAAAAACCGTAAACGACAGTAGGTACACCAGCCAGCACCTCTAAAAGCGGCTTGGCAACTTTGCGCATGCGACCACTAGCATATTGTGTAAGGTAAATGGCCGCAAAAAGGCCGATAGGGCCAGCGACGAGCATAGCAAGAACGCTGATAAGTAATGTGCCAGCAAAAAGAGGGACAGCACCAAAAGAGCCTGATGAACCAACCTGATCAGCCCTTAAGGCCGTTTGAGGGCTCCATTTTAGGCCAAAAAGGAAATCATCAAGGGGCACTTCACTAAAGAATCTAAGGCTTTCAAATAGTAATGAAGCAACTATTCCAAGTGTTGTAATAATAGCAATAGCAGAACTTGCTACAAGAAAAACTGACAAAAGAGTTTCAAATTTATTTCTAGCTCGGTAATCGGGCTGTGCCCGGCGACTTGCATGGTTGAAACCAAGAAGACCCACACTAACAGCAAGGATGAAGGAGGCCCATAAGCCTTTGGTGTAAAGGGCATTAAAATGGTTGGCTGCCGCGATTATATCAGGGTTTGTTTCCCGGGAAACACCATTTTCAACAGCCAGCCTAATCCTATTAATTAAAAGGGCTGTTTGATCTTTAAACTCTAAAGTAACATCAGGTGAAAGCCCTGAAATCATGAGGTTTTCGATAATATGTTTACCAAAAATAATCCACACCACGAAAACCAACAGTGCTGGAAGCAAAGCCCAACTTGCACCAAAATACCCATAGTGCCGGGGTAGGGAGTGCAATTTTGTTGTGTCCCCATCAACGCGGGAAAGGGCCGTTTGGCGCACCATTGCAAAAGCTAACAAGGCAAGTACGGCAATCGTTACAAAAATTGTTGAACTAGTCATATGGATCCGATTTAACTTTGTAGTAGGCGGCTTATTGTCGAGCAAACAGTATCATAGACAGGGACAGTCTGTACCCTGTCTATGATAGTTTTTTTAATCAAGTTTTAATGGCGTAAGCTCTGAAGCATTGCTTTTGTTCATTGCACGGTCTGCGTCAGGAAGTGGAATCAGGCCGCGTTCCGATAGATACCCAAGTTCACCAGATGCTTTATCACTCGTGAATTCAGCTAAATATTCTTTGATGCCAGGGATAACACCCACATGAGCTTTTTTGACATAAAAATATAAAGAGCGAGAAATTGGATAAGAACCATCAGAAATTGCCTCGAATGTTGGTTCCTGTGCGTCTGCTGCTGTTCCCGTCGTAACAGGGAAGGCACTGATTACATCGGCATTTTGATCAAGAAAACTAAACCCGAAAATCCCTACAGCTTTTTTATCGGCCTGTAGTTTTTGTACGATGAGGTTATCGTTTTCACCCGCTTCAACATAAAGACCATCTTCGCGAATACCTCGGCAGAGGGCCTTGTAAGTTTTTTTATCGGCTTTTTTGAGCGTTTTCATTGCAGAGAAAGTTTTACATCCACCTTCAATAGCTAATTCGTTAAAGGCGTCACGAGTTCCTGATGTTGGTGGAGGGCCCAAAACATAAATTGGTTTATTCGGCAAATTTGAATTTACTTCATTCCATTTTTTGTAGGGGTTCTCAACCATATTTCCAATGCCACCATCAGTGCCTGGCGCTGGTACATGGGCGGCAAGAGCAAGATATAGGTCGCGCAAGCTTAGAACCATCGGCTCTGCGGACTTATCAGCAGCAAGAACAATACCATCAAAGCCAATTTTTACTTCAACAATATCTTTGATCCCATTTTTTGCACAAAGGTCTACTTCTGACTTTTTAATACGGCGAGATGCATTTGTAATGTCAGGGTTATTTGTGCCAATCCCGGCACAAAAGAGCTTCAAACCACCACCTGAACCGGTCGATTCTACGATTGGTGTTTTAAAGTTAGTAGAACGCCCAAATTCTTCAGCAACAGCAGTTGCAAAAGGGAAAACTGTGGAAGATCCTACAATACGGATTTGATCCCGTGATTGCGCCATTACATTTGAAGTCAGTGTAACAGCACTGAAAAGAGCAGTTGCAAGAGCTATTTTTTTCATGTGCTTTTCTCCAAGTCACATTTATATTTCATCTAAACGCGAGAGACATTTTTAGTCCTCATGGAGAGCGATACAGAAGAAATGTTACGGTTTAATGAAGGTTCTTAAAGGTGATTTGTTACAAATATATGACAAATTTACGTGAGGTTTAATTTTCTGCAATAGGCAGCTTGAAAGCAAAGCTAGTACCTTCTCCTATCACACTTTTAATCTCAAGTTGGCCTGAATGCCTGAGGAGAATATGTTTAACAATCGCGAGACCAAGGCCTGTGCCACCCATTTTGCGCGACCGGGCAGTGTCAATGCGATAAAATCGTTCAGTAAGACGGGCTAGGTGTTCAGGTGCAATGCCTGGGCCTTCATCACGAATAGTTATTATAAGGTGTTTGCTGTTTGCGTGCGTACTTACTGATACGTGAATTTTGGTCTGGGCATCCGCATATTTTACAGCATTCCCGAGCAAATTAATAAGAACTTGAGTAATTTGGTCACTGTCGGCCTTAACTTTTGGTGAGGGTTCTACAAACTGTGTTTCAAAAGTAAGATTACGGTCGGCTGCCTGAGAAGTTAACGTGCGAATACTACTGTTAATTAAATTTCTTAAATCTACAAGTTGGTCTGGCGAAACATGGCGTGTCATCTCAATGCGGGAAAGTGACAATAAATCATCTATAAGGCGTATCATGCGGTTCGATTCACGGGACATAATATCAAGAAAACGCTGTCTAGCTGCTGAATCATGTGCCGCCGGGCCTTGTAATGTTTCAATAAAGCCTGTTATTGAGGTTAAGGGGGTGCGTAGTTCGTGACTTGCGTTTGCAACAAAATCAACACGCATTTGTTCTGTTTGTAATAAACTTGTCACTTCGTAAAAAAACACCATCACCTGTATATTGCTTGAAGTGTCTGTGGTTGAAGAAGAGGTGACCGGCGCAACAGTAACGTCAAAACTGCGCCCTTGGCTGTTAGTATATCTAATAACACCATACTCAATTTTTTTACCGGCAATTATATTTTCCAGAGCGGCAACAAAATTCGATTGTCTTAGATACAGGAAAACATCATTTGAGGGTATGTTATGGCCGAGCAAATCAAGTGCAGCGCTATTTGCAAAAGAAATAATGTTATTCGAATCTACTAGTAAGATAGGAGAAGGAAGACCATCGAGAGCATTAGCCTGAAGGGATTTCATCTTTCTTGAGTGGGTTATTTTTTTTTCAAAGTCGGCAAGTCTTTTGTCTACCAATTCTTGAGTGCGTCTTTTTATTTCAAGCTGAACTAATAAAAAAGCACTGATTCCCGAAATTACAAAAAGCGAAAGTAAGTTTACTTGGTTAACCGACCACAAAAATGCTGTTATCGCTATCAATACCATAAGAGCAAATCGCTCAGATAAGATACTTTGATAGGCTTTAATATGTATGTTCATAAGATCACTGTGCAGTATTTAAATATGTTATGGCCGAGGTATAATAAAAGGGGCGCAGAATAAGACTCTATGCAGTATTTCAGATATAAAAGGAAAAATGTTTCATTTTTATGACTTTTTTATGAAGCATGAATTTATCTTTTTGTTTATTAAATTTTTATACACTTCTTAAATAAAGTAGAAATGAGACTAGACCAACTAGTAGTTTCGCTGCTAAATGTACGGAAATCATTTTCAATAGCCTATGATTTGAAATGGATAGTATTAAGAGGCAATATGCAGAATTCGAATAAGCAGTCTGAGTTATATAAAGCCCATCGCCGACAGTTGCTCCGGATGGGCGCGGCAGGTATGCCCATGGTGCTGACACTGCGTGCTTCTGCAGCAGAAGCCCTTATTTCCCAGTTGCAGTGTGTTTTTGTGATACCCAAGAAAACAAAAATACTTGTGGACGATGAAGGCCGCGCATGGGTTGGCACTAAAAAACTAGGAGCTGACGGAAATAACCCAAAGACCAAAGATATTGGGTCCTTTAAAGATAAGGCGGATTATGTTTTCCCCGCCGGGTCTGTACCAGAAGACTATAGACCTGATGCATGCGCACCGAACCCTTGTGCTGACGACTGGCTGGCTAAAATGGAACCAGCTGAAATTGATAGCATGTTCGCTCACCTAACGGATAATGAGGGTGATTATCTTGCGGCTGAAGGCTTCAGTGGACGCTCTGATGATGATGACGATGATGACGATGACGATGATGGTAGTCACTGTGTTACAAATTCTCATGGCCATAGTGTTGAAACAGATTCTAATGGGCATATTGTTGAAGATGACTCGTCCGGATATGCGAGTTGTGGTTATAAGGTGTATGAGGTAAGTAATAAGACAGTTAAGCCTGGTGATTTTGTCTCAGGTAGTGGTTCTTGGAATTTGTCAGGGGACACGGGACTATATATTGCCCTTTCCCTACAGTATGCAGATTCTCACGGTGATGCTGGTGGATGGCCCGGCATTTCATGTATCGTATCTATATTGAATTACCTTAACCCATAAAGCATCGTTCTTTAATCAGTATTGGGGGATTTGACTATGGCAGCAGGGCCATTTTCATCAGAGACCCTTTGGGTTGCCGATGTAGCAAACTATACGATTAATCCTCATGATGATGTTTTTCTGATTTTTCATAAATTATCTGGCGACACGCACATTCTAAATTTTCTTTCTGCAGGAATTTTAGAGGTTCTTAAAAATAATGGGGCCGCAAATTTCCAAACTATAGCAGAATGGGTGTGGGCATTTTTAGATTTAACTGTTGAAGAGTGTCCCCTTGATCTTGTCGAAAAAACTATTCTTCAGCTTGATGATGTTGCTTTGGTGCTCCCTCAAAATGGATGATGGGGATGACTGATTTTAAGCCACTAGGAGAATATGATCGACGGGCAATTATTGATGCCTTAGCTGCGGGCACTCTAGAGATGCCTTTGGGGCATTTTACAGCGCGGATAAAAGCGCAAGTGAATACCCTTGTTGATTTTTTATATGATACTTACAGGGATGTGCCGGTTAAAACAGAGTTATCTGATGTTACGGACATTAGCATTCATTTGCGCGCCCCCTCAATTCTCCGTAAATATATACGTACACAAGTAATTCCAGACCCCGGGTTTCAGGTGCCCGCTGTACCTTTACCTACAAGCATGGCCGCCCTTGCTTTCGAAATGGGGGTAAATCTTGTTGTTGCTCTAAAATGCTGTCGTTTTGTTTCATGCCATGCAGGCGTTGTAGCAAATGAAAAAGGCGCAATTTTTATGTGCGCGAATTCTGGCGGCGGCAAGAGCACGTTGGTTTCTGTGTTAATGGAAGATGGGTACCGCTTGCTGTCAGATGAATTTGGCTTACTTTGTATGGAAAGCGCCTCTTTGGCTGCCTATCCGCGTCCAGTTTCGCTTAAGAATGTTTCTATTGACATTGTCCGACAATTGTCAGGGAAAGAATGGATTTCTCCTGAGCTTTCCGGAACACCTAAAGGGAAAATAGCTTATCGTCGTGCGCGACCTGACGATATTAACAAGGCGCACCTTAGTGCCCCGGCAAAGTTAATCTTATTTCCCTCTTTTAACCCAATTGGGGGGCATTATGCACGCCGATTAAGTGTATCAGAGGCAGTGATGCGCCTTATTCCCAGCTCTACAAATTATCACCTGTTAGGTGAAAAAGCATATTTGGCTCTGACAAAAATGGTTGCGGGGGCTGAGGTATATGAAATCGCATACCGTTCAACGGATGAAAGCCTAACTATTGTGCGAGATTTAGCTGTAAAGGTGGGGCTATGAAGCCTGATTGGCTAAAAGTTATGGTAGGAAAACTACCTCTGCCAAATGATACTTTAGAGCGTTGCCAATTATTGGAATTCGCAGATAGTCATCATGTGTTAGGGCAAGTGGCAGCGGTTTGGGCCCCCTCTGTGAACGGCAAAACATATGATGTTTTGAATAACGGTTTGTACCGGGCCAGTTTTGACCATGGAATGCTCAGATTTGAAATGGGTAGAATTGAGCGCGCTTTTATAGGGTCTGGTATTGAACCTATTTTGCTTAAAGGGGCTTCCTATGTAGCTAAAGGCCTTAAGGCAGGTGAGGGGCGCCGGGTCAGTGATATTGATATTTTGGTGTCAGAAGAAGACCTTGTGGAAGTGGAACGTTTATTATTAGCGGCCGGTTGGGCGTTTGATGAAGCAACAAACAATGAGTATGATCAGAACTATTATCGTACTTATATGCATGAACTTCCTCCCCTTCGGCATAATTTACGGCGTACTGTCATAGACGTTCATCACCGTATTTTACCACGAACTTCTCGTGTGGGTGTGAATTCCGCAGCTTTTATCTCTGGGGCTATTAAGTTGCCTGGGCACAATTTGAAAGTTCTGACGGAAATTGATACTTTTTTACATTCAGCCATCCATACTTTTGCCGACGGATCTCTTGACACTCCGGCCCGTAGTTTTATTGAGCTGCATTATTTATTTGCAGATATACCTGTGGCAGAGCATCAAGCATTATTAGAACGTGCCCATATAGTGGGGGCAGAAATGCCTTTAGCTGCGGCACTGTGGGGGCTGAAAGCTTACTTTAGTAATGAACAAGCACAAGATTTACTGAGTGATTTCAAGCTTGGCGTAAACCCAATAGTCTGTTGGGCTTACATGCATAAACTCGAGAATGTAAGCACAGCTAAACTTGCTAAGTTATTGCTGTATATTCGTAGTCATTACCTGAGAATGTCGTTACCAAGACTAACATGGCATATACTGACAAAAAGTTACAAACGACTTACCCAGAGACCAAACCTTCCACTTCCCCCAGGGTTTGAATGATAACATCAGGGTTGAGGCTGTGAAGGTCTACGTCGGCATAGCCATAGGCTGCGGCTGCAACAGGTATGCCTGCTGCCTTTGCACCAAGAATATCAGGAGAGGCATCACCTACCATCAACACTGAGTTCGTGCCTAATAGCTTTATTGTTTCAAGGATATGCCGTGGGTCTGGTTTTTTGAAAGGAAAACTGTCACCGCCTGTTATGGCTACAAAAAAATGAGTAAGGTTAAGGTCTTCTAGGAGCTTTATCGCAAGTTTTTGGGGTTTGTTTGTACAAATCGCCATTTGAATACCCCGTGATTGTAAAGCTGTAAGCATAGAAAGACCGCCAGGAAAAAGGCTGGAATTTACGGCTATGTTTTCAGCATAATATAATAGAAACTCCTGTTTTAAAGCTTCCATATCAATGCCATCACACCCTCCTGTGCGCTCTAGCCCGCACTCTATAAGGCGTAATGCGCCATACCCCACATCTGCTTTGACAGCGTCAAGGGGGACAGCATCACGACCAATTATGGACAAGGCATGGTTTGTCGATGCGTGCAAGTCACCAGCTGTATCTATCAAGGTTCCATCAAGATCAAAAATTACAGATTGCACAGAAAAATTTTGCATTAAGGGTCTCTAACAAAAAGGGATTAGAAAGTAGCTATAGCCATCATGGAAGGAAATACAAGGCGTAAGCTGACCGGTTGGTCACTAATTGATTAAGTTAAATTCTTCTCTTATCGCTTGATTCTCAAGGGATTGCGTGATTTAAGAACCTTCAAAATGCTCCAAAGAGCTATTATAAATATACTTGGAGCCTGTATATTTTAGTTGAGGTAAGACGATGAGTGATTGGAAGCCCGATAGCTGGAAAAACCATCCTGTAGTTCAGGTGCCATCCTATCCAGATCAAGAGGCACTTAAAGCTGCGGAAACAGAGCTAACAAGTTATCCCCCTCTTGTTTTTGCAGGAGAGGCTAGAAACCTTAAAGCGCAACTGGCAGATGTCGCTGAAGGCAAAGCCTTTTTGCTGCAAGGGGGTGATTGTGCTGAGAGCTTCCGTGAGTTTCACCCGAATAATATACGCGATACTTTCCGCGTGTTGCTGCAAATGGCTGTTGTTCTTACCTATGCGGCGAGCTGTCCTGTTGTAAAGGTTGGCCGTCTTGCGGGACAATTCGCAAAACCGCGTTCGAGTGATAATGAAACGGTTGATGGTATTGATCTGCCTAGTTACCGCGGCGATATTATTAATGGTATTGATTTTACTGAAGAGTCTCGTATCCCTGATCCACAACGTATGATTAAAGCCTATAGCCAGTCTGCGGCTACTCTTAATTTATTACGTGCATTTGCACAGGGTGGCTATGCCAATTTAATGTCAGTACACCGTTGGAATTTAGATTTTGTTGAAAAAAGCGGGGCTGGAAAACAGTATCAAGAACTTGCGGACCGTATTGGTGAGGCTCTGGCTTTTATGCAGGCTTGCGGTATTCATGCTGGTGAGGTACGCCAAATCCAAGGAACTGACTTTTTTACATCCCATGAAGCATTATTGCTTGGCTATGAACAGGCTTTAACACGTGTCGATTCCACATCGGGCGAATGGTATGATACTTCTGCACATATGCTTTGGGTTGGAGACCGTACACGCCAAACCGATGGCGCGCACATAGAGTTTTTGCGTGGTATTGGCAACCCTATTGCATCAAAAGTGGGCCCAACAACGGATCCAGACGACTTGATCCGTCTTATTGATATCTTGAACCCGAAAAATGAAGCTGGGCGCTTAACACTCATTTCCCGGTTTGGGGCTGATAAGGTTGAAGAATATCTTCCCCGTTTATTGCGCCGGGTCAAGCAAGAAGGCCGGAAGGTTGTGTGGTCGTGTGATCCTATGCACGGCAATACTGTAAAAGCTTCTGGAGGGTTGAAAACACGCCCGTTTGATCGTGTTCTCAAAGAAGTGAAGCAGGTTTTTGCCTGCCATAAGGCAGAAGGGACTTACGCTGGAGGTATTCATCTTGAATTGACAGGGCAGGATGTGACGGAATGTACTGGGGGTGCAATTGCAGTGACTGAAGATAGCCTTTCCTCGCGGTACCATACGCACTGTGATCCGCGACTGAATGCTAGTCAATCTATTGAATTGGCATTTTTACTTGCCGAAAGCCTTAAGGAAGAACGCCAGGCCCTTGCTGCGTCTACGGCTGTCTAATAAAAGGCTTCAAGTATTGAAGCCTTTTCCTTGTTAATCACTCTGGGTTAAAGGATCGCTATTTCACTTGTTCCACGTGATGCGGCAGGGTAAAAGACCGGCATGAATGATGCATTTTCAATATTTATAGCACAGCTCAACTTTACAGTTGGGGCTGTGCGTCAAAACTGTGAAATTATAGCTAAGGCTTATGCTGAGGCTATAGGTGCAGGCGCAGATTTGGTTATGACACCAGAGCTATCAGTTTCGGGGTATCCGTTGGAAGATCTGGTTTTAAAGCCAGGTTTCGTTAGGGAAACCAAAGAGGCTGTTAAGGACCTTGCTAAAATCACTTCAAGGGCTGGTCTGCCCGGCCTTTTAGTAGGGTGCCCTTGGTTAGAGGATGGCAAAATATATAATGCCACTTTGTTGCTTGACGCCGGTAAGGTTGCAGCAATTCGATATAAACACGATTTGCCAAACTATGGTGTTTTTGATGAAAAGCGCGTTTTTACTATGGGGCCGCCTCCGGAGCCAATAGTGTTTCGTGGCGTTAAGCTCGGCGTGATGGTTTGTGAAGATATGTGGTTTGAAACATCAACAGAATCATTAGCGACTAAAGGGGCTAATATTTTACTGGTGCCAACATGCAGCCCGTATGAAGATGATAAGCATAATGAACGCCAAAAATATGCTTTAGCACGGGTCAGGCAAAGTGGCCTCCCGCTTGTGTTCTGTAATCAAATGTGTGGTCAGGATGAACTTGTTTTTGATGGCGCAAGTTTTGCTGTAGAGGCTGATGGCTCTGTACCGGTACAAATGTCTGCATGGAAAGAAGAGGGCTTTTTAACACAGTGGCGGAAAACAGCTAATCACAAACTCACTTGTGTAACCAGACAGTCTATCAAAATACCAGACCGGATAACCTCGATTTATCAAGCCATGGTTCTTGGCTTACGAGATTATGTGAATAAAAATCGCTTTCCGGGCGTAGTTCTTGGTTTGTCGGGGGGGATTGACAGTGCTCTATCTGCAGCGGTTGCTGTGGATGCGTTAGGGCCGAATAAAGTGCACTGTGTTATGATGCCGTCACGGTATACATCGGGAGAAAGTCTTTCCGATGCGGAGAACTGTGCAAAAGCGCTAGGTGTTATTTATGACATCATTATGATTAAACCGGGAGTAGAAGCTTTTATTGATATGCTGGGGCCGGTTTTTGCGGGGGCAGCCCCTGATACAACAGAAGAAAATATTCAGTCTCGGTTGCGCGGTGTTATTCTTATGGCACTTTCTAATAAATTTGGAAAAATGGTTCTAACCACTGGAAATAAATCTGAAATGTCAGTTGGTTACGCTACTTTGTACGGAGACATGTGTGGCGGCTATAATGTTTTGAAGGATGTTTATAAGCTTGATGTCTTTGCGTTGTCGCATTGGCGAAATGCAAATGTGCCTGATGGTGCGCTTGGCCCATCAGGTGAAGTGGTCCCGTTAAATATTATTACCAAGCCGCCAACTGCTGAGCTGCGTGACGATCAAAAAGACGAAGACAGTTTACCTCCATATGAAGCGCTCGATGATATGTTACGCTGTTTGGTAGACGAAGAAATGGCGGTTTCTGAAGTTGTTGCGCGGGGACATGATGCATCAGAGGTTGCACGCATTGAGCACCTGCTGTACATCGCCGAGTATAAAAGGCGGCAATCTCCGCCGGGTGTAAAAATTACACGTAAGAATTTTGGGCGAGATCGTAGATATCCAATCACAAATGGATTTCGTACTGCGCGCCGCGGTAAATAACAATTCACCCAAAACTGGGTAAAGTCCTGAGGACAGAGACATGACTGTAAAAGTACGTTTTGCACCATCACCAACAGGTAAGCTGCATTTAGGAAATATCCGTGCGGCTCTTGTGAATTGGCTATTTGCACGTCAACAGGGGGGTACTTTTGTATTACGCATTGATGATACAGATACTGCACGTTCCACCAAAGAAAATGAAGATGCCATTCGTTCAGATCTCAAGTGGTTGGGATTGAACTGGGATGAAACATTTCGCCAAAGTGACCGGTTTGAGCGCTATGATGCTGTGGTGGCAACATTGAAAGCAGAGGGCTTGTTGTATCCGTGCTACGAAACAGCGGATGAGCTGGACATGAAACGGAAAATCCAAATGGGTAGGGGCAAGCCTCCTGTTTATGACCGGTCAGCTCTTGACTTAACTATTGAGCAAATCACCGCCTATGAAGCAGAGGGCCGTAAGGCACACTGGCGCTTCAAACTCACCGTGCCTGGGCGGGTGGATTGGACTGATTTAATCCGGGGTGATGTATCTATTGATCTTGCATCTGTTTCGGACCCAATTTTAATCCGCGAAGATG
>Ga0316208_1001648_pt1 | contig 20277 bp, 11 predicted proteins | sample 3monopyrite_MG_FD_204944 | JGI IMG/M metagenome (GOLD analysis project Ga0316208, IMG submission 204944) | Microbial mat bacterial communities from mineral coupon in-situ incubated in ocean water Damariscotta River, Maine, United States -... | ecosystem: Environmental > Aquatic > Marine >...
CATTCAACGACAATCGAATCGCATCCGCGAATTTTCGCTTGGCCTTTGCGATAGCCCTGACAAATTCTTCGAGACAATGGAACAGGTCTTTCAGTTTCTCCGCTTGTTGCCAGTGCTCGCAAAGTTCTTGCCATTGGTCCGGTTCATCGGGAATTCTGTTTTCGACAAACCATTTCCAATCCGCCATCGTGAGGCCCGATTCGAGCAGGTTTTTTCCTACGGCAATAAACATCTTCCTTACGTCAACAGCCAACTCGTCATGTTCCGACGTCCGCTCGGCAACATGATCAACTCGAATCCTCAAGAGTTCGACCTCATGAAGGAGTCGCTCACACTGGGATGCCGTCTCGTTGGCCATTCGCCATTTTTCTCGAAGGACTTCTCGGTCATCGGCATCCCAGGGAGCGTTTCTCATAGCAGCAGTATCCTGTTCAGCCATTTTCTCTTGCGAGGTCGACAATCAACGACAGATTCTTTTCTGCGTAAACGTCGACGATGTTCGTTCTCGCATGTCCCAAGCCAAGCTGAGCTGCTTCGACCCCATGATCCCGCCGCATAGTTGTGGCAAACGAGTGCCGCAATTGATACGGCGACCACTTCGCAATTTTTACTGCTTCGGAATCGGCTTTGGTACGTTCACGATTGGAACGGGTCACTCCGTATTTAATCGCCCGTCGGTAGCTATCAGGCGTGTAGCAGTTCCCCTTCGGCCTTTTGGATTTTCGCGACCTGGCCTTCTGTTTCCTCTTTTCCCGGGCTCGCAGTTCACAAGGATATACCGGGGTTTTGCGATTCCGATGGATCGCTCGGCATTCATGCCGGTACTCGTCGGCCTCAGCCGGAGAAAACAGGAATGCTGTTTCTTCACGCTTCATGAAGGGCTCGATTTCTTTTTGAGCGTGCGGCCCCAGCGGAATTGTCCTGTGATGACCCCGCCAGCGGCCCTTGTGGCCAGCCGGTGAGTAGATCCATACGTCAGTGCTGGTATTGATGTCGCAAGGTCGCATCCGGATGACTTCACCGGGTCGCATGCCGGTCAAAAGCTGCAACCGAATCATGGCGGCAATTTGCGGAGTGACGTACGGCAGTGTCAGCTCGACCGTGTCTCCATCGACTGGCTTGACTGGTTCAGACTCTCTTGCCGAAGTGCGGCCAAACTTCAGGCCGGTGACGGTGCTGAGGGCCTCGTGGACACTGGGAGAGATTAATTCCTCACTGACGGCCCATTTGAAGACCCGCTTGAGCCGTCCAATGCGTTTGTTCGTTTCAGTACGGCAGAGTCCTTGTTTGACGAGGTGCTCACGGACAGACTTGAGTTTGAGAGGTCCGAATTCATCGGCTTGCGTGTCGCCGTAAAGCTGGTTCAAGGGTCCAACAGCATCCACCATACTTCGGAATTCTTTGGTGGGCTGGCCTTCGTGAGAATAATACGTTTCTGCAAACTTCAGGTAGGCGACCAAAAGCTCGGAAACGAGCAGTCGCTGAGAGTCAGAGTGATCCGGAGGGGCGGGGTCACCTGCCGGTAATGCAGCCTCCGCCAGAATTCTGGCATATTGCTGACGGCTTTCGGGTGAACCGTACTTCCCAAGGTAGATGTGCCGACCCTTGACAATGGTTCGAGCCTGACCGGATGCCTTGTGAAGGCGATACGATGGGACTGATGACTTTCGTGGCATGACGTAGCTCCAGAAAAGGGCTGCGACCACAAAAGTGGTAGTACTACCACTTTTGGTCGTCCTTTCCGGCCACTCCGTCATGCTCTGACAGGTAAGCTAAGTCTAGCTTTTGGCAGGGTTAATAAAGATACCCCCGGGAGGATTCGAACCTCCAACCTTCGGCTTCGGAAGCCGACGATCTATCCAGTTGATCTACGGGGGCTTGTCTCGTCAGCAGCTATTGTTGTTAACCCTATGGCTCAGTCCTGATCGGCTGGGCAAGAATTTTCCATGCTGTTTTTTTCATATTCGGCACCCGATAGCCCTCGATTCTGTTCTGAGTTCCGCACCGGGTGCGGAATCTTAGGAAGCCGCCAGGAGATCAGCAATCGACGGCTCGTCAGGCGGTCGTGTTGATCGAACTCGACACGTGATTCAGTCTTTGCCATCGTGCGATCTGTTCTGTCGATCATTTCCTCAATGGCAACGACAAGCTCAGAACGAGTTCGCCGCTTGCACGGCCAGATTCCTCTCGGCAGATCATGCCCGAATACGGAATACTTCGAGGATCCAATAACAGCTGACCGAGTTCGTTGGATCGAGTTCGTTGGATGCTGAAACAAATCACTGATGGCGGGTTCCGCTGATAGAACCGCCTCGACGGAGCCCTCTCATGACGTCTGAACTCGTTCAGAAATTGAAATTGCTGATGCAGTCCGGCAATTCGTTGATCTCGATCGAAACTGGCGACGAGCAACGCGCCACAAAGATCATGCTGGAAGCAGCCGTTGGCCGGAGCGTCGCTCTCTACGACTGGTCGATGACTCGCGGGCTGCGGAAGGTCGGCAGTGACGGCGTGCCCGGCCTGCCGGTTGCCGAAGGCCCCAAGGCGGCGACAACGCTCGACGTCATCGAGCAAAATACTGAAGCGGCTATTTACGTCGTTCGAGACTTCACGCCGCACTGCAAAGACGCCCTCGTCGTTCGCATGGTGCGCGACCTCGAATCGACTCTTGAGCAACGCGGCGCGACGATCATCTTTCTCGACCCCACATCACTCCCCGACGAAGTCCGACGACTGACCGTGAGGTTCGACATTGGATGGCCGACTACCGAAGAAATCGAGCAGGTCATTAAGCAGACGTTCCTGAAGATTCGCCGCAACGCAGACACGACGGTCCTGTCGACGGTCACCAAACGCGACGCCGAACACATGGTCCAGACGCTGCGAGGCCTGAGTCTCAAAGACGTCGGCCGAGTCGTCGCGGCCGCGATCTACGACGACTTCGCACTGACCATCGAAGATCTGCCGAGACTTGTCGAAGCCAAGCGGACATTGCTCGGCAACATCGGAAGTCTGGAAGACATCGCCGTGGACTTCTCGGTCGACGACATCGGCGGGCTGAAGAATCTCAAAAGCTGGCTGAGACAACGCCGCGGCGGCTTCTCGCGACAGGCCCAGGAGTACGGCATCGAACCGCCTCGCGGCGTGCTGATGCTCGGCGTGCCCGGCTGCGGGAAGAGCCTGTGTGCCAAAGTCGTCGCCTCGGACTGGAACATGCCTTTGCTGAGGCTCGATCCCGGAGTGCTCTATCAGAAATTTATTGGCGAAAGCGAAAGTGAGCTGCGCCGGGCATTGCTTCAGGCGGAGTCGATGGCCCCGGTCGTTTTGTGGATCGACGAAATCGAGAAAGCTTTCGCATCGGCATCCGGAGACAGCTCAGACGGTGGCCTGTCACAACGCATGTTCGGCACGCTGCTGTCGTGGATGCAGGATCATCGGCATCCGATTTTCATTGTCGCCACGGCGAACGACATTTCGGCGCTACCGCCCGAGCTGATGCGAAAGGGCCGCTTTGATGAAGTCTTCTTTGTCGACCTGCCGTCCGAAGCCGCTCGGGAACAGGTTCTGGGCATTCACCTGGAACGTCGCCACCGGGATCCGTCAAAGTTCAACCTGCCGGCGCTCGCCAAAGAGTGTCCTGATTTCAGCGGCTCGGAAATCGAACAGGCAATCGTGTCGGCCCTGTTTGCCGCCTTCAGCGAGCGAAAAGAACTTTCGGACCAGCACATTCTCAGCGAGATGAAGAAGACTCGCCCGCTGGCAGTTCTGTCAGCTGAAAAGGTCACGTCACTACGAGCCTGGGCAAAAGATCGCTGCGTTTCTGCCGACTGAACAGCGAACCGCAGTTTCTCCCGATTCGTGTCACAAAATGCTCCCAACTCCGCTACCATCCTGCAGGCCTTACGGCACACAGCTGGCCAGGGATCACCAGGTTCGTACGAATACGATTCGAAGGGCTGTCGAATGAAGACTCTGCTTGTCACCGGCGGATGCGGATTTATTGGCTCGAACTTTGTCCGCCAGCAACTTGAAACGTACCCTGACGTTGAGATCATCAACGTCGACAAGCTGACCTACGCTGGCAACCTCGAGAATCTCGCGGATATCGAAAACGATTCTCGATACCGCTTCGAACGAGGCGACATTTGCGATCGGAAATTCATCGACGGCGTGCTGGCTTCGGCACCTGTCGACGCTGTCGTCAACTTTGCTGCCGAAAGCCACGTTGACCGCAGCATTCTTGATTCCGGACCGTTCATTCAAACGAACATCGTCGGCACGCAGGTTCTGCTCGACGCGAGCCGGAAGGCGAACATCGGTCGTTACCTGCAGGTTTCAACAGACGAGGTTTACGGGACGCTCGGCGAAGATGGCTACTTCACCGAAGACACGCCGCTGGCACCGAACAGCCCGTACTCGGCATCCAAAACCGCCGCTGATCTGCTAGTCCGATCCTACTTCCACACGTACGGCTTTCCCGCCGTCACGACGCGATGCTCGAATAACTACGGCCCGTACCAGTTTCCTGAAAAACTGATTCCGCTGTTCATCTCGAACGCGTTGAAAGACGAAGCGCTGCCGGTTTACGGAAAGGGCAACAACGTTCGAGACTGGATCCACGTGCTGGATCATTGCCGCGGGATCGACGTCGCGCTCAGAAATGGTGAACTGGGCGAAGTCTACAACTTTGGCGGCAACAGCGAGCTGCAGAACATCGACCTGACGTTCAAGCTGCTGGACGCTCTGGGTAAGCCTCGCACGCTGATTCGACACGTTGAAGACCGCGCCGGACACGACTTCCGCTACGCGATCGACACCACACGGGTCGAGCACGAACTCGGCTGGAAGCCGCAAATGGACTTCGAAACCGGGCTCCGCAGCACCATCAACTGGTACCTCGACAACAAGGGCTGGGCCGAGCGAATCCAGAGCGGCCAGTACCGCGACTACTACGAGACTCAGTACGGCAAACGTCTGGCTTGACAGCATTTTGGTCGATTTTTCCGGTGTCCGTGCTACTCGCAACTCCGGTGCCAATCGAATACGCTTCGCCAGAATTTTCTGTCAGTCCCTGCCAAGAGTCTCTGGAGTATGTCATGAGTTCAGCCACCGGCGGCCTTAGAGAACTTCATCAGGTACATCTGGATCTTGAAGCTTGCCATAAGCAGCTCGAAAGCGGCCCTCGTCAAATCGCTGTTTTTGAAAAGCGTCTGGCGGCTAAGCAAGCTGAGATCGACGCGCAAAAAACTCACATTACCGAGCAGCAGAAAGCGGCTGACCAGAAGAATCTCCAGTTTCGCACCAACGAACAGACAGTCGCCGACACCAGGGCAAAACTGAATCAGGCCAAATCGAACGTCGAGTTCGACATTTTCAAAGGCCAGATCGCCAAAGCCGAAAAGGCCAACGAGAGCATCGAAACCGAGTATCTGGAGTTGCTGGAAGTAGTCGACGCTGAAAGATCTCAGCTGGTAGAACTGAACAGCGAACTGAAAGAAGCCGACGCAAAACTACAGAAGGCGAAGACGGACTTCGCAGAACTTGAGCCCAAGGTCAAGGAACAGGCAGCCACTCTGACCGAAGAACTTCGTGAAGCCGAGAAGTGCCTTCCGACGAAGGAGATGGGGCTCTACCGCCGTCTTGTTGGAGCTCACGGAGCATCGACACTGGCACCGCTCGACGCCAGCGCCTGCTCAGAATGCTTCGTTGAACTTTCGCCACAAAACATCGTCGAAGTCCGCACGGGAAAGCTCGTCTTTTGCAAAAGCTGCGGCCGCATCCTCTACAGTGCCGACGCCGACTGACGCCGGCAACTCCGCACGAGAGCTCAGTCACAGCAGCGCGCGGTGACGACCGCTCCGCGAGACACTTTCCTCGGCACTCTGCGCGGACCACGTTTTTCGCGAAACTTCGCAGCGATCTCGGACGTCAGTACCCGCGAGAATTGACGGCCGATTGTCGAGGCAACGGCTGTGTTCAACGCTTCCGTTGCTCGCCCGTCGGTGCCATGATTCTCCCGTGAACGAGCCCCCACTTCCGGCATCCCGACGGAGAATTCTCGTTGGCATGCTGCAACTCCTGGATGATCTGGAGCGGCAAAGAAAAGTCGGGCATTTCAGGCGGCGGCAGGATGCCGCCGATACTTTAATCCGGAAAGTTATTTGTGCATGGGCCCTTAGTCCAGATCCTCGTCTTCTTCGTCGGGGACGTTCATGCCGAGTTGTCGCATTTTGCGATAGAGGTTTGAACGGTGCAGGCCGAGCATTCGAGCGGCTTCGCTCATGTTGCCGCTCGCGCGTTTGACGGCGCGCTCGATGTACTGTCCCTGGAATCGCGACGTGGCCTGGGAAAGTCCCAGGTCGACTCCCAGTTCGGCTTCGTCCTTCTGTTGCGGACTCAGGATGAAGGCCAGATCTTCGATTTCGATCTTCTCGCCAGTGCTTAAAAACGCGATACGTTCCATCAGGTTGCGAAGTTCACGGACGTTGCCGGGCCAGTCATGCGTCAGCACTCGACGCCGAGCTTCGTCACTGAACTCAAGGACCGGCCGACGAGCCTGCGGGCAGAATTGCCTCAGGAAGTACTCGGCCAGAGCCATGATGTCTTCGGGTCGGTCGCGCAGCGGCGGCAGATCGAGCGTTACGACATTGAGCCGGTAATACAGGTCTTCGCGAAATCGCTTCTCGCGGACGGCCTGGGCGAGATTCACGTTCGTCGCCGCGACAATTCGAACATTGACCGGAATCGGCACGCTGCCGCCGACGCGGGTGATCACTTTCTGCTCAAGCACTCGCAGCATCTTGGCCTGCCCGCCGAGACTCATGTCGCCGATCTCGTCCAGGAAGATTGTGCCGCCGTCGGCCAATTCGAACTTCCCTTTGCGAGTATCCTGCGCGTCAGTAAACGCTCCTTTTTCATGACCGAACAATTCGCTTTCCAGCAACGTCTCAGTCAACGCGGCACAGTTAACAGCGACAAACGCATCGTCGACTCGCGGGCCGTGAAAATGCAGCGACTGCGCCGCGACTTCTTTGCCAGTTCCGCTCTCTCCGAGAATCAACACGGGCAGATCAGTCGGAGCAAGCCGCTCGATTTTTTCCCGCACCGCAGCCGTCGCCGTGCTGTCTCCGATGATCCGAACGCTGCTCGCCATCTGCTCGGTCAATTGACGATGCGTGCTGATCAGCCGGGCTCGTTCGCGAGTGTTCCGCAAAGCGATCGCCGCCTGAATCCCCAACTGCCCGAGGATGTCTTCGTCGTCCGTATCGAAAACGACATCGTTTCGATTGATCCCTTCAAAGCAGCCGATCAATCGCCCGTCGCCATCAAGCAGCGGAACGGCCAGCAAAGTCTTTGTGCGATATCCACTCTTCTTATCGACGCTGCTGTCGAATCGGTCGTCGTTGTAAGCATCGTCAACTCGGATCGTTTCTCCGGAATGAATCACCGTGCCGACAATCCCGGCGTCATCCGGGATGTAAAGCGTGCCGCCTTCGACACCCAGCGCCGGGCAGGCCAGTAACTTTTTGTTTGGCTGATCCCAGATGAAAATACTGGCTCGGTCACAATCGAGAATTCTTGTCGCTTCCTCAGCCAGAGCGTCCAGCAGTGGCACGGTCTCAAAGATCTCAGAAAGCCGATACGCCACGCGCAGAGTTTCACGCAGCCGTCCGGACTGCACCGTCGCACGCTCGTGCTGAGTCACCATCTCCAAGCAGTATTGAAATGCGCGAGCGATCCCGACAACGCGTCCAACGTCGGCCGAGTCAACTCGCCGCCCGGCAAGAACCAGCAGTCTCTGGTTATTCGCTTCGTTTTGAAGAGGAACGGCAACGACCGACCAGTCAGACGGCTGATCAAGCTTCGAAACGCCTCCAGCATCACGATCGAAAACTTCCTCGAAGAACTGGACCGGAAGGTGCTCGAACTGGTGCCGACCAAATTCGTGCTGAACCGACCATTGCGGCCACCGATCAACCACACCGATCCATTGCACGGCAAACTCGGAGGCGATATCAGGCAACGTCGTCGCGACAAAATCGCTCAACGACTCGCAACTGGAAACGCTTTGCAGAATTCGATCGCCAAGCTGGACCGTCGTCCCGTTTTCATCAGCCTGCTGCAGCCACGGCAGACTGTTCCACGTTGTCCACTGAGCACTCACGGAATATCTCACAGAGTACGAACTAACCCGTAGGGTGGACACTGCCCACCAGTCTGACTTTTCTCACGCTAAGGAACGTGTCCGAAATAACTTCCTTGTTTCGTCGTGAAGATTTCTAACCACAGAGGCACAGAGATCACAGAGAAACACCTCTCATGGAAGACTCTGTGTTCTCTGTGCCTCTGTGGTTAATTTCTGCTCTGTGGTTAATTTCTGCATTGTCAATTCGGGAAGTTATTCTGAACACGTTCCTAAGTCGCGAAGAAAAGTCATGGCCTCGGTCGTCCTGACTTCGCGTCTTTGCGCCTTCGCGTGAGCCCTCATCAGCACTCGCAAAGGCGATACGATTCGACGGACGGTATCACCTTCCCGTCGCCTGGTCGACAGCGTCGAGGATCGGCTCGACCGTCACCGACAGTGTCCCGTGGTTATCAGCCAGCTCGCCCCAGTGGTCGTTGATTCTCAGATAGAGCGTCCCCGAGTTGACCGGTTCGAAAACGGCCTGGTTGCCGAGTGCCGCCTCACGCAACATTGACGAACCCGGTGGAGCATCGCCGGTCGACTCTGCAAGGACGCTCGCCTGGAGCTGCCCGAGTGGCCGACCGCGTGCATAACGAATCGAGACTCCGTTGGCCTCGCTGACCCACGGTTTCGGCAAATCCGCAACAGTGAACTGACCAGTCGCCGTCACCAGATACCGCTTGCCGGCTTCGACGAGGATCTCAGCCGACTGCCAGCCTCGATCACTTCGGACCGTTGCCTCAGCCCGGAGATCGATCGGTCGACCTTCGCGAAACTCGACCTGAGCCCGTTCAAAATCAAAACCGTGCTCGACGTTGGCCGCAAAGAGCAGCCACTCAGTCTGCAGCCGCTTCATGTCCGGAGCGTACAACGTGGCCATGTTCTGCCGGAAAGGAACCGTGGTCAGCTCGCGAGCGATCTTTCGAAATCGGTCCCGATACTTCGGATGAGAATCCAGAAAACGACACAAAGCCCAGCACCAGGCATACGACTCAACTTTCGTAAAATCGTTCGCGCCGAATTGCGTAATCGCCGACAGCGGCCGAACGCCGTTCGCTTTAACGTCTCGCTGGACAATGGCGATTCGCTCAAAACCATGGAAGCGGCTTCGGTCAACCGGCATGACGTTGAAGTCGACAGTCCCGTCGTCGGCCTGGCGGTGCGTCGCCAGCATCTCGGCCATGCCTTCGAGATACCACATCGGCAGATCAGATGCCTCACCCGGCAGGTGCCGCATGAAAGCGTGCGTTGCTTCGTGCAGCAGAAGATGCTGGCGGTAGTAATCCCAGCTCTGATCGTTCAGCCAGAACTCCGCCCCGATCTGCCGCCCGTGATAACTGAGCAGCGTGTCTTCTTTCACCAGCCCCGCGGCGAGAAACAACTCCCGATCGCGCATCAGGTAGCCAGTCACTCGATACTCGGAACCGTCCACTGCCGGAGGCAGCTTTCCAAAGAACTCTTCCCACGTTGCCAGCATCAAATCCGGCAGCGGAAGCAGCGGCTCGTAGAGATCAGGAGTCAGGTCCGTGATCAAGTCAAGATACTTCAGCCGAAACCGCATCAGGCCGTTTCGACGCAATGCCTGCTCGCTGATCTCCGGTCGAGGATAAGACATCCGATAAACCGGTTCGACCTTAACGGGAACCGCAGACGCAGGTGAACCAGTTGTCGCCGTTTCACCACTTGCCAGCGGCGGCTCGGACTGAGGCGGCATCGGTTCGTTGTTCGCAGACTCCTCCGCGCCGGAATCACGCTCGCCTCGCGTCAACGTCACGGCCGCTCTTTGCGCCTCTCCCTCGCCCGAAGCGTCAGGCTCTAATGCACAGCCGAGCGCAACCAGCAGCAGTCCAAAGAGGCCGAGGTGTAAGAGTTGAGGTTTCATCTCAGTCACGGTCCAGTTCAACGAATTGTCCGACGATGCTTGGGCCGGTACGTTACCACGACTCCGCGTCCGAACAGAATGACAGATCACAATTCAACGCACAGGACCGACAGCATGGCCACTGGATTCCAATACTGCCTGAACTCAAGCACGATCAAACCCGTCCCGATTCTTCAAAAGATCGAAATCGCCGCGAAGGCCGGTTACGTCGGCATCGAACTCTGGCACGACGACATCGACGCTCACGTTGAATCCGGCGGCAGCGTCGCGGACATTCGCAAAGCGGTCGACGATGCCGGACTGGCCGTGCCAACGACCATCCACATCCACAGCTGGTTCCAGCCGGCCGGCGAGCCTCACCAGCAGGCGATGGACGAAGCGAAACGAAAGCTCGAAATCGCAGCGGCAGTCGGCGCTCCCCACTCGGTCGCCGGCCCGCCCCACGGACAGGCTGATCGGGAACTTGGAGCCAAACATTACCGCGAACTCCTGGAACTCGGCCGCCAGTTCGGAGTCAAGCCGTCGATCGAGTACCTCGGCTTCGTCGAAGACTTCAAGACGATCGAAGACGCCCTCGGCATCATGGAAAGTTGTGGCGACCCCGACGCGACGGTCATTCTCGACCCGTTCCACTGCTACGTTGGCGGCGGACCGATCGAATCGATCAGCAAACTGTCCGCCGACCAGATCGCCATGTCGCACTTCAACGACGCCCCCGCCGATCCACCCCCAGCAACTCAGCGAGACCCCGACCGAGTCATGCCCGGCGACGGAGCCATCGACCTGAAACTTTACTGCGACATGCTGCGGAATGTCGGCTATGACCGCTGGCTGTCGCTGGAACTTTTCAACGAGGGCCTCTGGAAACGGGATCCGTTTGAAGTCGCCAAACTGGGCCTCGACAAAATGCGAACCGCCGCGGAAGCATGACCTGTACCTGCCGGGCGAACTGTCACCTCTCCCGCTTGCGGGAGAGGTCGACCTCTCAGGGCCGGGTGAGGGTTTTAGCCTTGCAAATCGTTCACCAGTCAATCGAGTTCAGATCCCCCTCACCCGCGGCTGAGACCGCGACCTCTCCCCCACGGGGGAGAGGTGACAAACCGCTTCGGCGATTCGCCTACTCCTTGAACATTGCGTTCGAGCGGTCGCCTCGCGAGAGCAGATAGGCCATCAGGTCGAGCACGTCTTCCTCGTTGAGAGTGTTCAACAAACCTTTCGGCATCATCGACGTTTTGGACGGCATCATCACGTCGATCTGTTTTCGGTCGATGCCGACCAGTGCTCCGGGATCAAGCATGTTCGTCTGAACGCGGTAGGAGTCGCCGGCCAGATTGATAATCCGCCCGGTCACGACTTTGCCGTCCAGCGTCACGATCTGCACCGCGCCGTACTGGTCGCTGATCTGCTTGCTCGGTTCAACGACCGATTCAAGAATGTCGCGGGCGCTGAAGCGGCCCGAAAGAATAGTCAGGTCAGGGCCAACGGCTCCGCCCTGGTTGTCAAACCGGTGACACGCGAAGCAAGCGGCCGCTCCAAACAGTCGCCGCCCCTTGTCGAAGTCTCGATTTTTCAGCCCCGTCTGCACCAGCGGGACAAGCTGCTGCATCGTCCACTCTTTGACAAACTTGCGAGGTTTCGCAGTAAACACCGGCGCGTCGGTTTCAGGCTTCGCTTCCAGTATCGACTTGAGCTGTACTTTCTCGTCGTCGGTCAACGTGGCGATTGCTTCCGACCGAATGTTGTTCACGAAGGTCGCGAAGCTTGCTCCGCCGCGATAGCTGGCTGCTCGCACAAACCATTCGAAATACGCCTGACGCGATTCCAACGTCCATCCGATCTTGAGATGCCGCAGTGTTCGAGCCAGGTCAATCTGCTCTTCCTGAGTCGGCGACTCCGTCAGCAACGAGACGATCTTTTCAGCGGCGTACGGAGCCTGCAAATAGACCAGCAACGATGCAATCTCTGAATTCAACTCTCGCGATTTCGCCGGGAGAGCATCGACGCACAGATCGATCAAACCTTTGCGTTCCTTCTCGTTCGGTGGGCCGATTCTCGTAAACGCCAGCGACAGAACTCGCAAAACTTCAAGCCGCTGCGAATGCGAAAGCTCGTCCCAATCAAGTCGCGAAAGAGCGTCGAGAATCTGCTTAACGGACAAAGCTCGCTCCGCACGACTGGCTTCGGCGGTTCCCCATTCTGGAATCGGAGCGTCAATGTTCGGCTCTTTGCCTTTGTCTTCGCGTTCCCAGGTTCGAGCCAGGGCCAGCAGCGCGGTCAGCAACGCCTGTGGATTCTTTTCACCAATAGCCGCAGCCTGCCACTCGGAACGTGGTCGATGTTCGAGAGCAATTCTCGCGGCGTATCGAACGGAGCGATCCTGCGAACCAAGCTGCGGCCACGCTCTTTCAGCAGCGGCTGAATGATCGCCAGCGTGCAGCGATTCAAGTTCCTGTCGAGCTGCCCTCAGCTCTGATCCCTTTTCGTCATGACCGCTGACCGGCTTCGTCGATTCGGCCCCCGAGTAGGTCACCTTGTACAAGCCAGACTGAACTCGGCGGCCGCCGATCAGGAAGTACATCGCTCCGTCGTGAGGATTGATGATCGCATCGGTCAGCGGCAGCGGCGTGCCCGTGATGAATTCTTCCAGCGTTCCTGAGTACGTCGCTCCTTTCGGAGACATGTGCACGGCGTACAGTTTGCCGTAGCTCCAGTCGCAGGCGAACAACGCTTTCTGATACTTCGCCGGGAACTTCGCTCCGTACCCAAAGGTCACGCCAGTCGGAGATCCCGGCCCGATATTCACAACCGGCGGAACACTGTCGGGATAGTAAGTCGGCCACTTGCCGCCGCCGCTTCGCCAGCCGAATTCCGCTCCGCTGATGACATGACAGATTCTCGTCGGGCGGTACCACGGAAGATTGAAATCCCATTCCATGTCTGCGTCGTACGCAAACAGTTCGCCGTCGGCGTTGTAGGCACCATCGAATTCGTTGCGGAAGCCAGTCGCCATCAGTTCCCAGTTCTTACCGTCCGGATCGACACGGCAGATGAAACCTCCTGGTGCTCGCTTGCCCCGCATGAACCGTCCCTGCACGCGAGGCAGCAGCAGGTCTTCATCCCAGCTCTGTGGAACTCGGCTTGAGCTGACTTCCGGCAGCGTGGTTCCATTGCCGCAGATAATGACGAGCGACTTTCCATCCGGATGCGGCAACACCGCGTGCGGACCGTGTTCGCCACCGCCCTGCAATTCTCGAAGCGTCTCGACCGAGTCCAATTGATCGTCGCCGTCCGTGTCGCGAACGCGGTACACACCCGACGCATATTGCTTTCCACGATTCACGCTGACGTACAAGCTGTCGAACGCCCAGAGTAATCCCTGAGCTTCGCCGATGGCGACATTGATTTTCTCGATCCCCAACTCTTGCGCACCGAGAATCCCAGCCGGCGTCAATCGATACAGCGAGCCGTACTGGTCAGAAACAATCAGCCGACCTTTGGGATCGTGGCACATGTTGACCCACGATCCGTCCTCGTCCTTCGGCACAGAGTAAAGCAGCTCGACATCAAATCCCTTCGCCACTTTCAGCATGTCGATCGGAGTGGCCGTCGGTTCTTTCAGCGGAGCGGCCGCAGCCAGCGTCGCTTCGGTAATCGCCTTCGCCCACGGACCGCCACCGATTGCCGCAACGATCTCTGGCTTTGCCCACGGCTTCGTTGGCTTAAAGCCAATCTTCTTCCAGCCAGCCTCTGGCGTCTTGGATGCCTGCCAGGACTCGTCCGTCACAACCGACCAGGCATCGCGCCAGCCAGATTCCAGATCAAGCTTCACCAGCAGACCTGCGACACTCTCACCATTGTGAGCTTCCACCGCGATCACATGCTTCTTCTGCGGCGAGTCCAGATCCATGTGTTTGGAGATGTCGACAAAAACCGGCGTCTGCCACGTCGCGTGCGTTCGGACGAGTTCTCCATCGACGTAAATCTTCATTGAATCATCACACGCCGCGTAAAGCCTGGCCGCTCCGACACCGCCTGAATCAACTTCCTTGCGGAAGTAAACCGCCTTCGCCGGCTCGTCCCCTTCGGCCAGCCAAATCCAGTTCGGCTTTGCATGCTCCGGCCGTGCCTTTGCAGCTTTCGCAGCAGCCTTCCCTTTGGGCTTCTTAGTTGGCGTCTTCTTCCCCGCTGGCTTCTTTGCTGCCGGTCCGCTTGCTGGCTTCGTCGCAACTTTTTTCAGTGCGACTGTCGAAAACTTTTTCAGTCGAATATTCCGGAACTGGGCTTTCATCGCTTCACCGCGATGCACCTGGAAAGCGACCACGCCTTCCATCTCGCGTTCCGATTCCTGGTTGTCCGTGATGTCGACCGCAACCTTGCCGTCGAGTTTGTGAATCAGCCGGTTGCCCTGCGCGATGATCGTCAGCTCGTGCCACTTCGTCAGGTCAAGGGCCTTGAACTCGCCTTCCAGAGCCGTCGCTTCCTTCTTTCCTTCAGGAGTCACGACGACCTTCTGCCCGCGTTTTGCCACGATGCCTCGACCTTTTTCATCGTACAGCATGCCGGTGAACTCGGCCTTTGGATGAATATCCGCCTGGTAGCCGACGACGACCCAGTCGCCGCGAGTCTTGTCGTGCTTCGACCGGTACTGCACGCCCGAGTTGTTGTTTCCTTCGAGTCGAAATTCGCAGCGAAACTCAAAGTCCGCAACAACGCCATCCCAGATCAGAAATTTGTTGTATTCGAGGTGGTCTTTCCCTTTGGTCTTCCCCGTGATGCAGCCATTCTCGACCGACCATAACTCAGAATCACCTTTCCACCCGGAAAGATCCTTCCCGTTAAACAGGTCCACGAATCCGTCGTCCGCACGCAGCGGAATCACGGCCAACAACACGATCAAAAAGGCAACTCGTCGCAGCACGATGCAATCCTCCGCAGCGATCCAATGGGTGTTTTCCAACAATCCCACGATCGTAGCAGAGCCACATCAATTCGCCATCGAACGACAGTCACCTCGCAGCGTGGAAAATAAGTGTCAGGACTCATCGGTGTCTGAACCGTCTGACAACTCCGGGTAATGCACAAGCGCGGTCCATGTGCGAACAACCTGCAAATCAGGAATTGATCGCTTGAATCTACGCTCAAGGGATTCGCCGTTCCACACGCGAAGAAGAAAAGCACGACCGTTTTCCGGGCAGGTGTACTGATTCCAACACCACTTATCCCAATCAAGACAACACATACCTTCTGCAACCTGCTTGTAGTCGTCATCGCTGGGTTCAGAAAATGGAGAATCTGAGAGGAGATTATCTGGAGTCCACCATGCGTGAGTGAAATTCCATCCAAGAGAAGCATTCTCGATTATCAGCGTACCACCTTCGGCTGAAATTTTTTTCTGAGCATCCTTCCATCGAAGTAACCTGCCACAACGTCGCATTTTCGATTGAAAGCGACATTCAAGAAGGTAGTTATAAGCAACTGCCCACGCACAAAAGACGGCAAACACAGGAAGAACAATTGCAAAGACAACCAAAGCAAACGGCGACATAAGAACGATGAACGACTTCCGATACCAAGGCATCGAAGCGAATGATTGGTGGCGGAATTCAGTCATGGTGTGAGCTTGAGTTTTCCCTGGCGAGGAAATGGGCATCGCAATTCATTTGGCGGCAATCTGTGATTGCGGGCCGATAGAATAGCTCAGGTTGTCGAGTTGCGGACCATGTCGAGGAGTGGGGCGAACCAGGATTCGTAGCGGTTCATGACGGCTCCGGAGATGGTCAGGTTGAGTGGTTGCGGGTCGGGCTGGGTGGATTCTGAAGTGATCGTCCACTGTCCGCCAGCGAGTTGGCAGTCGTCGATCAGCCTGCCGTCGATGCGGGAAATGGAATGGCCGGTGAGTGTTCCAGTGGCGGACCAGTGAGTATCGTCGTGGGGGATCAGCAGCAGCCGGGATGTCAGGCCGACGAGGATTGCGTCGGATGAATTGAGGGGCGAGTTTTCGCTGGAATCTACTTTCACACTGCCATAAACGAACTGCGGGACTTCGTCGTTGTTCAGCAGGCCGATCAACCGGCGGGCGGCTGTGGGGGTTAGCTTGGACGATGGAGCATCTTCGTGCAGGCGATCGGTCACAAACTCGCCATACTTCTGGTCAAGTTTCTTCTGGATCGACTTCACATCGGCCCCGAAGTAGGCAGCCGTTTCTGTCACGAAATCATCCGGCTGCAGATCGAACGGTGCGACTTCGACGGCCAGGTGAACCAGATCGTCCAGGTACGCTATCAGCACCGGACTGTCCGGGTCGATGTCGGGTGGTTCGAAGAGCTGCGGCGGCTCGGCTTCGAACTGTTCGAGCAGGCTGCTCAGTTCTTCAGCGTCGACGGCCTTTGCAGTTTCGAGGTGCGCCATGAAGGCTGCCAGTTCTCGAACTGGACGACCTTTGACAGCGGCGACGAAACCAGCGAGCGACTCGATGGCCGCCGCCGTTTCACCGCCGGGTGAGGCGTGCCCCAGAGACTTCGCTTCGCCCTTCTCGGGTTGAGCGATCTCCAGTGGAACGCCCAGGCGTTCTTCGACTCCCTCCTGCCAGGACTCCAGACGCTTCTTCGTGCGTCCGTGGATGAAATCCTGGTAGAACTTTTCCAGCCGTCGTGAAATGTCCTGCCGCTGTTCAGCGGGAAGAATGTCTCGCGCGTCGACGAGCGGAGCGGCGGATCGATGAGCGGACAGGCAACGATAAAGAAACATCCGGTCGTACTCGTTGCGAAGTGACAGGCTGCCGACTTCACGCAATGAATGGGCGAGGTTCTCTCGCGAAACCGGATAGCGACTCATCAGGTTCGACAGTTCGGAACCGTAGACCCAGTCGGGACTGCGATGTCGGAAGTCCCCACTGAACACGCTGGCGACTTCGAAACCGACGATTCTCACCACATCGCCAATCAACGCGACCGCCTGCTCATCGACAATCTTCTTGCCAATCGCCTTCGCACCTCGCTTGCCGATTTCCGTCAGCGCCCAGGTAATCCCCATCGTCAGAGGAGACGCCCCCGCCAGATACCTGCCCGCGTACCAGGCCTTGCCGACATGATTGAGGTACGGCTCGGCCGCCGAGTACGCCTCCCACGCCTTGATCGCGTTCCGGATGTAGGAATGCAGAGTCGACAGCGTCTCCTCGTGCAGATTCAACGGCAGCCGATCAAGCACGATCAGCAGGTGGAGACACGCTCGGCTGCCCGCTCGCAGCATTTGATCGACGCTGGTCTCCATCAGCGGATTCTCGGCGTCCGGCCGGTAAACCTTCGCCACACGATTCACCAGGTCAAACACTTGATCCCGCACCAGGTCTGGATTGAGAGTTCCTTCCGGGTTGTAGTAACCATCTTTCAACCGCGAATAAACGAGCTTCGCTTCTTCGTCCAGGATCTCGATCACCCGCTGATCCTGCTCGACCAATAGCGCCGGCGCGGTGTTCCGGGTCACCGGGTCGCCTTCCGGCCGTGGATACTCGTTCCACTCCTGAAACTGAACGAGCCGGTCCGTCAGCGCGACCTCTCGCGAGTTGAGCTGCTCGGCACGCTGATCAAGCTGCAGCTCGATTTCCTTCTGCACGCGCTCCAGCTCCGTCCGCTCCTGAGCCAGCTTTTCGCGTTCGACTTCCAGCTTCATGCCGTCAGTCAGTTCGCCACTGGCGTCGCAGCCTTCGATCGCCGGCCGCTTCAGAAAGAAATGCAGCAGCACGAGAACCAGCAGCCCGACAGCAAACGGCCCCACTTCGTACAGCGAGAACTCGGCCGCCTTACCGCCATCGGCCATGGCCAGCTTGCCAATTGCCAGCGCGACGCCCCCGCCAGCCCACAGCACCGCCAGCTTCAGAAATCGAGAATCAGCCACCAGGATCGCTCCAGCCCTGAGAATCGCCGATTGCCAGTTTCGTGAAACCGGAATGACGAGTGCATCGATGATCGAGAATCTTTACAAGCCGCAGTGTAACGGGCCAATGTCGACTCGGATGACCGCTCACCGAAAACTTGCAGAAGATCTGTCCGCCGATTCGGCCACATCCGATAAAACCACTCAGCAACCAACACCCGTCAGCCGACCGTCTCGTGAAGAGTGTGCCACTGGCTCCGCCAGTGTTTCAGACACTGCAGGAAGAATTCGTCGATGCAGCCTCGATATTTGATCAACTCTCTGACTTTGTCCGAAATTTTTGAGGACGCTCGTCGGCTCGCAGTGTTAGCCAACTCGCTGGCCGCCTTTCTGGAGAATCAGCGTTGGTTTGCCGCGAAAACGGATGGGATTCAGTCAGTCGCCATTCTGGACAGCGTCGAGATTCCTTGCGAGGCCACGACCTTCGAGCTGGTTCTGGCCACAGTCGTTACGAACGGAGGATCATCGGATTGCTATGCGGTGCCGATCACAGCCGCATCGTCGAACAATATTCAATCAGCTGACGCAATCATCGCCGGACTGAGTACCGACGAAGCAGCAACCGCTTTACCAACGTCGCTGGTCGAATGCAGCAGTAACCCGGAATTCTGGCGAGCCATCACTGCCACACTCGCCGATCGACCGCTCACCACAAGAAACGGACGCGAACTGAAGCTTTCTCGCACGGCCAACTCAAAGCTCGGCTCGGGCGAAGTGTTTGGCAATGCAGAGTTCAGAATTCACGACGGCGAGCAAAGCAACTCGGCGGTCGCCATCGGTGACGACTTCTTCCTGAAACTCTTCCGACGACCGCGAGTCGGAGACAACCCCGACGCCGAAGTCGGCATCTTCCTGACCGACCGAACCGATTTCCGAAACAGTCCGCGAGTCGACGCCACGATCGATATTGTCGGCTCCGATGGCAACCGCTGCCTCGCTCTGATCTCTGAACAGGTTTCAGCAGAAACCGACGCGTGGTCATACACGCTCGCCAGCCTGAAGGGATACTGGAATCGACTTGCCGCGCTTGCAGACCGACCAGATGCCCCACCTCGGCTTGAACCCTTCGACGACGCAGCCCTCGACAAATACTTCGCAGACACAAAACATGTTTACAACAATTTGATCCGATCGTTCGAAGCAGACGCCATCCAACTTGGACGCCGCACTGCGGAACTGCATACCGCCTTGTCAAGCTGTCATGACGATCCGGCATTCGCTCCAGAAGTGTTCTCACAGGATTCATTGAATGAACTCGTCGATCAGCTTCGGGCTGAAGTTCGATCGACCTGTGAATTGCTTGAGCAAGCAGACGCGATTGACAACTCCGTTGCCAATCTTTCGCTGAAGATTTCTCTTCGCGCCAACTCGTTGCTCGACGAGATGTCTTCGTTCGACCCGGCGCTTGTCAACGTCGTCAGCATTCGTTGTCACGGCGATTATCACCTCGGGCAAGTTCTTAAAACCGATTCGGACTTCGTCATTCTGGACTTCGAAGGCGAACCGGATCGTCCGTTCAACGAACGTCGCCAGAAGCGATGCGCAATGAAAGACGTCGCCAGCATGATTCGGTCGTTCCACTACGCGTCCTGCACGACAGCCGTCGGAATTTTGCCACCGCCTGATGCGAACATCACGAACGCAGCGAAGTGGCAGACGTTCTGGTACGACAATGCTCGGGTCGGATTTCTCGCTGGCTACAAGTCGGAATCCGAAGGGAAGTCGTTTTTACCGAGTGACGACTCGGCATTCCAGAAATTGCTCGATCTGTTTTTGATCGAGAAAGTGCTGTACGAACTCCGCTACGAAATCAACAACCGACCGGACTGGGTGCAGATTCCGCTGGCAGGGTTGAACGCCGTGTTGGGTCTGAACGCTTAACGCAACGAGACTGTGAGTTTTTCGTAGAGTGTGACCAGCGGAGCGAACCAAACGGCTGGTGTGCCTGCACGGGCGACTTTCGTGGCACCTGGGCGTGGCATAGCTCGAAAGTTCTCCGCGCCGGCACACCGCGAATGCCGCTAGGCCCGCTGGTCACACCCTGCAATTGAAAAACTCACAGCCTCAACGCGTTCGAAACAAGTCCCCGAACACAGACGGGACAAGGCTGGAACAAACGCAGCGCAGTTCCGGCACACGCACTGCCGGAACTGCGCTGCGCTTGTTCCAGCCTACTTCTGCTTCGACCAGGACGGACTACGTTGCGGCCGAGACGGCTGCTTCGCTGCCGTCGGACGTGATGGCCGTTGCGATCAGCACGTAGATGATCGCCAGAACG
>Ga0316208_1001649_pt1 | contig 20262 bp, 15 predicted proteins | sample 3monopyrite_MG_FD_204944 | JGI IMG/M metagenome (GOLD analysis project Ga0316208, IMG submission 204944) | Microbial mat bacterial communities from mineral coupon in-situ incubated in ocean water Damariscotta River, Maine, United States -... | ecosystem: Environmental > Aquatic > Marine >...
TGACCTACATTCAATTCCAAAACTTTTCGAATGAGCCGCACGGTTTTTCAAGCAAAGACTCAAAAACCCTTGCGGCTGAAGAGTTCTTAATCGTGGCTTGATACATAAATACCAGTACGATAGACTAAATCAGCAAGCCTGAATTAACTTCCTTGAAACAGATTTTTCCTGCAGAGCACACGCATCTTACTTTGCTTCCCCGTGAGCATATTGTGGCATGTCTGCTTATTCACTTAGCAAACAATGCCACTCGGCGTCTTGTTTCACCTTGCCTTTTATTTGCCTGATTTGAGTTCGAAAGTAAACTCATTCTCACCATCAGCTTTAACTGTTTCTTTCAGGGTGCTTTTCTGGTTGTATATTTCCGGGATATACATTTCGTAAAGAGGTTGTGGCTCCTCGTCAGGACTTGCAGTTTCCCCAAATTTTCCTGGAACCTCCCGAGATGCTGTGATTTCAACTTTCATCTCACCAGCTTCTGTCTTAAATTTGAAACTTCCTGCTTTAATTTCTGTAGAATAAGCCTTGCCTTTGTCATCACTGGAGCGAAATTGAATTCTTCCAGATTCAACAGTGGTTCCATCAAATGTCACTGTACCTGAAACAGGATAAGTGGCTGGACCATTATCTTTCCCTCCACTGCAACCTACTGAAACGCCGAACACCAAAAGCAGGAGGCTCAAAAAAAATATTTTAGTCAATTGGTGTTTTGACGCCTTGCAAGCAATAAAAAAAGCAATACTCAAAGTAATCATAATGACCCAATCCTCAACCCTCATAAAATGAAACAGATGGCAAGTGAGTAAGTACTCTTACCAAACAAACAGGGAGTCGCACCTAGTCAGGTACACCTCATTTATGCCATTCAGTAAACTTAATATTCACCAATTGTTAAGCCATCTTGAGGCATGCTGAGTCGCATCCAAGTCTGGCGATCAATATTCTCGGAAATGAAAGTAACTGAACCATCAGCTAAGGCAACTTGAACGCCCCCGGTATGGTAACTACGAGCATAATTCCACCGACCGCCACCAGCATTTCGGTCCTCACAGGGGGCTCCATTGGGGGCACCAGGAACAAGGGTTTCTTTACAACTGTAAACACGGTCTGGCACAGATGAATTGGGAACTTCACCAGCAGAAAAAGCAAACGCTCCATGCGGTGCGCCTCCCCAATGACCGCCCAATTCGCCCCACGCAGCTACAGTATTGCTTCGAACGATGCCTTCACTGGCCAGAAGCGTATTCGAAGTTCCATCTTTACAGTCCCGCATCTTACTTGCTGAGTTCATATAGAATAAACCAGTATGAGAATTCGTATTGGCTACATTCCTGTTTGTGACAGTTATGATAAACGTCGTCGGGTCGATTGTCCTGGCCGACCCAATGCCAGCGCAGACGGCGTAGTTACTTTGAAAAGCCCTTGTTGACCCATTACCTCCTCGACCAGGTGAATTAGGATCAGAAGGACATGACATCACACCAATGGGGCCGATGATTCCGTTATTCGTAATTCGATGAATATACTCACCTTCGTAGGCATTCGTACTGGCGTATCCTTCATAAAGATCATATTTATTAGCCTGTTCGATGAACGGCAAGATTCGCTGGAACCAGCAGTCGCGGCGTTTTGTTTGACCAGCATAAAGCTCTTGTTGATGGCCATAAGGAAAAAGGGTATGGACATCATGGTAATTATGCATCGCAAGCCCAAGTTGCTTCAGATTATTCTTGCACGAAGAGCGACGCGCAGCCTCTCGTGCCTGCTGAACTGCTGGAAGCAATAACGCCACCAGTATTGCGATTATTGCAATCACAACCAGAAGTTCTATTAGCGTGAAGCCAAACCGGCTGCCATTTGTATTTTTGTTGCCTAACATGTAACATCTCCAAACAAATAAAAGAATCCTAGGTCGAAATAGTAAATAGCAATTATGCTGCTCTAACGCACGATTCTATAATAGCCCAGTGACAAATTCAATCCGAATGTCGTTTTTTTCGGTTCTTCATAGAATTGAGTTCCACAATTGGTACGCACTGTATTCCCTGCGGTACTGGTTTAATTAGACGAATTGTAATGCGTAGCTCTGTAATTCTTCGATGAAATTTTTCACCAGATGGCTTTGAGGGCGATGCTTGTGCCAGGTCATTGCTATGGTTCGTGTTGGTTTAACCCCGGCGATGGAACGGTAAATTCTCTTTTTTGAAGAATCAACCGATGCTGCCATTTCTGGAATGAGAGAGATCCCGTGATTGAGGGCAACCATTTCCTGTGCGGTCAGTAACTGCGAACTTTCGCAGGCAATACGGGGCAGGCAATCGCGTTGTTTACAAAAGCTGAGAATCTGCTCACCCAGGCAGTGTGTTTCATTCAAGAGGATGAAAGGTTCTTCGGAAACATTTTTCATCGTGATGCGTTTCTTTTTTGCGAATGGATGTTTTGCATTCATCGCCAATAGTAACTCTTCGGTGAATAGCGGCGTCACGATAAGATGGTTCTGTTCGATCGGGAGTGCCAGTATGCCGAGATCAAGATCTCCTTCGAGGCAGCCCTTGATGGTGAACTCTGTAAAGTTTTCGCGAAGAACGACTTCTGCTTTCGGGAACCGGGCGGAGAACTTTTTCAACACGGCTGGCAGCAGGTACGGTGCGATTGTCGGGATTGCCCCCACGGTTATTCGCCCTGCGTTTTCGTCCCGCTCATCGGTAATTTCCCGCTTCGCTTCTTCTACGGAATCGAGAATATGGCACGCCTTATCGTAGAAGATTCGCCCGGCATCGGTCAGGCGTATGCCACGATTCAAACGCTCGATTAACGGATGCCCCAGTTCCTTTTCCAGTTTTTTTATCTGCTGAGACAAAGAAGGCTGTGCAACCAGGCATTTTTCGGCTGCCCGTGTGAAGTTTCCTATCTCTGCCACAGAGACGAAGTATTGTAACTGATGAATTTCCATAGAGAGAACCTATCGCTATTATAGATATTTAATATTTTACATATAGCTAAACAGGGGGTAAAATTCAACACGAAACAGGAAACAACTGACAGGAAATCAGCAGAGATTTCGTCCTATCAGTCCGTAGGGGATCCATTTTTATGTTTGAGGAGAGAAAAATCATGATGAACAAGACAATTTTGCTGTTTGGTTTAAGCCTGGCAGCCTTGGTTGCAGCAGGAGCAATGCAGGGGATTGCCGAAGAGATGCCGCCCAACAGTTACGCCCCAGTCGTAGCCAAAGAGAGCTTCCAGCAAACCGTTCAGCGAATGAGCCAGGCGAAGCCGGAAATTATGAAACGGCAGATGAATCTGCTTGAAGAACGGTACGATCTGAGCAAAAAAGCGACACACGAGATAACCATGTCGCGAGGCAAGGCGGTTCAAAAGGGCGTCCGCGTTCGCTTACCCGAAGGCATCACATGGGAAGAATTGTCGGAATTGTCTGTCGCAGAGATTCACAACAAGGCTCTGTGGCCCAAAGGGTTTTTGCCGTTGCCTCATCCGAATCATCCGGAAGGAGGGATGGTGTTTCCGAAATTTCAGATTGATGAAATCAAGAAACAGGAAGGCCGCGATTTAACTCGCTTCGATCTTGATTACGATATTCCGGATCATTTTTTGCCGGAATTTCCTCCCGCAATCTATCTGACAACCCGTTCGGATTTAGGCGATGTTTCAAAAGGGAAAGTGGTTACGAATCAGAATTATTATGAATTATTTAACGGAATTCTGAATCCGAAACAGATCGAAGGTGTTCGATTGCTGGTGACTCCTTTTGCCCAGCAGCAGTTTAATCATACAAGTGACCGGCGTTCTCTGAAACCGCATATTGGAGTGACCTGTTTCGATTGTCATGTGAATGGGCACACAAATGCGGCGACACATTTAGTGGGGGATATCCGACCGCAACAGTTCCGGCATCGTATTGATGTCCCTTCTTTGCGGGGGGTGAATATTCAACGATTGTTTGGTTCACAGCGAGCGTTAAAAACAATCGAAGATTTTACCGAGTTTGAACAGCGAGCTGCCTATTTTGATGGCGACCCGGTGATCGCAGTCAAGAAGGGGGTGAATGTCCTGGAGCGAGCGACCCAGGTTCATGCGATGGCTGAGTTTGAAGCGATTCTTGATTTCCCGCCCGTACCGAAGCTGGATGTTTTCGGAAAGTTGATTCCTGAAAAAGCAACAGAGGCCGAATTACGTGGCGAGAAAGTTTTCTTCGGCAAGGGAAAATGTTCGGTTTGTCACTCGGCTCCGTTTTATACCGATAACCTGATGCACAACTTGAAAACGGAGCGGTTTTTCAAGCCGCAAATGGTTAACGGCAGGATGGCGAGTGCTGATGGACCGATCAAAACCTTTCCATTACGAGGGATCAAAGATTCGCCGCCGTATTTGCATGATGGTCGCTTGCTGACATTGGCAGACACGGTCGAATTTTTTAACCTGGTTCTGGAATTGAAACTGACATCACAGGAAAAAGACGACCTGGTTGCCTTCATGCTTTGTCTGTAAAAGTTTTTCTAATCTCACTAAACATTGCCTTAACAGTAGGATGGTGTGTTTGCCCCCATCAACGCATGCCGAGTTGCATTCAATGAAAAAAACAGAGGTGAATCTGGTGTATTCGGCACAAGAAACTCTTAGCGGAGACCGTTTTTGATGGGTGCAAGCACACCATCCTACCATTCAAGGGAAAGCTAACATTTAATTTTTACCACCACACTTTTCAGGAGAAATAATTATGGCCAGTCAGGAATTACTCAACAAATTGAACGATGCCCTTAACCGGGAAGTTTCCACTTTTCTCAGATACATGTTGCAGGGAGCTTCGATCAAAGGAGCGGAATGGGAAGCTGTTCGACAGATGTATTTAGCGGAGGTTGCCGATGAAATTGGGCATGCCCAGTACCTGGCTTCGAAAATTGTCATGCTCGGCGGGACTCCCTCGCTGAATCCCGATTTAACTCCGCCACCAACGGACGTGAAAACGATGTTGCAAAACGACATCACCCAGGAACAGACTGATGTTGCTGGCTATACCAAACTGGCTGAACTTGCAGAGGCGGAAGGCCTGGTTGATCTTAAAATGACGATGGAAGACCAGGCAGCCGACGAAGCAGGGCATGCAGAGCTTATGCAGCGACTTTTAGGATGATCCCGGCTGAGAAGGCATGCGGCTGAATCCCCAAATGGCAACTGAAACGAACGGGCGAAACTTTGGTGACAACACAGCAAAGTGTGAATGTGAGAGGGCGAAGCAGCTCTTTCAACATGTTGCCACCACAAGGTTAACTGCAACAACCCTTTCAGGTCGAAACATATTTCAGCAACGGTGAGAGCGAATAAAGAAAAGTAATTCCTATTCATTCCACCAATACAGAACACCACAAAGGAAAAGAAACACGGCTGCCCCCGATGTTCCCAGAACTGAAACCGCATCTCGAACAGACGTGGAACGCAGAATCTGGGAACTCAACTCAGAAGGATTGTTCTTCAGACAGGACTCAAACCGTGGCCTAAACTCTGGCAAAACTTACGGGTAAGCCGGGAAACCGAGTTGGTTAACAGTTTTCCGATTCATGTGGTTTGTAACTGAATCGGCAACAGCCAGGCGGTTACCATTGAGCATTACTTGCAAATAACAGACGAGATTTCATCAGGGCGAAAGGCGATTCAAAAAGTGTCGCACAATGCGGCGCAGCACCTGCACGAAAGGGGGTGAAAGCTGTTACAAAGTACTAGACACCGTTCTCAAGACTCCCTTGTTTTTCTCAGGTCTTTGCGGCTCGTTGCTGCACACTGCAATTGTGCATATTGCCCCCAGAAGGACTTGAACCTTCAACCTACTGATTAAGAGTCAGTTGCTCTGCCAATTGAGCTATAGGGGCTTTTTGTTGGTTTTTTGATACGCAAACGTATGCAGCATTTTACGCGATGACTGGCGATTTGCAAGCAATGTGACACTTAGATAAGTTGACATCTTGAAGCCACGATGGATTTCCTGCTCTTCATTATTTTATAAAGGGAGCTTGCCCGCTGATCATGAAGCCACATCAGTGGGCATCTTTCTGAAGATACGTTATTGATGAACAGAGGTGATTCTCGTTTGCTTATTTGAAGCCGACTGCTTCGAGTTTGGTGTTACTGTTATCCCACATCCCACTGCTTTGTGAGCCAATCGTTCCGACCGTCCCGACTACCGCCAGCAAAATCGCAGCCAGCATTACCGCATACTCAACGGCTGTCGGGCCGTTTTCATCTTTCAGGAATGATCGTAGCAGCGGGATAAATGAACGCACAGAATACTCCGTATAGATAAGGAGAGATTTACACTCAACGCTATCTTGCTCTCGGAGATTGTCAAAATTTAATCCGTCTGTTTCACATAACGGCCTGTGTTGTGTCTTTCATTTTCGGAAAAACTTCTACAGCCCGATCAATGCGTTTAATCATCAAGTTCTGCTAATTTGGAAGCGACTGCTTCAACATGCTCTTTAACAGAAACTCTGGGCCAGACGGCTGCCAGTTTTCCACTTTTATCGATCAGAAAAGTAGCTCGCTGAATCCCCATTTTTTTCTTGCCGTAGTTGTTCTTTTCTACCCAGACACCATATTTTTCTGCGATTTGATGATCTTCATCCGACAAAAGTGTGAAAGGGAGTTCAAACTTGGCGATAAACTTTTCATGCGACGCAACAGAATCGGGACTGATGCCCAAGACAACCGTCTCTACTTTGTTGAACCGGGCCAGGTTATCACGAAAATCACACGCTTCGGTGGTGCAACCGGGCGTGTTGTCGCGGGGATAGAAGTAAAGCACGACATTCTTCTCTCCCTTGAATTGGCTAAGTCGAATTTTCTTTCCATCAGGGACAGCTGGAAGATAAAAAGCAGGGGCTTTGTCGCCCGCTTTCAGTGTTACTTTTTCGGTCATGGCATCTCTATTTCTTGTTGTTGAAAGGGTAATGGTAAAAATCACTTGCCAGTCCATCTTAACCTTGTTGTGCAATTCCTCAACTCTTACGGATTTATTTAGTAACGGGACAGCGCTGAATAGTTACCAAACAAAATAGATAAAAACCGACTGTAATTGTTCGACCGATGTTAAACAGAAGCAACCCGGCACGCGATGATGGGGGCAAGCAGACCTGTTGACGCAGTCGCCTTGCCGTTGAACGAATTCTCTGTCACTGTGCAAAATCTGTTGTGCACAACGAAATAAAAACTGAAGATGCGACCGTTATTACTTCATTAATGCGAACGCATAATTTTAGCAGATTGGCTGATTTGTACTCAGGAGTTTTGTGAAAGCAGCCACAGTCTCCAGGTTCGTTCGTCGTACCCGAAATTGACTTTCGTCATCGATTTGAGCGCCTCCAGCACTTCCGGATTTTGTTGATTGACCCGAACCGTGCGGAGCGTTTTCAGAGGAGCCGCATTCCCTTGAATGGAAATATTTTCGGGAGGGATTTGACCGGTAAGCAGACCAGCCATAATACTTGGGGGAAGCTGATACCGTGTCCCTTGTGAAATATTTCCTCCCTGCCCGAGGGTAAAACCAACTGTGGGGACATCGACTTGAATGCGATATTTATGCGTCGTGACCAGTGCATCAATCAGGTAAGGAACGGCGGATTTGTCTCCCAGTTTACTTAATGCAGAAGCGGCTCGTCGGACAACAACATTTTGTTTGTTGGTTAAATGCTCAATGAGTACCGAGCTGGCCAGTTCTTTGCGTGCTCCGGGAACTGCATTAACCGCCCGCGAGCGAATTCCCTGATCGACATCAAATAATCCCTGCCTGATGAGTGAGGTGACCGAGGCAGGGGTATCGAAGTGAGTCAGAGACTCGATATATAATAATCTGACATCACGGGAAGGATGATTGGCAAGGACTTTTCCCAAAGCAGGAACAGCGGTTGGGTCTGTGAGCGAGCGAATATGTTCAACCGCGATCTGTCGCTGTTTATCAGAGCGTCCGGTGAGCCATTTCGACCAGGTGTAAATTTTTGAATGCCATTGATGTTGCTTTTCCCGCTCGGCAGCAGAATTTTCCAACAGCTCTTTTTCTTCCGGCGTTATGTATTTTCGTTTGTAACGAACATACCCACGCGAAAGCATATATTCTTCCTGGGTTGTCCACTTTCCTTCTCTCTTGATATGCCCCAACGCTTTGTGTGCCTGTTCGTTTTGCGGGTCGAGTTCGAGAATTTGTGCGAGGTGTTTTTTTTGCTGAGGTTTCAATCGGTTTTTCTGGCACCACTGCGACAACGCCCAAAGCGATGCCACATCGTTGGGGGTCAACCTTACTTGAATTTCATACTCTTCGTAAACAATTGATCGCCGAGTAATGAATTCGACTTCTTTTTCTGAAATGGAAACGGTGGCTCCAGAAACAGTTTGAATACTGAGGCGGTTTGGATAAAGCGATTTTTTGGAAACAATTTTCCCTCGTACTTCGCCGCCATGCTTCATGCGGATCAAATCAGCCGACAACCCTGCAGCGACACACAGAACAAGCCCAAAGCTCGTCAGAGTTCGTCCTATCAGAAGTTGTGTTTGAAATCGATTCATGTGGTGAAACTTGGAAATTGTCAGAGGTTCTGCTTCGTAAGCCCTACAATTATCTGTATAGTAGAGACAGTTAAGCTCGTTGGGCAAGGACTTACTGGAAACTTTATCAAATTTGCCCTGAATGTGTTCATGTGAATATGTCCGGGCCGCGGATTTATAGAAAAACGAGTCCGCCTGCATCTATTATGTCGGCAGAAATACCCACATTCCTGCGATTTCAAGTAGACAGGTACTGGAATCGAGTGAAATCATATCGTTACACTCGAATGCAGACGATGTTTTGATAGGGAAGATCATGTTCACTCAGTAAGAGTGGCGTATGGTTGTACTGCGATTTTAGGCTTGAACTGGCACAGCACGTTATCTGGAAGCATTAGCTGGAAAACAACCAATAAGGTATCAGATCAAATACAACTTGTTGTACGATGGGCAAATTAATATGAGTCTCTGGAGTATTCGGATGAATGGGAAGATAGCGGTTCTATATGTTACCGGGGTTCTTGCTGCAATGTGCGCAGTGCAACCGGTTTTTGCTCAGAGTAATTTACTGAATGAGTCTCCTTTACCTTCTTCTCGAATCTTGAATCGATTTGGTTTAGAGCAGGCCTGGTGGGGGCAAGCCGTATTGAATTCAAACCGTGATAAAATCAGGCATATCGCGATTGATGAACGCTCTGTGATTATCGTTTCCACCTCGGGAATTGTGACCTCGTTTGATGCCGAGAACGGTCAGAAAATGTGGGTGACTCGAATTGGTCGCAAAGACCAGATTTCTTTCATGCCGGTGATGAATGAAAAGCAGGTACTGATTGCTGCTGGGGTTAAACTCTTCGCGTTGGACCGCCTTCTGGGAGGAGTGGACTGGGAGATTGATTTGCCCCAGGTTCCATCGACTGCCCCTTCAGCCGATAATGATCGAGTTTATGTCGGCACTCTCGATGGATCTGTCTACGCTTTCAACTTGAAAATAATTGAAAACCTCTACCAGGAAAGGTTACTGCCGGAATACTCTCTTTCCACCCAGGAATGGCGTTATAAAGCGGGAAAGAAAATAACATCTCCTCCTATTGTGACACCGTTGTCGGTTAGTTTTGCCTCTCTGGATCACTCACTTTATTCGGTCGGACCGCGTACAAGAAATCTGCGGTTTCAATTCGAGACCGATGCCGCTATTTCCGCTCCGCTTGTTAAGCAGGGGGAGTTTATTTATGTCGCGTCAGAAGATTTTAATTTCTACTGTCTGAATGCAAATAATGGGAAAGTGCAATGGTCGTTTCTTTCAGGATTACCGATTCGCAAATCTCCGTACGTGATTAATGATCGTATTTATATCATGCCGGATGCTGGTGGTATTATCTCACTTAAAGCAGCCACAGGCAGACACGCCTGGCGTGGTGCACAACTCAAGGCTATGAATTTCCTGGCTGCAACGCGACATCAAATTATGACCACAGATCAAATTGGAAATGTTCTTCTCTTGAACCCCGATGATGGCGATGTCATCGGGCGGCTTCCATTAATCTCATTTAATGTCAAACCAAGCAATTCAGTCACCGACCGGTTGTTCCTTGCCAAGCAAACTGGCTTGATCGTTATGATTCGTGAACAGGGCAGCAATTTTCCCACGTATTATAAATACCCCGAGCGACGCCCGATTCTTCCTGAACTCTACGATCCCAAAAAGGAAAAACCTGCCGAAAGCGATTCGCCAAAACCGGAAGCCGATCCAAAAACTGACAACAAATAGATCTCAAAAAACAGCAATCGTTCGCCAAATGGGAACAGTTTACGAATTCACCGTTCACGAATTCATCGTTTCTTTTTTCCAGGCAATGGTTGCTTTCAGAATATTTTCAAGCGACATTTCCGGTTTGAAATCGAGTGTTTGCTGCAGTCGGGCAGCATTGGGAACACGCTTGCGGACATCTTCGAAATCGTGTCCGTAAGCCTCTTTGTAGGGGACGTAATTGATACCCAGTTCAGGATTGACCAGCTCGATCACCCGCTGAGCCAGTTCCTTGATCGTGATGGAAGAATCGCTTCCAATGTTGAAGAGCCTGTGTTCCAGTTTGTCGCACCGCATTAAACCGACAACGCATTTCACAATTTCTGAGACATGAGCAAAACAACGCATCTGCATCCCATCATCGTAAACAGTTAAGGATTCTCCACGCAGGGCAGCTTCGACAAATCGCGGAATCACCATCCCATAATTGCCAACCTGTCTGGGGCCTACCACATTAAAGAATCGCCCGATTACTACTTGCAGCCCGAATTTTTGATGATAGGCAAGTGCCAAAAATTCATCAATCGCTTTCGAACAACCGTAAGCCCAGCGAGGTTTGGAAGTTGGTCCGAATTGCAGGTCGTCCTCTTCTTCGAAACGATCCTGATCACTCTTTCCATAAACTTCGCTGGTTGAAGCCAGGAAGAACCGTTGTCCTCCCTGTACCGCCAGTCGCAGAAGGAATTCTGTCGGGTAAATATTTGTTTCTATGGTTCGCACGGGATCATCAGCGACCAGTTTTACCCCTACTGCAGCAGCCAGATGAAATACTTCATCCTGCCCTTGCATCACTTCCGAAACGAGAATCGGATCGGTAATTGATCCAATTCGTATGGTCAGCTTCGGATGGTCTCGCACGGCATCCAGATTGGAAAGTTGGCCTGTGGAAAGATTATCCAGAACCGTTACTTCATGCCCTTCGTTAAGAAGGTGTTCAACAACATACCCACCAATAAACCCGGCTCCACCGGTCACAAGAGATCGACTCATCAACACAAACCTTTGGCGAAAGAAAACAGGACAACACAATGAAACCTGAAAACGTCTATCGTACCGATCAGATTTGCGTCCTGAAAGGCGATCAGGCAAGTCCCAAGAGATTCCTGGCAGAAAATTGATCATAAACAAAACGGCTTATGCGTTAATGAAACAATAATTCTCCTCTCTTCAGTTTTCATTTGCAGGGTCGCGTCTAATAGATTCTGCACCTTGACTGATCATTCGTTTAACGGCAAGCCGAAGGCGACTGCGTAGACAGGTAAGCTTGACTCAACAGCTCCAAAATCACGCTCTACCTGCCATTAAAAATGTGCCATGACTGTCCCTTCAAAAGGAGCACAGACATTCCTGTCTGTGTACGGCACAGCAGGGGAAAATCGAAGCTGGCATCGTTCGATATTATCTCTGAGGCGATTGAGATTGTTTTGTTGAACAGCAAGGCTTGATTGTCCAGCGCACTTTACGCAGTCGCCTTCGGCTTGCCGTTAAACGATTTAATCTGTCTTCGTGTTGAATAAAGTTGGTTGCGGCAATGCCGCGCTGAGCTTGTTTTTTTGCTAAACTCTTTTGCAGATGACAACCTTGGTTTTTCCTTCAATGCGTGCATAAATAATCGTTGTCGAATCCTCTCCTTTTAAGGACAGCGATTTCCGTACCCGTTCGACATCTACCGGAACATGCCTGCATTTAATTTCGACCGCACCGATATTCTGTTCCCGCATATATTTTCGAAGTTGTTTTTCGTTGCGGTTCAAAACGTCAATCACTTCAAATCCGGTGATAAAAGGCGATTCGATGAAACTGCCTGCGGTAAGATACTCCTCGGCATCATCCAAACGAGAAAGTCCTTGCTGCTCTGCAAACAGATTGACCAGCCCGGAACGAACCAGCGACGGGTCAGGATCGTAAAGATAATTTTGCAGTGATGTCATTTCAGACCACGCAGAAAGGGGATCGCCTGCGATACTTTCGCCGCAAGGGAGTACCGTTGCTCGCCACATTCCAGGCTGAGCCAATTCGCCACACCAGATATTCGCCGCTTTGCATTCTCCGTGCAAACTGACCAATTCGGCTTCACACTCTGGAAACTTTCCGCCAAAATTACTCGCAGGACTCAATTTAATCATCCCCGCTTTGCAGCTTTGTGCCATCTCTTGCAATCGGGTTAGTTCTGGCTGGATTTGTTCCAATCGCAAATGCCTGCGACCGGTTGCGTCGCGCTGGTCGGGATCGATATGAATCACTTTTCCAGTAACATCAATCTGATTAACATCCTGTTTTAAGAATGTGATTTTTTCCGAGACGCCATAAACTTCTGCATTCCACGAAGCAAGTTGCAACTGCACCGCATCGAGATCGCAGGCATGAACCAGGCAATGCCTGGCGAGCGAAATCGCATCGCTTCCCAAGCCAGAACATAAATCCCAAACTTCATCGGGCTGTTCCGCAAATCTCTTTGCTTTGTGAGCCGCAACTTGTTCAGAAGTTGCCTGTTCCAAAGATTGGCGAGTAAGCCAAAGTTGATCCGCCCGCGAGAATTTTCCCTCGGCTCGTTTTCTCAATAAAACCAATTCCAATCCGAGCCGTACCAACTCAGCAGGATATTGTTTTCGCAATTCCTGCTGAATCTGTAGCTCAGTCCCGGATGCAGATTCAATCGCAACAAGCAGTTCAGGAGTCGCTCGTAATTGCTGCCAGGGTTCAAGGTTGTTCAATGAAAATTTCCTGAAACGGTTATGCTGGAGGAGAGACTGTAGGTTAGGCTTTCCAGCCTGACAAAAGAGGTTTCCAAGAAGGTCATCTTCTGATTTACCGGCAACTTTGCTTGATTCACCTGGAAGTCATCTTCCTCAATGTGTCAGGCTGGAAAGCCTAGCCTACTTGTTGCCCTCAGATCGTAAATGCAAAATCGCGGTTACAATTCTCGCTTTGAATTGATCCAAAACTTCTGTCGTCAAATCAAGTTCGACAAGACGACTGGTTTGTGCCAATTGTACGATGCGAATTGATTTTGGGAAGCTTGAAGTCAACTCTTTAATTGCGATCGCGTAAAGCGTCATCTGCAAACCGTACTTTTCCATCACCTCTTGTGAAGATTCTGCCAATGTGCCCGTTTTATAGTCGATTAAATGCCAGTTGTCTTGCTGATCCTGCACTAAACAATCAACCGTCCCCGCGATCACCGCAACTGTTTTTAATTGATGATCAAAACGAAGCAGGAATTCGGTTTCCCTGAATAATCGTTTCGCCTCTTTTAACTCAACCAGAATGGGAGAATTCAAAAGATGTCCCAAACGGGTTGTCGCCATTTGTTGCAGCTTCTCGGGAATTTCTTGATTAAACTGCGAGCCGATTTGCGAGATCATTATTTCAGGTTTAATGGGATTGGCAGGATCGATCTTTTCAGCCGCAGCATGAACCAGATCACCCAACAGCCCGGCTTCAACCAGTGATAAAGAGCCTCCCTTTTTAGAACGCAGGTTTTTTGTTGGCGCTGGTTTTTCCTGCAACTGTTCATCGGTTGCCTCTAGTTCTGAGACGGAAAAACGTTCTCGCACAGCCGAGTTCGCCGGCAACGGCAACGCAATGATCGGCGGAGAAATCGGCGTCGCTTTTTCGAGAAGTTTGTTCCAGTCGCTTAATCGAACCGTACTTTTTTTTGACGCAGTTGCCCGCTTTTCCGGTTTGCTGGCGATCACTTCAATTTCCGGAATATGCTCTCTCTCAAAACCGGGGTTGTGTGATTGCCCCAGCAAACTGTCTCCTTTGGGAAGACCTGTTTCCAGATGAAACCGCTTGTTAAGCAGCTTCATCCACGCCCCGGCCATTTTCTCATCCGGATTCCAAAAAGCAGAAAGAATCAACCGGTCCGCTGCGCGTGTTGTCGCGACATAAAACAACCGAATTGCTTCCTCTTCGTCCGCACAGTTTTCGTAAAAACGATACATTCGCATCGCCGGATTCTCGTTTTTTTCTCCCTTAATGGCAGGTAACGAAAGCAGCGGGCCAAGCTGCGGGCTGAGTACCGCACGATCTGTATTTGAATTTTGACTGCGATTCACATCTGCAACAATCACAATCGGAAACTCTAATCCTTTCGATTGATGTACCGTCATTAAGCGAACAACATTGCCTGTTTCCGGATAAGTCGCGGCCAGTTCTTCACGAGCTTCTTCGCTGATTGATTCCAGCAAACGGTCCGCGAATTCTGAAAGCCCGAGCAAACCGATGCGATCAAAATCGTCAGCCATCTCGATCAACTTTTGAAGATTCGCCACTTTTCGTTCGCCCAGAAATTCACATAACAGGGCCGCATCGTACGCTGTTTCATGCACCGCGTGCCGAAGCAATTGCCCAATCCCCGATTCTGTTCGCTTCGTCAGTAACCGACCTAGTACCCGCCGGGCGTTTGCGACCACTGCCTGCTGGTTTTCGGGAAGAGCCGCAGGAAATTCATCAGCCAGAATCGATTGCAGCAGCGTTTCATAAGATTGCTTCATCAACATCAGGCAGTCATCACTCCAGCTAAACAGAGGTGAGCGAAGAATCCCAGCCAGAGAAACTTCATCGGTATCGTCATCCAGGAATTTACACAGATTGACGAAATCATATATTTCCTGCTGGGCAAAAAAAGCACGGCCTCCCACGACATAGTAATCAACGCCACTTTTTTTCAACGCATCTTCATAGACTGCTAAGTTGCTAAAAGCACGAAAGAGAATAACAATATCGCCCGGTTCAACACGCCGAAGTTCTGTTTCTCCGCTTTGCAAATTCTTTTCACGAATGCAAGGCGTCGGGTCATCCAACAATTCTGAAATGCGGCTCGCAATCCATTCCGCTTCTACTTTTCGTTTCACATCAACATTGCTGCCTGCAAGGTCTTGTTCACTTGACCACAAAAATTCGGTCTTGGCTTTGGGCAGATAACGCTTGGTATCGAAAGCGTGCAGATCATCATAATCGTCCCCCATTTCCGGGCCGAATAAAAAGTTGACGAAATCAAGAATTTCCTGCTGAGAACGAAAATTCTGCGTTAGTGATAACCGTCCGGCTTCGGGGATTTGCCGGCGCAACTGCTGGAACACAGTCGGGTCGGCCCGGCGAAAACGATAAATCGATTGCTTCACATCACCAACCAGAAACAGCCCGCCCGTTGTCAATCGATCTCCACAAACCGACTTCACAATTTGCGTCTGCACCGGATCGGTATCCTGAAATTCATCCAACATTAAAAACTGTGTCGTTTGCTGAAGTTGTTTCGTGACCGCGGGGTGCTGTTCCAGTAAATCTCGCATCATTAAAATGAGATCATCAAAATCAAGAGCCGCCCGTTGCTGTTTTTGTTCCTGGAATTCCTTGATCACCAATTCTGATAAGCGAAGTAACTGTAAACCAAACTTCGCAGCAAGTTCAGCCCCGGCATTGTCAAATTCAACTGACTCAAGCAGTTTTTCAATCGATTTACGCAATGACGAAAAAGCATTTTTCACCGACTCATAAAGACTTTCATCATCCCATTTTTTTTTGCCCGCTCCCAAAACAACTGCGTTGCTTTTCATCTCTGCAAGTTGCTCAGAATTCAGTATCTCGCCTTCATTAAGTAAATCAAACATGTTGAAAATAACTGCTCGCCTTTGCTGCATCACCTCAGGCAATACCGAATTTTCACCCAGCAACTGTTTCACCTCCTGAACGGCAGCAGAATCTGCAAAATGCTTGATACGTTTCGGTAGATACTCGTTATGAAAATGATCGAGCCAGAAATTGATCAGGCTTTTGTCGTCTCCTGCAATCTGAGCCGCTTCCCGATAACGGAACCGCTGTTTCGCAAACATTTGCAGAAGTTGCTGAACTCCTTCGAGTCCGTAACGCAAAACCAACTCGCTGGTTTGTTCGTTTTTTTCACGCAACTGCTGTTCAAGAACCGTTTGTACCGCCTGATTGAGCATCGCAGAAGCGGTTGGCTCATCCAGCACCGCAAAATCGGGATCCATCCCCAATTCTGTTGCATGAGACCTCAGCGTTGCAGTACAGAATGAATGAACCGTTTGAATGCGAGCCGATTCCAATTCTCGCAGAATCGTTTCCCACGCCCCGGCTTCTTCTTCACTGCACCCGGCAAGTTGTTGCCGCACGGTTTCACGAATTCGATCCCGCATTTCCCGAGCCGCCCGGTCGGTAAAGGTGATCGCCATCAATCCAGATAACGTCTCTTCACTCGGATCTTCCACCAACTGGGCCACAAATCGCTGAGTCAAAACAAACGTCTTCCCACACCCCGCCCCCGCAGCCAAAGCCACAGAAACCGACCGCGTCGTAATCGCCTGTTCTTGTTGAGGAGTATATTTCATAACGCTTAGGGCCGTTCGAATAATAACTGTCGTATCCTTGATGTTCTATTTTCTTGGCTGAAGGCCATAATCAAAAGCATTGAATATGGCTTTCAGCCAATAAAAGCAGTCTAGCAATTTCACCTGGGGCGTTGCCCCAGGCTATGGTGAAAGAGGCCTTTGGCCAAAATGTAAATATGAAATCAGACAGTAATTGTTCGAGCGATACTTACAAAATCCGAGAGAGTTCTTGATACGCCTTTTTTAGCGATGGCAATGTTTTGAGTTTATCACCAGCCTGATATTTTCGGAACTCTGTCACAAATTGCTTAGCCTCATCTTTGAGACTTTTATTACGGACACTATTTTCATATTGACGTTTCAGCTTATTGTTTTCAATAACAGAGATACCGCGAAAATGAAGTAACCATGTTTCAATACTCCACTTGGGAATTAGCAGGCATGTTTTTTCGGTGTTCTTTCGTTTTGTTCCAGTAAGAAGTTTTTGTTTTCGCTGAGTAACAGATTCGTTATCTGCATCAGTGGCAACGACTAATCCAAGGTTTCCCTGATAATTCTTTGAGTGATAAGCTGACAGCTCTATCGGGAATTTCTGATCAACCCACGCCTTGCCGGAACCTTTTCCGCTTGGTGCAATTTGTACGTCAAGACGCCGGATATTCGCATCGAGCTCTTTAAGAACAGCTTGAATAAACCGCGCAGCCCGATTGTCTTTAGCAATAAAGTATCAGGCGTACTCCATTCTGCCTGCCCATGCTTATTCCCATCCCCTTGCCATAATTTCAGCAGGTCTGAGCAACTCTTTGTCACACTCAAATTTCTTTGAGCGAACAACGCCCGATTCCTCTCGATAAAGTAGTGTCCCATATTCATTCGCCAGATAATTGAGCATTTCCGGGTGATGTGAAATCATCAAACATTGTCGCCCCTTTTCGTGAACTAAATCTTCAATCATCCTTAACCAAGGTTGTATTTCACGCAACGAGATAAAGTTTTCCGGTTCATCAATGCAGATAATGTAGTCTTGCTCCTCCAATGCACAGACAATTGTGTACAACGCAACGAGCATTCGCTGCCCATCCGAAAGCTGACCAAAGGATATAGAAAATGATTTATCAGTTCCGTTCTCAGGAAAAGAAAAATTAAACATCAGCCTTCTGCTGGTTGGAGTGGTCTTTTCCAGATTCAGGTTCAGAAATCCTTCAAGAACTCCGTCTTTTAACAACTCCTGTAATCTCGAATAGGCTTGGAAAGACTCTTGCGAAAGGTGACGAATCCAGTCAGCAAGATATTTCATTTTGTGATCAGGTTTGCTGCGTTCTATAAAAGAGCCGGCAGGCATATCAGTCGGATTAGGCGAAAGGATTAGTATTCTATCAAGTAGATTTCTGAAGGAACGTAATCCATCAAGTTCACCCCTCTCCGGAAGTAATGCCAAATAAGAAAACTTGTCTGTGTGTGGAAAAACAGTCTCTTCTGAATTAGTGCCGACACTTCGAAGATGGATACTTTCCCCATCAAAAAAATAGAACTCTTTTTCACCATCAGTAGAAACTGATTCCTCTTTGATTCTGCTGAAATTATTTTCAGGTTATGTTGGACCTGCAAACGATACAAATAGTTGACAGAACCGTCTGAAAGTGTCAGTTCAAAGGTTTGCAATTCCTGTTGATCCCAGGCATTCAAAGAAGGGACCATTAACACATCTTCAACAGGCTCCCCCTCAACAGCAATTCTTTTCAGGTCCAACAAAACATCAAAAATACTCGTTTTCCCGGAACCGTTTTTTCCGATCAGCAAATCCAGGTTTTGCGGTTCGTAGGTGAAGTTGGAAAAACATTTGTAGTTGTCGATGTACAAGCGAGTGATCATGTCACTTCCTCAATCAGGGTCATATACTGTCTGTTTAATGCAGCCATTGCTCAAAAATATCTGGCAACGATACACGCATTATAGTACCAGATACAATCTTGACTGTAGTTTATCTTGGGTGTCATTCTACATTTTGATGAAACGACCAGTTCTTTTCCAATTGGACGGGTAGCGAGCGAATTTGGTTGACTCTGCAAATGGTGCTGTACGGGCAGCGTTCGGTGCATTTTTCGTCTGCAGAGTAAACCGGGAATTCTCCCTGGCGGATCGATTGCACCATCGCGGGGAGAAGACGATCGAGTTCTTCTTCCCAGTTCGCGAGCACTTCTTCTGCGAGTTGCTGGGGGCCTTTTTTACTTTTTTTGACGAACTTTGCCTCGTACCCTTTTTCTTTGATCCCCCAATAGCCAACCTGCCAGGGAATCGCGTCATCGCCCAGTAGTTTCAGCCTCATCACCGCGACTGCATACAATGCCAATTGCAAACCGGTCCCTGCGGAAACGTCTTCGGTCTTTACTCGCGGGATCATTCCCGTTTTATAATCGATGATCGTAAAAACATCCTGCCCTTCAATGCGTCCGACATCGATCCGATCAATTCGCCCTTCCACTTTTATTTTCTGCTGATCGTTTCCGAAGTGAATCGCAGGCAGAGACTCCGACGAATCGTCTGTCTGTTTTGTACTGCCAAAGGAAAGTTCGCGGAATTGAGTCGCTGGTGTTTCTTCCCAGATTGATTCCAGGCTTTCTGAATAACCGGATGCCTGATCGCAATACAATTCCCCCCACTCGGTAATCAATTTTCGTTCGATCTGATCAATCGCGGTTTGCAAATCGCCTCGCGGATAGTTGATATTGAACTTCTCTGCGAGCAGTTCCAGAAATTTTTCCGCCAGGACTAACGAGTTCTCATCTGAAGATTCTTCGAGTAATTCCGATAGATCGTTTTCGTGCAACTGGGAAAGAACATCGTGAACGATGTTGCCCCGCTTGGCGTAATCGGTGGCGAGCTTCGGGTTTTGAACAGGCGATAACTTCAGCACCGAATCCATAAAAAAACGAAACGGGCAATTCGCGTAAGACTCTAACTTCGTTGCACTGAATGTGTATTCGTCGTTGTAGTGTGACTGTAACGCCTGCAAATTCTCGGGGCTGCTAACAATCCCCTCAAACATCGAAAAGCCGGGTTGTTCGAAGCGGTAAGCGTTCATGCCCACTGCTGCCAAAAGTGAAACCGCACTTTTCCGCACAGGTGAATCTTCCTGCCACCATTTCAACAGGCCAGCCTGCGAGCCAAACATCTGTTTGGCAGCGTTCATGCGAACTTCGGAAAGTGTCAATAAATCATCTGCATCAGGAACGGGAGAAAGTTTTCCAACCTCTTGTTCGTGAAGCGAATTTGCATCGAACAGGGAAAGAACCGTTTGATAAAAAGCAGACGCATACTGCGGCTGTCCTTTTTTGGAAACCCGAGAATAGGAGAGTGTCACCTGCTGGCTGGCACGGGTTAATAACCGATAAAAAAACTGCATCTCTTCTTGATACTGCGACTCTCGCACATCCAATTGCACACCCAGTTCAATCCACTGGCGTCTTTCCTGTTCGCTGTAAAAAGGCTGGCGATCTGCGTTTTGCGGAAACGATCCCTCTTGCAAACCGGTGATAAATAAATAAGGAACAC
>Ga0316208_1001650_pt1 | contig 20262 bp, 13 predicted proteins | sample 3monopyrite_MG_FD_204944 | JGI IMG/M metagenome (GOLD analysis project Ga0316208, IMG submission 204944) | Microbial mat bacterial communities from mineral coupon in-situ incubated in ocean water Damariscotta River, Maine, United States -... | ecosystem: Environmental > Aquatic > Marine >...
TATTGGGGACTTTGGGATAAGCATGAGAACTTAAAGTTCTAATGGCAAATTCAGGTAAATAACTTAAATTGTCAAATTTAATTTTTGGTCGCAATTGTTTTATTGCAACATTAATATGGATGTAGTGTGATGGCTTTTAATAATGGTAAAATAAAGTAAATTTTCAATTTTGGATTAAGAACCTATAGATTATATAAGAATGCGGATATACAATTTTTAACGGCTATGTCTCTAAAATCATAAAAACAAGTGTCAATTAACTAATACTAAATTATGTCAATAATTAATACGGCGTCAAGAGATAAAGTTCCATACGGGCAAAAAGTCGCTTTTGGAATTGGTATGCTCGCCAATCAAATGTTTCCTGCAGCACTAGGTATTTTTATGGTCGTGCTCGTTCAGGATCTTGGTTTTCCAGGATGGATGTGGGGCGTGGTGTACTTCCTACCAAGATTATTCGATACGTTTACAGACCCTATAATGGGTTTTATATCGGATAATACGAAATCACGTTGGGGGCGTCGTAGACAATATGTATTCTTAGGAGCTATCATAATGGGTATTTCATTTATCGTTATGTGGCAATTGTTTAGAGTAAATGGAGTGGATTATAATTTTATGTATTTTATCCTCTGGTCGTTTGTGTTTTATCTAGGACTTACCATTTTTAGTGTGCCCTATGTAGCCATGGGTTATGAGATGAGTAATGATTTTCATGAACGAACGAGTATCATGGGTGTGGCACAATGGATTGGGCAATGGGCATGGGTTATTGCGCCTTGGTTTTGGGTCATCATGTACGATCAAGAGCTATTTGAAACAGCCGAAGTTGCCACGAGGTCACTCGCAGTTTGGGTCGCTATTATTTGTATGATTTTTGCTATGGTTCCTGCCATTTTTATAAAAAGTAAATCTACTTTAAATGAAGATTATTCGCCGCTTAGTTTTAAAACGATTGGAGGCAGTCTTAAAGAAATAATATCTGGTTTTAAAGATGCATTTGGGCTAAAAGCATTTAGGCAACTCTGTTTTGCCACATTTTTGGTTTACAATGCATTTTACGCCATTGCTGCATTTACCTTTTTTATAATTGTTTATCATCTTTTTGATGGTGATGCTGGAGCTGCTGGTATTTGGCCGACGCTTTTTGGGTCGCTGGGTGCATTGGTTACAACATTTTTGGTCATTCCTATGGTTACGCAAATGTCGAAAAAACTTGGTAAGAAGACAGCGTTTATTTATTCGCAAGGTATATCCATTGTAGGCTATATAATGTTGTGGTTTCTCTTTGTTCCTGGTAAACCTTATTTGTTCATAATTGCGTTGCCTTTTTTCTCTTTTGGCATTGGGAGTTTATTTGTACTGATGATGTCTATGACTGCCGACGTGATTGATTTGGATGAACTTAATACCGGAAAGCGAAGAGAGGGTACATTTGGAGCCATTTATTGGTGGATGGTAAAATTTGGTTTTGCTATTGCTGGAGGATTAAGCGGGGTCATTATGAGTTTTGTTGGTTTTGATTCTGGTGCAGAAACCCAAACTGAAGAGGCTATAATAGGTTTAAGAGCTGCGTTCTCTGGAATTCCTATTCTTGGAACACTAACTGCCATGTGGATCATGCGAAATTATGATATTACTGAAGATCGTGCTAATGAAATACGTGCTCAAATAGAGAAGCGCCAACAAGATGCTGCTTCTAAGCTTACATCTTACTATCAATCTGAGAAGTTACTGTCACTTGGCGATTTTGATTTAAATACAGCTTTGAAATCAGATATTGATTTTTCAGTAAAAACACACGATGACATTAAAGCTCTGTTTTCAAAAACATTAAATAACGGAATCCATGGATTGTGTTTTAGCCCCTATGAAGAAGGACAGAATATTGGCGATCAATTATCTGAAGCGCAAATACGCAGGCGTATGCAGGTTGTATTGCCATATACCAAATGGGTGCGCTCATTTTCATGTACTGATGGTAATGAGTATATTCCTAAAGTGGCGCATGAAATGGGCTTAAAAACCGTAGCAGGAGCCTGGGTTGATGGCGATAAAGCTAAAAATGAAAAAGAGATTAGCGCATTGATTGATTTGGCTCAAAAAGGCTACGTTGATATTGCTGTGGTTGGTAATGAAGTTTTACTGCGTAATGAATTGACCGAGCAAGAAATGTTGGACTATATTAATAGAGTTAAACAAGCCTTACCAGATATCCCAGTTGGTTATGTGGATGCCTATTATCAATTTCACGAACGTCCAAAGCTAGTGGAAGCATGTGATATTATTTTAGCGAATTGTTATCCATATTGGGAAGGATTTAGTATTGAGCAAGCTTCAATTTATTTAAAACAAATGTATGCTGTTACTAAACATGCCGCTCAGGATAAACCAATAATTATTACAGAAACAGGTTGGCCAAATCAAGGAGATAGTAAAAGTAATGCAGAACCTTCTCAAGAAAATGCAATGAGATATTTTATAAATGCAACTAATTGGTCAAAGCAAGAAAATATAGAACTATTTTATTTCTCGTCATTTGATGAGTCTTGGAAAGCACATCATGAAGGTGATGTAGGACAACGATGGGGAATATGGGATAAAAACGAAAAATTAAAATACAATTAACTATGTCGTACAGAGCGGATAAAATAAGATCATTAGCAGGATTAAATCTTGATAATAAAACAACAAAAGGATTACAGAATCTATTTAAAAAAACGTTAAAGAATGGTATGCATGGGCTATGTTTTAGCCCCTATGAAGAAGGTCAGAAACCCGGTGACCAAATGACTGAAGAACAGATTAGAAGGCGAATGAAAATTATTAAGCCATACACGAAATGGATTCGTTCTTTCTCTTGTACTGACGGTAATGAGGCCATTCCCCGAATAGCTAAAGAGTTTGGTATTAAAACTTTAGTGGGCGCATGGTTAGGTGATGATGCCGAAATTAATAAAAAGGAAATAGCTGGACTTATAAAACTAGCAAAAGATGGCTATGTGGATATTGCTGCTGTGGGTAACGAAGTTATGTATCGTGGTGATTTAACCGAAGATGAACTTTTAGGTTTTATGTACCAAGTAAAAACAGCTGTTCCAAATATACCAATGGGATATGTAGATGCCTATTATGAGTTTAGTCACAGACCGAGAATTACAGAGGCCTGCGACGTTATATTAGCAAATTGCTACCCGTATTGGGAAGGCTGTAGTTTAGAATACTCGTTGCTTTATATGAAGGATATGTATAATCAAGCAGTAAGTGCAGGTAACGGCAAAAAAGTAATTATTACAGAAACAGGTTGGCCATCTTATGGAGAAGGGCTTCAAGGCGCACACCCTTCACACGAAAATGCTATTAAGTATTTTATCAATTCACAAGTATGGTCTGATGAAAGCGATACAGAGATGTTCTATTTCTCATCATTTGATGAATCTTGGAAAATTGGTTCTGAGGGCGTTGTTGGAGCTTTTTGGGGATTATGGGATAAAGATGAAAAGCTGAAGTTTTAGATTGGATTAAATCTTTCTGAGTATATTATTTAAGCTTCTATATATCAATTATATAGAAGCTTTTTGATCTGTAAAACAATTGTTTTGACCTTTTCGAGGTTTCAAAATACATATATTGATTTTAAGGTATCTATACGTCTAACAATAACACCACAACATTACCACAACATGGTGTATATCTGCCATACAAGACAAAACTTTAAATCTACTAGTTTTTAACTAAAATACCGATAACACACATATATTGCCGATGTATTGCTTAAAAACAAACAATTTAGATATTTTTATGCGATGTATGTTTTTTGTTGGGGTGTTCTTTGTGTATTTAATAAAAATTTGAAGCTATCTTTATGAATATGGAAATTAAACAAAACTTTTATTGTGTTCAATTCAATATTGAAAATGTTAATTTCCTTTTTATAAACTAATCTAAATATATATTATTATGAAAAAAATTACTTTATTACTAATGTTATTATCAGTAACATTTAGCTATTCACAAGGACCAACGGATAACGTAACAGACCCTCCAGCAAGAGATGGAGTAGATGTTATTTCTATATTCAGTGGAGTTTATACAGATGTGGCTGGCTCAGATTATAACCCAAATTGGGGTCAATCTGGTTTTGGAACAGCAGATACCGCTTTTGATCCAGGTACTGGAAATCTAGTTTTAGGTTATCCTAATTTCAATTACCAAGGAATTCAGTTTGGAAGTGCTCAAAATATTGCAACGATGGAGTTTCTGCATGTTGATATTTGGATAAATGGTACATTTAATCCTAATGTATATGTAATTAGTTCAGGAGGAGAAATTGCTCACCCAATAACAAATACAGGAGCAGGTAGCTGGATAAGCGCAGACATTCCTGTATCTGGGATTACTGGAGACACATCAAATGCTATTCAGTTTAAGTTTGACAATGGCAATGGTTCTACTGACGGTATTTATGTAGATAATTTATATTTTTGGAAAAATCCAACTGCAGCGGGATCAGATGCTACTTTAAGTGACTTACAAGTTGATGCTTCAACAATTAGTGGTTTTAGCTCTGGTATTTTTGATTACGATTTTGGTTTAGCTCCAGGCACAGCAGTTATTCCTCAAATTACTACTGCAACTCCAACAGATCCTGCAGTAACCTCTGTAACAATAATGCAGGCATCAGCACTTCCGGGCGATGCAACTGTAGTGGTTGTTTCACAAAATGGATTGGTTACAGAAACTTACACGGTTTCGTTTATTTTTGAAGGACCTCCATCAGCGGCAACAGATCCAATAGCTAGAAATGCTTGGGATGTTATTTCTTTATACAGTGATGCTTATACTGATGAAGCCAGTACTTTTGATGCAGGTTGGTGTGGATTTTCTTCTGTTGAAGAAGTAATGGTTTTTGGTAATCCAACTATAAAATACTTAAATAATGCTTGTCAAGGTATAGTATTAGATACAGGTGTTGATGCTAGTGCTTTTAATACTGCTGCTGGGACTAATTTACATGTTGATGTTTACATAGAGGCTGGTACTGATTTAACTTCTTCAGTTTTTAATTTAAAATTTGTACAAATACCAGGAGGTGGCGCATTAGAAATTAATTTAAATGTTGCTTCTTCTCCAGCTTTAGTAGCTGGAAGCTGGATGTCACTTGATATACCTGTAGATTTAACTACTTTTACTAGTTTTAAAGAGTTTGGAGTTACCTCTAATCTTCCTAGCAAAGTTTGGTATGATAACCTATATGTATGGAGAGCGACAACTTTAAGCACAGACAAATTTGATTTAGCAGACTTTAGTGTATATCCAAATCCTTCAAATAACGTTTGGAATATTAAAACAAAAAATCAAGTAATCAAAGCAATTCAAGTATTTGATATATTAGGTAAAAATGTATTGTCATTATCGCCTAATAAAACTGAAACTGTTATTGATGGTTCAAGTTTAAAATCTGGTTTATATTTTGCTCAAATAAAAACAGCAACAGGAATTAGTAGTATGAAATTGATAAAAAACTAAAAAATTAGTTTAGTTTATTAAGTTTGTTTTAAAGGAGTGGGGTTGTTCCCCACTCCTTTTTTGTGATGTGCCGTACATGGCAATTAACTCAAAGGCTTGGGAATGGTCAAACACAAGGAAAGGTTATTGTCTGATTATTACCAATTGGTAAGAATTGCAAACTAAAGAACCGCCGTGTACCGAACGGTACGCACGGTGGTGTGAGAGGACAGATAGGGAAATAATCCCTATCTTCCTACTCGATTTGTTTTTCAAACCAATTGTTTTAAAATATTTCTTTACTTTGTATAATACCAATTTTAAAGTAGAATAGGTATATAAGCTTCACATTTTTATGTTTGATGATATTTTAACAGGTATTCCCTTTGGTATTATATTAGCCTTTACAATTGGCCCTGTATTTTTTGTGCTTTTAGAAACCAGTGCAACTAAAGGATTTAGAAGCGCTTTAATATTTGATCTAGGGGTTGTTTTTGCTGATATTATCTTTATTATTATTGCGTTATACAGTACCAACAGTTTGCGAGGAAAAATTGGTAACGATCCTAGTTTTTTAATATTTGGTGGCGCACTGCTAATGGTTTATGGCTTTATTTCATTTATAAAAACATCTAAATCCTTCAGATCTATTGTAAAGGAATACCATAAAGTAGAAATCAAAAAAGGTTATGGTAAGCTATTTATAAAAGGCTTTTTATTAAATTTCATAAATATTGGTGTCTTATTAGGTTGGCTTGGATTTATCGTATTAGGAGATTCCTTAACAACTTCAGAACATGGAGACATTATTTTTATAGTTTCTATGTTAGCGGCTTATTTTGTTTCAGATTTAGTCAAAATTGTAATAGCAAAACAGCTTAAAGCAAAATTAACTCCACGGCTCATTTTTAAAGCTAAGAAAGTCATAGCTATAGTAATATTAGGTTTTGGAATATTATTATTTGTTCAAGGCCTATTTCCAGAAGCTTACGAAAAGAATATAAAAAAGTTGGAAAAAATAAACCCAATAAAAGAAAAGCTTCCAGAATAGCAGAAAGTTTTTAAGCACAATAAATATTCTGGAAATTAAGTGGTTTAATATCAGTAATCAAAAGAGTTCGATTAAAATTTATAAGATAGTACGTACGATAGATTGGGTATAGGCTAAAAGATTTTTTTGAGATATGCCCCTTACTTTTACAACAAGTAAAAAATCAAAAACTTTCTGAAATGACAAATCTATTGTAAATTGATTATCAATGAGTTAAAATGAAGTCTTGATTCTATATTCTATTAGCGCAGCGGTCTTGATTCTTTTATCAGACAATAATGATTAGGAATAATATTAAAACACAGAGTTGCGTTGAGTTTTCACGGAGTTACACGGAGCACTTTTAAAACGCTTCAAATCTCTTGTAATATTTTATATTTTTAGTTTAGTACATGATAATTTTTTTTATTGAGAAATAAACTACTCGCCATTTTCAGGATAACAAAAGACCTGACAGGTTTTTAAAACCTGTCAGGTTTACGTTACGAAAAAGTCGTAATATGCTATATGTGTGCCATTTATAATTCTATTCTAAATTTTTGTCATGTACCTAAATTTTCAGCAATCAGATAAAGTTTGTTTAATCTCGGCGAGTCTCATAGTATCTCAGAGAAATAATTCTTATTTTTTCATTCTCCACGCTACGTCTTAGTGTTTTTGCGCGAAAAAATGTATCCTAGAGAATAAGAATAAAAAAACCAAGGTAACCAGAAGATTCTTTGAGGTGTTGAGCGGATTCGTTCTTCATTAATAGAAGGTTTTGCTCAACTTTTATTAATTTTTCATAAAAATTTAGCATAAAAAAAACCCCCAAGGTTACTTGAAGGTTAGTTAGAGGCGTCGAGCGGACTCGAACCGCTGTAGAAGGTTTTGCAGACCTCTGCCTAGCCACTCGGCCACGACGCCATATTCCTGCGAAGGCAGGAATCTCTATTTGAGAGGACAAATGTAAAAAAAATAAACTTTTCACACTACCTGTGCTAAGATTTTCTTTTATCGGTCATTTTTATTGTTACGCTTTCAACATCTCCCCCAATTGGTGGGTTTAGTTTACTTACCCAAACCGTCGCTTTTTTAACAAGCTTGTCTTCATTAAAAATTCTATTTAATATGCGTTTTGCTACAGTTTCAAGTAAATGAGAAGCGATATCCATTTCTTCTTTTATAACTCTATTTAGAAACACGTAATTAACAGTATCACTCAGTTTATCCGTAACTGCTGAGGTTTGTAAATCCGCTTTAACTTCTAAATCTACTCGATAATCACTACCTATTTTTGTTTCTTCTTTCAAACAACCATGATAAGCGAATACACGAATATTTTCAACTTTTATAATTCCCATTGTCAGACAATTTAAGTCATCAAAATTACCTAATTTTGCACAATATTTTTGTTTAATGGATTGGTTTTTATTAAGCTAATCCCGCACGGTAACATATTTTATGTCTGAAGAAAGAAAATCACTCAATTTTATTGAGCAAATTATAGAAGAAGATTTAGCAAACGGCATGTCTAAAAACAACCTGCGTTTTCGTTTTCCACCAGAACCAAACGGCTACTTGCATATTGGACATACCAAGGCTATTGGAATTAGTTTTGGTCTAGGTGAATATTATAATGCCCCTGTAAATCTTCGGTTTGATGATACTAACCCTGCTAAAGAAGAACAAGAGTATGTAGATGCTATAAAAAAGGACATTGCTTGGTTGGGTTATAAGTGGGATAAAGAGCTGTTTTCATCAGATTATTTCCAACAACTATATGATTGGGCTATGTATTTAATTAAAGAAGGAAAAGCTTATGTAGATTCACAATCTAGTGAAGCTATGGCAGAACAAAAGGGGACGCCAACACAACCCGGTGTTGATGGGCCTTATAGAAACAGAAACATTGAAGAAAATCTTGATTTATTCGAACGCATGAAAGCTGGCGAGTTTGATGAAGGCGAACATATTTTACGTGCTAAAATAGACATGCAACATACCAATATGCTGATGCGCGACCCTATTATGTATCGCGTTTTAAAGAAGCATCATCATAGAACGGCTAATGATTGGTGTATTTACCCCATGTATGATTGGACACACGGCGAGAGCGATTATATAGAACAAATATCACATTCCTTATGTTCGCTTGAATTTAAGCCACACAGAGCCCTTTATGATTGGTTTTTAGACCAAGTGGTAGATGCTAGCAAGTTAAGACCAAAACAACGCGAATTTGCCCGTTTAAACTTAAGCTACACCATAATGAGTAAGCGTAAGTTACTTAAATTGGTTGAAGATGGTATTGTAAATGGTTGGGACGATCCAAGAATGCCAACAATTTCTGGTTTACGAAGAAGAGGATACACACCAAATGCCATTAGAAAGTTTGTAGAAACTGTTGGTGTTGCAAAACGAGATAATATTATTGATGTATCGCTTTTGGAGTTTTGCATTCGTGAAGATTTAAACAGAACAGCACCACGTGTTATGGCGGTTTTAAATCCTGTAAAATTGGTTATTACTAATTATCCTAAGGATAAAGTAGAGTGGTTGGATGCTGAAAATAATCAAGAAGATGAAAGCGCTGGCTTTAGAAAAGTGCCTTTTTCTCGTGAATTATACATTGAAAAAGAAGATTTTAAAGAAGAAGCGAGCAATAAGTTTTTCAGATTGAAATTAGGCGGTGAAGTGAGGTTGAAAAACGCATATATTATTAAAGCTGAAAGTGTTGAAAAAGATACTGATGGAAACATTACAGAAATTCATTGTACGTATTCTATAGACACCTCAAGAAGAGTAAAAGGCACGTTACATTGGGTATCTATTGAACATGCTGTAAAAGCTGAAGTTAGAGAATATGATAGGTTGTTTAATGATGAAACGCCAGATAGTCATCAAGACAAAGATTTTATGGAATTCATAAATCCTAATTCTTTAAAAACTATTGAAGCGTTTGTAGAACCTAGTCTAAAGGACTCTAAAGTTGGTGAAAGGTTTCAGTTTCAACGTTTAGGGTATTTTAATGTAGATGATGATTCAACTTCAGAACATTTAGTATTTAATAAAACAGTTGGTTTACGAGATACTTGGGCAAAAGTAAAGCCGGAGGAAACCACCAATCAAAACCAACAAAAACAACCGCAACAAAACAACACACCTGCTATCGAACAAATAAAATCTTATGGCAAAAAGTATGATAGATTGCCAGAAGATAAGCAAGCTAAGGCAAAAGCAGACATTCAAGAATTAGCTAAAAATGTGAGTTACGATGATATTGAACCGTTATTTAATACGTCTGTTAAAAAATCAGGTACACGGATTATTACCATGATAACTTTAGGGGTTTTATTAAAAAATGGTTTAGAAAAGAATGATGCTATTAATGATTTTATAGCAAAAGCTTTAGATGATAAAAATGCATTGCTTGTAGCTGAAGCTAAAGCGATTTCTTAAAAAGCGCCAATTTTTTTTCTTTTGTCAGGGTAAGTTCTGGTTGAAGTTTTGCTAGCAGTGGTTGGATGTAATTTTAAGTGATATTTATTTTTTTGTACATTTAACGTCTAACAATAAACCACTATAATTATGGATTTTTTAAACTTTCCTGCAATTCTTGTTGCAGCAGTTTCGGCATTAGTTGTCGGCTTTATTTGGTATAACCCGAAAGTATTTGGAAATGCTTGGATGAATGCCGCTGGCTTAACAGAAGAGCAATTAAAAGGAGGAAATATGGCGAAAATTTTTATCCTTGCTTTCATTTTTGCCTTTCTACTAGCAATGACTATGATGCAGATGAGTATTCATCAAACTGGAGCTTTAAGCTTGGTTGGAGGAGATGCTACCAAAGCCTTACCATCTTATGCTGCATTTATGGCTGACTATGGTGACGCTTTTAGAACTTATAAACATGGCGCGCTTCATGGTGTTTTGGCAGGAATTTTTGTGGCTTTACCAATTATTGGAACGAATGCTTTATTTGAACGCAAAAGTGCTAAATATATAGTCATTAATGCTGGGTACTGGATTGTGACTTTAGGTATTATGGGTGCTATTGTTTGTGGATGGAAATAATCTTTTTGTAAAGTTTTAACATATTTAAAGACTGAAGATGTTTATTTTCAGTCTTTTTTCATTTTATACCGGTTCTGTTTTGAGTTTAATGTTAAAGAAAATAGCCTGTCCCGACTTTTCGGGAATGATTTTTTTCTTTATACAAAATAGAAAAATAAAGCATAGCCTTAGTTACGGTTTCTTTTTATATTGAAGTAGAAAGGAAAAAAGGGCGTTTTATGACGGTCAATTCAAAACAGATACGGTATTATATTGATACATTATAAAATTTATAGAAAAGTAAGCGAGCTTCCAAAGGAGTGGAACGCGCTATGCTCTAAAGATATTTTTTTAAAAACAGACTTTTTAAAAGGGCTTGAAAGCTCTTTACCAGCTAATATATCAGGATATTATATTGGTATTTTTAAAGGCGAAATCTTAGTTGGTATTGCTGTTGTTCAGCGTGCTCAAATGTATGCTGATGATATCTTTAGAAAAAGTAGCAGTAGCGCATTAATACAGTTTGCGAAACATTTGGTTTCTAAAATTGTTAAAGGAAATGCTTTAGTTGTTGGAAATTTAATGCATACAGGGCAGCATGGAATTTATTATAACGAAAATGAAATACCGCAAAACGATTATTTAGGTCAACTAGAAAAAGCACTAGATGATTTAATAGTAGAAATTAGAGTCAAATTCAATAAAAAAGTACGCATTATCGTTTTTAAGGATTATTTTGAAGACGATAATATTCATGAAAACAGAGCTTTTTTTGAATCAAATAATTTGTATAAGGCTCAAGTTCAGCCTAATATGATTTTAACTATTCCTGATACTTGGAATAAAATAGAAGATTATATTTCTGCCTTCAACAAAAAGTATCTTCGGCGTTATAGAACTGCCAGGAAAAAATCAATCCATCTTAATTACAAAGAGTTAGATACTGAGTACTTAAAAGACAACTCTAAAACTATATTTAGGTTATATGAAACCGTATCAGATAATGCTAGAGTAAATTCATTTAAACTTCAAGAACAGCATTTTTTTCAATTAAAAGTTCAATTAAAAGATGATTTTAAAGTTATAGGTGTTTTCTTAAACAAAGAGTTAGTTGGATTCTATACGCTTATTCTAAATAATAAAACCTTAGAAACTTATTTTTTAGGATATAACAAAGGGTTGCAGCCTCAATATCAAATGTATTTAAATATGCTTTTTAATATGGTTTCTTTTGGTATTGAAAATGGCTTTAAAAGGATTGTATATGCTAGAACTGCCATGGAGATTAAAAGCTCCATTGGTGCAAAGCCACAGACTATGTATATATATTTAAAACACACCAATAACTTTATAGCGAATACGGTTTTAAAATGTATAGTTAAGTATATGAATCCTATGCGAAAATGGGAGGAGCGCCGCCCGTTTGATAATTAGTGTTTGGACGGAAACACAGCAAAATTAAATTTGTTTCTTTTTGTGCCCTTTCAGTTTATTTTTAATCGCTTGATACTAAGGCATCAACTCATAAAAACTAAACAAAAATGACATCAAAAATAATTCAAATTATAAAAATCGTCTGTTTCCGTCCAGACACTAATTAGTAATACAAACCTTTTTCTAAAATGGATTGTATTGCTTTTTTTTCATGATTGACTAAAGTGGTATAAGTCTTTTTTTCTAAATGAGATTTTACTCCTATAAATTCTAATTTAAATGATTTTAATAGGTCTTCAAAAATTAATTTTACTCTATCTAATTGATAATCGGAAGTTATAATTGTTAAACGAATATTATCCTTTTTGTTTATAATTGCTTTTATTTTTAGGGCATCATCAACAGTGTTTGATGACATGGCATTGTCTAAAAAATCTTTTCTAAAACGCCTTTTTTAATAAGGTATGCTTTGGCGTAATCAGCGTGGGGCTTATTTGAGGTATTAAAATGATCTCCCCATCCGCCAGTACAAAGAACCTTTTGGTCTTCTGAATAGTTTTCTAAACAAAAATTTAATCTACTTTTTGAAATATCACTTAACGCTCCAGTAGGAGAATTAGGAGACCCTAAGACTACTAAAACTTCCTTTTTCATGAGTAGTTGCTTTTTATGTTAGGCTATTTCTAGATAAAGCAATTTATTATTAAAACCCCGAAGAAATTAATTTTCGGGGTTTAAGATTATGCGATACAAAGCGGCTATTCTTTCTTCTTATTCCTAGCTTCTTTCATAGACTCACCAATTTGATTACTAGCTGTAAAACTTGCTAACATATCATTCAACATATTGCTTCCTGCTTGTGGCGAATTCGGTAATAAAATGAGGTTACTATTGGTGTGTTGACCGATTGACTGTAGCGTATCGTAATGTTGTGTTACCACAATTAAAGCAGATGCCTCTTGCGAGTTAATGCCAACTTTGTTTAATACTTGCACAGACTCTTCTAAACCACGTGCAATTTCACGACGTTGGTCTGCAATACCTTGCCCTTGTAAACGTTTGCTTTCGGCTTCAGCTTTAGCTTTTTCAACAATTAAAATACGCGCTGCATCACCTTCATATTGTGCTGCTGTTTTTTCTCTATCTGCAGCATTAATTCGGTTCATCGCTTCTTTTACTTGTGCATCGGGATCAATATCAGTTACTAAGGTTTTAATAATGTCATATCCATAATCTTGCATGGCATCATTCAACTCCGTTTTTACAGCTATAGCAATATCATCTTTTTTTAAGAAAACATCATCTAAAATCATTTTTGGTACTTCTGCACGAACCACATCAAATACATAACTTGTTATTTGATCATGCGGGTAATCTAGTTTATAAAAAGCATCTCCAACTTTGTCTCTAATAACTTTATATTGAACGGATACTTTTAAACGCACAAATACATCATCTTTAGTTTTGGTTTCTACAATAACATCTAACTGCTGAATTTTAAGGCTTAATTTGCCAGAAATTCTATCTACTAATGGAATTTTTAAATGTAAACCTGATTGACGAATACTATGGAATTTACCAAAGCGTTCTATAATAGCTGCAGTTTGTTGTTTAACAACAAAAAATGACGAGATTAAAATAAATAATCCGACAATAATAATGGGGATGTAAACGAAATTCATAATGTTTTTTATTAAAATGGTTAAAAAATTAAGATACAAAAATTATACTATATTTGGTCGATTATAACCCGAACTTATGAAATATAACCAACTTTTATTATTAGTAGCTTTAATGCTATGTTTTGTTACAAAAAGTTTTTCTCAAAAAGGAAATTATAGAATTACCAATGGCATTGGAATTACAGGAGGTATTACACAATTTGACATTGTTACTAATAATTTCAACACAAAATCATCGAATGGTTTTATGGGTGGATTAAGCGCTACGGTTGATATTCCTGTACGTTGGTATAATATTAGTTTTGGCATGCAACTTTCTGAAAGCAGTATAGAAATTTCTGGACGACGACAGGCTTTAATTAGCTCTCAAGAGGCGTTTGTTGAATACAAAATGTTTGCTGCTCAAGTGGCTATGTTATTACATGTAAAGGTGATACCTAATTATTTTACAGTTGATTTTGGACCGATGCTACAGTACAACGGAAAACTAGAATTTAAAGACAGAAATCAAGAAGGCTATTATATTAATAATTATACCAATTTATCTGCGGAAGACATTACCAATATTTCTCAATTTAATTTTAATGGAGCCATAGGTGCGTCTTTTGGTATTAGGAATTTTAAGTTGAAAGCCCAATATATTTATGGGTTTACCAATATTTTGAAAAAGCTTGAAGGACAAGATTCAATAACTATTGGTGGCGATGCTCGTTTTAAAGGGAATCAGACGATGTTGGTTTTGGGTGCGACTGTTTCTTTTTAAGCTTTAATTGAAGGACTCGTTTAACGTCATGTACTAAAGAAAAGTAGCTGTTTTTAACTACATTTTTGGCTGCAGTACATTTTTAGCAGCGATCTTCGTTAATTAAATCCAACCTTTCCTTTAACTGATTCAAACAATTTCTTAGAATCATAGCCTACACCATTTCTGAAAACGAACTCCACTTTTCGCAGCTCACTAATGTTTATTGATGGGTCGCCATCAATAATCAGTAAATCTGCTGATTTCCCAACTTCGACAGTTCCAACTGTTTTATCAAACCCTAAAGCAATAGCACCATTTAATGTAGCAATTTTTATAGCCTCTAAAGGGGTAAATCCATCGGCTTCAACTAATAACTCTATGGCACGCCAGTTCCCAAAACCGGCAATTGTCCCTCCATTTCCTGTTGGGTCAGTCCCTACTGTTAGCAAGCCTCCCATATCATAAAACATCTTTTCCATTTTTGCATTATTTACAAATGCTTTATCCATAACAGATGGTGTTTTTGCAGATTGCATTTGGGATAAAATTTTTAAATAGAAATCTCGATTATCTGGAGAAAAATAACTTAATAATTCCATTGAAGGAACAGGCTGTGATGAAATAAAACCTTCAAATACAGCCAAAGTTGAAGTAACGCCTACTTTTTTATCTATCAAAAACTGAATCAGTTCTTTTACATCATCACTTTCAGGATTAAGATTAGATAATGCTAATTCGGGATTATTAGGACATTCGTTCTCTGTTTTGTCTTTAACAAAATCACTACTTGCAAAAAATCCGTGTTCTAACTGGTCAATACCCATTTCAGCAGCCTCTTTATAGGTTACAGCACATAAGTGAGCAGTAATTTTCAAATTTCTTTTGTGTACAGCATCTATGGCTGCTTTTAATGTGGGTTTATCGATAGCCATATAACCTTTAAAGGAAGTAAAACCTTGGTCAGCCCAATAATTTACAAAAGCAATGGCATCTGCAGGGTTTTTCAATTCATTCATTTGAGGGAAAACGGAAGCATTTCCTTCGAGATATGGCGCTGTTAATTCAATAGAAGGGCCTGGAAATTTTCCTGAATCAATGTCTCTTTTAATGCTTATGTCTGAATAGGTTTCTACATTTCCTGCAGTTCTAATAGTTGTAGCTCCTGCAGCTAGATATAGGCGCGGAAAGGAAATAGGCTGTTGATTTGTATGGGAATATCTATTTTCAAGAGAATAAGCAGGCATATACATATGCTCGTGCAACATCACCAACCCCGGCATCAAAGCCTTTCCACTCAAATCGAGTATTTTTGAATTCTTTGGAACGACCGCATTAGCATCATCGCCTATCCATTCAATTTTTCCATCTCGTATAATTACTGTTTGATGTTGTTTTGGAGCATTTCCAAAGCCATCGATTAATAAAGCATTTTTGAAAACAGTAATTGGCTCATTGTATGCTATGTATTTTTTTGTTGTCTCACTAAATTCTTTTTGTGAAAAACATAAGGTTGAAAAGAAGCTAAGTAAGGCGAAGCTGAGAAATATTTTTTTCATAGTTAGTATTTTATGTCGAGGTTTACTGGATATTGATTATAGTTTAGTATTGCTACCAATGCAAAGATAAAGTTCCGTTTTAATGAACTTTATGGGTTGTTAAACGAAGATAGCCGAAATGTTTTACAAAGTCAAGTACATAGCTTTTGAGAAAAGACTATTATAAGCCATTAATAACCTTTTCAATCCGTTTAACCGTTTCCGCTTTCCCAATCATAAACATAATATCAAACACATCCGGACCTTGTAAAGCGCCAACTAAAGCTAAACGTAGAGGCATCATGACTTTACCGAAACCAATCTCGTTGCCTGTAATCCATCCTTTAATATCGGTTTGCATTGTCGTAACGTTGTAATCGTCAATACTATTTACTATTTCAATTAGTTGAGACATTAACGCTTTAGTATCTTCTTTAAAAGCCTTTTTGGAAGCTTTTTCATCATAAGAAGTAGGCGCAGTGAAGAAGAAGTGACTTAAATCCCAAAAATCTGAAACAAAGGTGGCGCGTTCTTTTATTAAACTAACAACCATTTTAATGTAGTTTAATTCTATGTCATTACGAGGAGTTAGCGACGTGGTAATCTCATCGTTAGAAACAGATTGCTTCGTTTCACTCGCAATGACGTTTAAATTCGTATCCACAATTAGCTTAAAAGCTTCAGCTAAAACATCATTATTTTGCTCTTGCATGTAATAATGATTAAACCATTTAATTTTATCAGGATCAAAACGCGCACCCGATTTGTTTACTTTCTTTAAATCGAAAGCTTCAATCAATTCATCTAATGTGAAAATTTCTTGTTCCGTTCCAGGATTCCAACCTAAAAAGGCTAAGAAATTAACCATGGCTTCTGGGAAATAACCATCTTCTTTATAACCTCTAGAAACATCTTTTGTTTTTGAGTCTTTCCATTGCAACGGGAATACAGGAAAGCCCAATTTATCACCATCACGTTTACTCAATTTCCCTTTTCCTGTAGGTTTTAAAATAAGAGGTAAATGCGCGAATTCAGGAGTTTCCCAACCAAACGCGTTGTATAATTGATAATGTAATGCTAAAGATGGCAACCATTCTTCGCCACGTATAACATGCGAGATGTCCATTAAATGATCATCTACAATATTGGCTAAATGATAGGTTGGCATGCCATCACTTTTAAACAAGACTTTATCATCTAAAACATTGGTGTCAATTTTAATATCACCACGAATAATATCTGTTAAATGCAAAGTTTCATCTTGAGGCGATTTAAAACGAATCACGTAATCTTCACCAGCATCTAATTTAGCTTTTACGTCTTCCGCGCTAAGCGATAAAGAATTACTTAATTTTAATCGGTTATGCCAATTATAGATAAAGGTTTTTCCTTTAGCTTCGTGGTCTTTTCTGTGAAAGTCTAAGGTTTCAGAAGTATCAAAAGCATAATACGCGTTGCCAGATGCAATCAACTCATCGGCATATTGTTTGTATAAATGCTTGCGTTCGCTTTGTCTATAAGACTCTTTTTTCATTCCCTCGGAGAAGGGAATCTGCGGCCCTTCGTCAAATTCTAGTCCGCACCAATTTAAAGCGTCAATGATGTATTGTTCTGCGCCTTCAACATAACGATTCTGGTCGGTATCTTCAATTCTTAAAATAAAAGTTCCGTTATGCTTTTTAGCAAATAAATAGTTGAATAAAGCTGTACGAACACCTCCTATATGTAAAGGTCCCGTTGGACTTGGTGCAAAACGTACACGAACATTTTTAGTCATATTTTGTAAATTTGTGGCAAAGATACAATTATCAAGACGTTTTTTAAGACACGGATTTCACAGATTTACACGGATAAAATAGTTTATCCATAAAAAATCTGTGAGAATCTGTGAAATCCGTGTCAAAATGACTTCCCAATATTACCCTAAATTATCAGGTACTTTTTATTCTTGTAAAAATAAAATTGTAGTTTAGTCTATTAAACCAGTTTTTTCATTTCCGCGAACCTGCCTGCAGGCAGGCAGGTTCGGAAATCTACCCAAATCATGAATAATTTTAAAGACATACAAAGCAAATTAGAATCATTCATTAGGCGATATTATACTAATGAATTGCTTAAAGGCGCCATCTTATTTTTTGCTATTGGTTTACTTTATTTTTTGTTTACCCTTTTTATAGAGCATATTTTATGGCTAAATACAACATCAAGAACTGTTTTATTCTGGTTATTTATTGCTGTTGAATTAGGCTTGCTTATCAAGTTTATTTTTATTCCATTGGCAAAGTTATTCAAACTTCAAAAAGGGATAAATTATGAGGTGGCTTCAAAAATTATTGGAAAGCATTTTCCTGAAGTGAATGATAAACTGTTGAATGTATTGCAGCTTAATGAAAATACTTCTAAATCGGAATTATTACTGGCAAGTATTGATCAAAAATCCTCAGAATTAAAGCCCATTCCGTTTAAATTAGCGGTTAATTTTAAGAACAATATTGGGTATTTAAAATATGCAGCTATTCCTATTGCTATTTTGCTTTTAACCTTTTTTACAGGAAATTTTGATTGGTTTAACGATAGCTATAAACGAGTTGTTCATTATAAAATCGCTTACGAACCACCAGCACCATTTCAGTTTTTTGTGGTGAATGAAAGTTTAGATGCTATTGAAAATAAAGATTTTAAACTTATTGTAAAAACAACAGGAGAGGTAACACCAGAAAGTGCTCAAATAATTTATAATGACGAAACTTATTTTCTGCAACAAAAAGCTGTTGGCGAATTCGAGTATGTATTTACACAACCAAAAGACCCTATTACATTTCAGTTATTAGCTAATGATGTAACCTCAAAACCTTATACTATAGATGTTGTGGAAACGCCATCATTATTAAGTTTTGAAATGGTTTTAGATTACCCAGGTTATACTAAAAAGAAAGATGAAATATTAAAAAGCACAGGGAATGCTTTGGTCCCTGAAGGAACGCGTGTAAAATGGCAACTTAAAACAAAGTCTACGGATGAAGTTTTTCTATACGCAAAAGACACTGTTGGTTTTAGCTCTGATAAAGCGGGTGTTTTTGAAGCTTCGAAGCGCGTGTTTAGCAATTTCGATTATACGTTAAGCACGAGTAATAAAAACCTAAAAGACTACGAGAATTTAGCCTTTAGTATTGATGTTGTAAAGGATGAATATCCAGAAATCAATTTAAAAGTTGAGAAAGATAGTTTGGATTTACAGACACTTTATTTCTACGGACAAGTGAGCGACGATTATGGTTTTAACAAACTGCAATTGGTGTATTACCCGTCTGAAAATGAAAAAGATAAACTGTTTGAAGCGATTCCCATTTCAAATTCAAACATCGCAGAATTTATCAGTGCATTTCCTAATAATTTAAATATTGAAGAAGGCATTTCTTATGAATTATATTTTCAAGTATTTGATAATGATATAGTTAATCGATTTAAAAGTGCAAAAAGCAATGTGTTTACCTATAGAAAGCGCACCAAAGATGAGGAAACACAAAAGAATCTGGAAGAGCAGAATGAAACAATTAAAGATTTAAATAAGTCTTTAGAAAAGTTTGACGAGCAAGAAAAGAAATTAGAAGAATTAACAAAAACTCAAAAAGAAAAATCGAATTTAAATTTTAACGATAAAAAGAAGTTAGAATCATTTTTTAAGCGTCAGAAACAGCAAGACGAGATGATGAAAAATTTCAATAAAAAGTTAAAAGATAATTTAGAAGAGTTTCAAAAGGACAACCCAAAAGAAGATCAATTTAAAGAAGATTTAAAAGAGCGATTAAAGGACAATGAAGAGAAACTGAAGAAAGACGAGAAACTATTAAAAGAAATTGAAAAGCTTCAAGAGAAGATAAAGCAAGAAGATTTAATTAAAAAATTAGAAGAGCTTGCAAAACAAAATAAAAATAAAAAGCGAAGTTTAGAGCAGCTTTTAGAGTTAACTAAGCGGTTTTATGTAGAGAAAAAGTTAGAAAAACTGAGAGATGATTTGGAGAAATTGGCTGATGAACAAGAGAAACTATCTGATAAATCTGAAGAGGAAAACACCAAAGAGAAACAAGACGATTTAAATAAACAGTTTGAAGCGTTTAAAAAGCAAATTGAAGAACTAGAAAGAGATAGTAAGGCTTTAAAAAAGCCCATTGAAATTCCTAGAGATAAATTGGATGAACAAGAAGTTGAAAAAGAGCAGCAAAAAGCCTCAGAAGAATTAGAAAAAAAGGAGCAAAATGAAGGCGCTGAACA
>Ga0316208_1001651_pt1 | contig 20260 bp, 21 predicted proteins | sample 3monopyrite_MG_FD_204944 | JGI IMG/M metagenome (GOLD analysis project Ga0316208, IMG submission 204944) | Microbial mat bacterial communities from mineral coupon in-situ incubated in ocean water Damariscotta River, Maine, United States -... | ecosystem: Environmental > Aquatic > Marine >...
GAAGGGAATTCAAGTTGAGCGTGTAATCAGGAATTGATACCAATTATACTTCAAAATACCCCATATAATTCGTTTCTTTTTCACCCCGATTTCTTTAAAAGCCGCCCCGATAGCTATCGGGGTGCCTAAATTTTTTAAATCATCGGAGCAAAAAATAATTCAAATTCTTTATAGCACATTTTGAAGTACAATTGGTATGATTTAGTGGTTATAACGTTGCTCTAAATCTCCTGCACCTTAATAATTTTAACCGGGCAGACTTTTACTGCTTCTAGGCTTTCTTCAAGTTCGTCATCACCCACAATTACGGAGTGAAAACCGCGCTTATCTTTGGCACCGATGAGCGTGCATTTACCGTCTTTCTTACTCATGCGCCAACGCTGCAAAGCAACTTCTACACAGTAATTACAGCCTATACATTTGTCTCGCTGTTGGGTAATTCTGATCATACAGCTTCTACGCGGTATAGCTTATCAGAAGGCCGAATAACCTCATCAATGGCAATAGAAAAGTTGATTCCTTTCTCCACAATTTGAACGGCTTTATCATCAACTCGAATCTCTTCAATAATGCGTTCTACAACACCTGTAGTTGGGCCGGTAACCATAATCTTATCGCCAATCTTTAGAGAATGTGACTCCATTTGGAATTCAGCTACGTTGATTTTGGGGAAGTACTTCACTCCTTTACCAACGTATTTCTTCTTGGTTGTGGCTTGAGAACCATGTCCTTCGCTCCACTCACCAAGTTCTTTTCCCAGGTAATAACCATCCCAGAAACCTCGGTTATAAACCGTGGCTAAACGCTCGTCCCAACCTTTGATTTTCTCTTTGGTGTATGTTCCATCCTGAATAGAAAGGACAGCTTCTTTGTAACACTTGGTTACCTCCTTCACATACTCAGGTGCCCTTCCCCTACCTTCAATCTTAAGAACGGTAACACCAGCATCCATCACCTGGTCTAAGAAACCGATTGTGCAAAGGTCTTTTGGAGACATGATGTGCTCATTATCAATCTCCAACTGATTCCCTTCTTCATCGGTAACGGTGTACTTTCTTCGGCAGTTCTGAACACAAGCACCTCTATTTGCAGATGAATTATTCGTGTGTAAGCTCAAATAGCACTTTCCAGAAACGGCCATGCAAAGTGCTCCGTGCGCAAAGATTTCAATGCGAATCAGCTCACCAGAAGGGCCGCGCATATCTTCACGTTCAATGCCTTTAGTAATGTCTTTTACCTGCTTCAAGCTCAGCTCACGCGATGTAACCATAACATCAGCAAAGTGTGAAAAGAACTCTACCGTTTCTAAGTTGGTAACGTTGGTTTGTGTGCTAATATGCACTTCAACTTTAGCCTTTGCTGCGTAATTGATTACCGCCTGATCCGAAGCAATAATGGCTGTAATTCCAGCATTCTTAACGCCATCTACAATTCGCTTCATAAGCGATAAATCGTGGTCATAGATAATCGTATTGAGCGTGAGGTAGGTCTTCACTCCTTTCGGCTCACAGATGTCTGCAATCTTATCAAGATCATCGAACGTAAAGTTGTTGGCCGCACGAGCTCGCATATTCAGTTGCTCAATTCCGAAATACACTGAATCGGCACCTCCTTGTATGGCTGCCATTAGCGAATCGAAAGACCCTGCCGGGCTCATTACTTCAATATTTCCCGTCATGATTGATGGTTTTAAGGGAGCGCAAAGATACATAAGCTTTTAGCTATGAGACTTTAGGTCGTAGCGAGTTACTTTGCACTTCAAATGAAGTACACCGTTCAGAACGCACCCTTCCCTCTAAAGCAACTCAACCAATTGTATGGGTTTGTTGTGGGTGGATTCATGTTCCTCATCTTTTCATTGATACGGTTGACACAACGTATCGAATACATTGGCAAAGACAATTTGAACCCAAGTCCGAACCACATATATGCCTTTTGGCATGAAAACCTTCCGTTATTTTTCAGCACCAATCTCCGCTTGAAAGAGCCACACATTTGGCTTCAACATCCAATGCTTTTTATGAAGCCCATACATGTAATGGTGAAGATGATGGGACTGAAGGAAATGGCGTATGGTTCTAGCGGTAACAAAGGCAAAGCCGCAATGGAACGAGTTAATACGCAGCTTAAAAACGGCTACAGCACCATGATAAACCCTGATGGACCAGCTGGCCCAACCAAAAAGCTGAAGGCTGGTGTACTTATTATGGCACGAGAAACAGGCGTTCCAATTATCCCAATCACTTTGGATGCTTCTCCCAAATGGATTATGAATACTTGGGACAAAAAGAAGCAACCCCTGCCTTTTTCCAAGATTACAATCACGTATCACAAACCTATTTACATAACCACGGACTTTACGGATATTGACGTCCATAATCTTGAAACAGTTCTTTCATCATGAATATTGACAATGCAATTATTGCTTGGCATCAGAGATTAGATGATGTCACACAGAAAGTTGAAACAGCGTTCGGTATTCTGAACTCTGAGCAATTGAACTGGAAACTCTCCTTTTCGGAATGGAGCATTGCAGAGGTGCTAGAGCATTTGAACTTGGTGAACGCTTCTTACGAGAAGGTTTTATCAGATTCTGCTTCAGGAAAATCCGACATGGGATTTACAGGAAAGATTGGCTTCATTGTCAACTTTTTGGGTAAAATGATTTACGAATCGGTGGAGCCTACGAGAACCAAAAAAATGAAGACCTTTCAAGTTTGGGAACCCACGCAAAGCAATGTTTCCGTTGGGGTTATAGAAGAGTTTAAGAAGCATCAGGAGCTTATTAAAAAGCTGATTGCAGACAATAAGTCTTTACTTGATAAAGACGTTGTAATACCCTCTCCTGCAAATCGTTATCTCGTTTATAAGTTACGTAAGGCGGTGGAAATTGTAGTCTCGCACGAAGAGCGGCATTTGAAACAAGCCATGGAGGTGAAAGCACTTTTGCCGTAACTGCAAATACTAATGAAAGATAAGCTTAGCCTACTTACTGAACTTATAAAGCTGGCACGTGTGGATAAGGAATGCCGCGATTCCGAGTATGAATTCATTTCGACCATTGCACAGATGTTGGGAGTAACCAAAGACGACCTCAACCCTTTGTTTAGTCAATACATTGAGTTCACTCCTCCTCCACTAGAAACCAATCGCATTTTGCTGCTACCCAGAATGGTACTGCTTTGCCATGTTGACTTTGATGTTCATCCCGCGGAATTAGACCATATTCGCGAATTTGTGTTACGTCTTTTACTACATCCCAATGCGATTGAAGAGGTGTTGACTGAAATCAAAAATCATGAGAACGGAATGGTTCCTGCCGATGAATTGATTGGTATATTTCGGGTTCATCACAACTAGGATTTGACAACAGCCATTATCATTACCCTTTGTACGCTGCTCTTGGTGGCGTATTTGTTTGCACTAACGTCTGCAAAAACTAAGATTCCATCTGTGCTACTGCTGCTCATTTTGGGCTGGGCAATAAAGCAAATAACTGTTTTCCTGAATATTCAGTTGCCAGATTTTAATCCTGCTTTACCTGTAATAGCCACCATTGGATTAGTGCTTATTGTACTGGAAGGCTCGTTAGAACTAAAGATAGATCGAACCAAAACAGGACTGATTCTGAAGTCATTCTTAGGTGCCCTCTTCCCTATTATAATCCTAACATTCGCCATAGCCTACGGCTTCCACTACTTCGGTGGCTATGAACTACGAAACTGTTTCATTAACGCCATTCCCTTCTGTATCATCAGTAGCGCTATTGCCATTCCAAGTGCAGTAAACCTTGATGAGAAATCGAAGGAATTTGTAATCTACGAGAGCAGCCTCTCGGATATTATTGGTGTTTTGGTGTTCAATTTTGTGCTTTTCAATGAAGTGTACGATCAAACTACCTTTCTAAACTTTGGGCTTCAGATTCTACTCATTTTAATCATTTCTCTAGTAGCAACTATTGGACTTTCCATGCTTTTAGCTCGTATTGATCATCATGTCAAGTTTGTGCCAATTATTCTCTTGGTAGTTCTACTCTATACTGTACTCAAAATCTATCATTTGCCGGGCCTCATCTTCATCCTTTTGTTCGGGTTGTTTGTAGGGCACCTTGATAAGCTAAAGAACCTTGCTTGGATTGGTAAACTAGTGTCGTACGACCCAGCCAAGGAAGTGGAAATGTTTACGGTGCTCACTATAGAGGGCACGTTTCTTATTCGGTCGCTGTTCTTCTTGGTTTTTGGTTACTTGCTCGAAACCTCTGACCTTTTTGATGCAACAACTGTAATATGGGCGGTAGTTATGGTTCTGCTCTTTTTGTTCGTAAGAACTATTCAACTCGCAATTTCGAGATTACCTATAGCGCCTTTGCTATTTGTTGCACCCAGAGGTCTGATTACCATTCTTCTATTTCTTTACATTACTCCAGAAGAAAGCATAGCTCTAGTCAACAAGTCACTCATTATTCAGGTGATTGTGTTAACCGTTTTGGTTATGACCTTCGGAATGATGTTTAGCGGACTAGGTGACGAGGAAGAATATGAGGGACTTATCGAAGATTCTGTCTCCGAGGAAAACCTTGGGTCAGATGCTAGTGAACATGAGGCGTAGTCCGCCACGTTCGGGCATCCAATAGATTCGAAATCTAGCTAAAGCCTACTTCCCTAGTATCTTTCTGGCAATCAGTTCTTTCATAATCTCGTTGGTTCCAGCATAAATACGCTGAACGCGAGCATCAGCCCAGGCTCTGGCAACATCATATTCCCAGATATATCCGTAACCACCATGCAACTGCAGACATTCATCTGCTACTTGGCACTGCACCTCGGTTGTGGTTAGCTTAACCATGCTTGCCATGGCAGCATCCAGTTTGCCATCGTTATGCAAAGCAACGCAAGCATCGAGAAAAGCACGTGTCTTAGTAATCTCAGTAGCCATTTCAGCCATTTTGAAACGCGTATTCTGGAAACGTGAAATTGCTTGTCCGAACGCATTACGATCGTTTACGTACTGAGCCGTCTTCCAGAAAATTCCTTCGGCAGCACCCAAAGCTCCAATACCAACAACCAAGCGCTCCTGAGCCAGTTCTTTCATCAAGTATTTAAAACCTTCCCCTTCTTTTCCGATTAGGTTTTCCTTTGGCACTTTCACATTATCGAAGAACAACTCACACGTATCTTGTGCGTGCAATCCAATTTTTTGAAATGGTTCGCCTTTGGTAAATCCTTCCATATCGGCTTCCATCAGCAACATACTAATGCCTTTAGCTCCCATGGTTGGGTCAGTCTTTACAGCAGTAACACAAACGTCACACAGATAACCGTTGGTAATGAAGGTCTTAGAGCCGTTAACCAAGTAGTGATCACCTTTATCCTCTGCAGTACACTTCATTCCCTGAAGGTCGCTTCCTGCAGCAGGCTCTGTCATGGCAATGGCTCCAATAGCCTCTCCACTTATCATTTTTGGGCACCATTTGGCTTTCATTTGCTCAGAGCCGAAATCCAAAATGTACGGAAGTACAATATCGCTGTGCAACGAATAACCTACGGCTGGAGCAGCCATTCCTGCCCTACTCAACTCTTCAGAAAAGATAGTATTGTAACGAAAATCATCGATTCCCATACCGCCATAAGCCTCTGGTGCTTGCATACATAAAAAGCCATTGGCACCGAGTGTTTCCCAACTTTGGCGGCTTACCATGTGGTTCTTTTCCCACTCGGCATTATGCGGCACAATCTCTTGCGCAATAAAGTCTCCTAAAGATTGACGAAACATGTCATGTTCGTCAGTAAACATTGGTCTTTCGATAAATTCGGTCATGGCTTAATTATTGGTTTAATAGGCATCGCAAAACTAACTGTTGAAAAGGAAAATTCTAACGTGTAAACACCCAAGTGCTCTCATCAGAAAGTTTCTCGGTGTAGCGGTAACCGCCATCCTCAAATCCTTTCAAGTCTTCAGCATCATTAATTCGATTTCGGAGAATATAACCAGACATCATTCCCCTTGCCTGTTTGGCATACAGGAAAATCACCTTCAACTGACCATTTTTCATGTCTTTAAAAACAGGTGTAATAATCTTCGCATTCAATTTTTTGGTATTCACCGCTTTGAAGTATTCGCCACTAGCCAGATTAACTAACGTGTCGTTTCCTGATGCTTCCAAAGCGGTATTTAATCTGTTTGTAATCTCATCTCCCCAGAATTGATACAAGTTTTTCTTTTTTCTAACCGAAAGCTTGGTTCCCATTTCTAACCTGTAGGGCTTGATAAGATCCAACGGACGGAGCAACCCGTGTAACCCGCTAAGTATACGAAGGTGCTCTTGCGCAAATTTCAAATCTACTTCCGTCAATTCCGTGTTCTTCATTCCCTGATAAACATCACCATTGAAAGCCAACAAAGCCTGACGCGTATTGCCTTCCGTAAAATCCTTTGTCCAACTTGTATAGCGCTCTGCATTTAATTGAGTGAGGTTGTCACTCAAACTCATCAATTCTCTCAGTTGCTTCTTAGATGTTTTCTGTAGCTTGGTAATAAGCGCTGCAGATTTATCAAGCCCTTCAGGAATGGTAAAATATTTGGTGCAAACTGCCGATTCGTAATCGAGTTTCTTAGCTGGAGAAATAAGGGTAATCATAAAGTGTGTTTTTTGTTTTTAACATGCAGATGAGCTAACCTGATGGGGCAAAGTTAAATTGATACGTTAACAATAGTCTCCTAAATTTGAGAGCAATGGACATCAAATCTCTTGATTATCTCGTTCTGTTTGTAAAGCCCCTTTCATGGCTTACTGCGTTAATTGTGCTCTATTTAATCACGTTGATTCTTAGTATGACCTCAGGAATATTAAACCGCCATTCGTGCCCAAACTGTGGCAAAAAGATAAAGCGTTCCAAGAGAAAACGAAACGATAAAATTATTGAAAAGGTCAGTTTTGGAATTCTTCCTGTTAAGCGATACCGTTGCTACGCCTGCTATTGGGAGGGAATTGGTTTGAACCACGATGAAAAACTAGGTTCGGAGAATAACTCGGATAAGCCTTAGTGGCGTTGTATTTTTGAGCCAATGAAATTTAACGGAATCAACGTGCACATTAGTCCATTGGCCAAGCTAGGCAAGAATGTGCGTGTAGGAGACCAAACCGTTATTTATGATAATGTGGTGATTGGTGACGACTCGGTAATCGCTAACAACTGCGTAATAGGTGAACCAACCAGTTCTTATTATGAACGTGATAATTATCAAAACGAGCCAACTTTTATTGGTTCAAACGCATTGATTCGGAGTCATACAATTGTGTATGCTGGGTGTGTAATAGGCAACGGTATTTCTACCGGACATCGAGTTACCCTCAGAGAAAACACTACCATTGGAAACCACTGTAAAATTGGAACAAACTCTGACCTGCAAGGATTTCTCGAACTAGGAGATTACTGCCAGTTACACAGCAATGTTCATTTATGTCAATTCTCCAAATTGGGGAACTATGTTTTTATCTATCCCAATACGGTTTTTGCCAACGATACGCATCCTCCAACTGAATTTGTGAAAGGTCCAACAATCGGAGATTTCACGCAAATTGGCGTCCAATCATCACTTATCGGTGATATTACAATTGGAGAGCATTGTCTTATTGCTGCTAGGTCCATGGTAGTTAAATCATTCGATGATTTTTCTCTACTCATCGGAACCCCGGCTGCACGTAAAACGGATGTTCGCGAACTAAAGGATGAGCACGAGAAACCACTTTATCCATGGAAAAACCGTTTTTCTAGAGGAATGCCGTGGATGAATGACTAACTGTTAGATTGTTGATTGATTGTTAACATCTTTTCGCTGTTCCAACTTAGCCGAAACGTCTTCAATTCTACATTTGATTCGTGTCAACCGAAAGCCTATTAAAGGAAATTATGGAAGAGGTAGAAAACCTCAACCAGTCCATTCAGGAATATTGTCCTGAAATTATTTCAACCACCAAATACCCATCAATTAAAGAAATGGGAGATGAAATGAACCAACTGATTGAACACAGAATCAAGCTATTGGCCGAGAATTCAAAGAATAGTAAAAACTCCGAAAACAAGTAACGGATGTTTGATAAGATAAAACAGCTCCAGCAAATGAAGGAGCAAATGGATGCTGCCAAAGAAAGGCTAAATCACATTTCGGTGAAAGGCGAATGTAAGGGTGTAACCGTAATTGCCAACGGAAACAAGAAGATTACTGAGGTAATTATTGCCCAGAGCACATTTGAAAATGGCGATAAGGAAGAAGTTGCCGAATTGATTGTGCTGGCTACGAACAAAGCTCTAGAAAGTGCGGAAAGTGTGTTTGAAAGCGAAATGCGCGGAATGGCTGGAGGTTTGATGGGCGGCCTCGGATTCTAAAAGAACCTCAACCGCCCATCGAGGTAAACACCTCTCCCACCAATGAACAGAATCTTGCATGATTCGTGCCAAAAGTGAAGTGGTTAATGGAAATTTCAATTGACACCTTTAGTCGGTAACTTTTTCAATACTATTCCAAAGTAAATTGGCAGTTTGTTCCCACGTAAAATAGCGAGCTCTTTCCAATCCTTTCTTAACTAGATTTAGCCTAATCGAGTCCGAAAACGCGACTTCTTGCATAGCACTTGCTATGGATTCTGTATTTAGAGGATCTACAAGTAATGCGGCATCTCCCGCAATTTCAGGCATACTGGTAACATTGGACGTAATTACGGGAACTCCCGACTGAAAAGCTTCGATTATAGGAATACCAAATCCTTCAAAAGTTGAAACATAAACGTTGGTCAAAGCAGCTCCCATCAAATCGTTGAGGTCTTGGTCAGAAACTCGGCCTGTAAAAACTACCTCGGCTTTGAATTTCATTGAGTCGAGAGTTTCTTGCATTTGGCTCGTCCACCATTTTTTATTTCCAACAACAACAAATCGGTAAGCTTGCTCAGTCTTACTTCGAAACAGGTCATACGCGAGCAACATACGCTCTATATTTTTCCGCTGGTGAATCGCACCAACATAGATAAAAAAAGGCCTTGCACGAGTCCATTTGGTGCGTACGAGTGTCTTGCTTTGCTCATTCAAGGGACTAAACCGTTCTGAAACTCCGTTATAAACCACATCTATTTTAGATTCATCAATACCGTATTGCTCTACGATATCCTGTTTCGAAAACGCTGAAACTGTTGCAATTCGACTCGCTTTTTGAGCATACTTTGGAAAGTATCGATTGTAGAACCATGAATGAGACCGTGCCAAATGGTCTGGATTGTGAACGAAATTAAGATCATGAATCACTGGTAAACTCGGTACGTTCGATTTCAAAGACAGGAATCCATCCGGAGAGAGAAACAAATCAGGGTTAATCTTCTTCAACACTTTTGGTAACGAAATCTCGAACCACACATGCCACAAAACGGGATGCCTGGCTGGTGGGTTTATTACGATTGGGGTTACGTTATCCGAAAAGATGAATTCTTTATCAAACGATCTATCAAACAAGAAATAGAATTGATGCTCGGGATGCGAGCGAGTAATCAGCTTTAACGTTTCATTGGTAAAACGGCCCAAGCCCTCTAAACGGCCTTTTAGTAATAGTCTTGTATTGACAGCAATTCGCACAATGGCAATGTAATAAAAGCGGTTAAGCTGAGGTTAGTCAAGTGTTTTCAAATAGTAGATTTGCCTAAGCTCATGCAAAGAAAGTTTCTTTCCAATCTGGCATTTTTGCTATTTCTCAATCTGCTGGTTAAACCGTTTTGGATTTTCGGCATTGATAGAGCCGTGCAAAACGAAGTTGGAGCTGAAGTATATGGTTCATATTTCGCCCTTTTCAACTTTGCTTTTATCCTGAATGTTTTTCTCGATTTGGGAATCAGCAATTTCAACAATCGGAATGTTTCTCAGCACGAACACCTGCTCGGCAAGTATTTTCCTAGAATTGTTGCGCTGCGTTTGTTGTTGGCCGTTGGATATATGGTCATTTGTATAAGTGCTGGTTTGACTTTGGGCTATTCGCATCACCAAATGTTGATGTTGATGCTGCTCTGTTTTAACCAATTCCTACTCTCCTCCATCTTGTTCTTCAGGTCAAATATCGCAGGTTTGCAGCTTTTTAAAATAGACAGTCTGGTTTCTGTTATGGACAGGTTGCTCATGATTCTCACATGTGGATGGATACTTTTCTTCGCACAGCGCTCAGTTCCTTTTCAAATAGAATGGTTTGTTTACCTACAAACCTTTGCATATGCAGTTACAGCGTTGTTTGCATTAGCCGTGGTTCTAAGGCATGGTGGTTCGTTTACCTTTAAATGGAACCCTGTTATGCTAATACTTGTACTCAAGCAGAGCTTACCGTTTGCCTTACTCATCTTACTTATGAGCATTTATGGTCGTGTAGATTCGGTATTAATAGAACGAATGCTGCCAGATGGCAAGGAACAAACTGGGATTTACGCGCAAGCCTTTCGGTTGCTGGATGCTAGCAACATGATTGCCTATTTGTTTGCTGTGCTATTACTTCCCATGTTCTCCCGAATGCTGAAGTTAAAAGAAGATGTTCGGCCATTAGTAAATATGGCCTCCAAACTTATCCTGATTCCTGCATTCACCCTAGGGGTTATCTGCTGGTATTACGCTACCGACTTAATGGCCGTTCTTTATGATAAGCATACGGTTGAATCTGGTCGCATTTTATCATTGCTCATGTTTTCCCTCATTCCGATGGCAGGCGCATACATTATAGGCACACTTCTTACGGCTAATGGAAGTCTCAAACAATTGAATATCATAGCTTTAATTGGAGTTACATCAAGTCTTACGGTAAATTTAATTCTTATACCAAAATTAGGAGCTTACGGAGCAGCTATCACGTGTTTAACTACACAGCTTATCGCTTTCTCGTTACAACTAATAGTTGCAGTTAGATTGTTTAAATTTTCCGCTAACCGTAGTTTGGGGTTACTGTCAATCTCGGTTTTAGTGATTTTTATTTCTGGCTATTTTGTTTCAGATTTCGACTGGATAATAGGTGGGTTAATCATCACAGCTACCGGAGGGCTGTTAACCGTTACAGCTTTGATTCCCGACCTTAAAATCATACGTAATTTGAGTGCTAGGCGAGATTAGCCATTGCAACCAATTTCCCTCTCAAAATTTTCTACTTTTGCGACCTCATTTTTATAACGAATGCCGAACGAAAAAATAGATAACAACAATGGTTTAGATTTCGACTCTTCGAATCTGTTGTTGTTTGTGGTCCGCTGGAAAAAGCCTCTCATCATTCTGTCTTTGGCCGCTGGTATCCTATCCGCTGTCTTCTCAGCTCCGATGTTTATTTCTCCCAAGTTTGAGAGCACGGTAATTATGTTTCCAACTTCAACAGCTTCAATTTCAAAGTCGCTGCTAGCGAAGAACAATGCCAGTAAGGAAGACTTGCTTTCTTTTGGTGAAGAAGAGCAAGCCGAGCAATTGATTCAGATTCTGAATTCTGATGAAATTCGTTCTAGAATTGTCGACAAGTACGATTTGATGAATCACTACGAGATTGATACGGCAGACAGATACAAGCAGACTCAACTTTTCAAAGAATACGAAAGCAATATCACGTATAAGCGAACTGAGTTTCAATCGGTTAGAGTAGATGTATTAGATGCTGACCGTTTTCTAGCAGCAGATATTGCCAACGACATAGCCGCTCTGGTAGATTCTGTAATGAACAGAATGCAAAAGGAGCGGGCATTCAAAGCCAAGGCAATTAGTGAGACCGAGTATTTGGAAATGAAGAGCTATGTTAAGGAATTGGAAGATTCCTTAAATACAATGCGCGAAATGGGTGTGAATGACTACGAGTCAATGTCCGAACGTTTCAATGAGTATTACGCCAAAGCTATTTTGGAAAACAATATGAAGGCGGCAGAAAAACTGGAAGCGAAGCTAAAGGTGCTTTCAAAATATGGTGGGGCTTATGTTTCTATTCGTGATATGCTTGAACACGAAAAAGAGCAGTTGAGCCACTTACGCGCTAAATATCAAGAAGCTAGAGTTGACGCTGAACAGACTTTACCTCACAAATTTATTGTGAACAATGCTTTTCCTGCCGAAAAGAAAAGCTACCCTATTAGATGGCTAATTGTGCTTGTATCAACCGTATCCACATTTATTTTGGCTTTGTTGCTCATTATTGGGTACGAAAATTTTGCAAAAGCTAACGACTAACTGGCATGAGCCAATACAAAAACAACTCCGAGCTTTTTAGCCTACTACTAAAGTGGCGGAAGCAATTGGCTATTGTAGCGGTAATTGCACTGGTGCTATCTGCTATTTTCTCCAGTCCATTTGTTATTGCTCCCAAATACAAATCGTTTGCGGTACTCTATCCTGCCAATATTATTCCAATGGGAGCGGAAACTGCTACAGAGCAGATGTTACAGGTGTTGGAATCAGATGTAATTCGCGATTCGATTACTAATCAGTATCACTTATATGAGACTTACGGGATAGACCCAGAAGGGGTCTCTTCAGCAAGTGCGTTGATTAAGCAGTATCAAGAAAATGTGGTTTTTCGCAAAACAGAATACGAATCTGTGATAGTTGAGGTGTTAGACGAGAGCCCAGTTCAGGCACGAGATATGGTTCGGTCCATTATTCATTTCTTCAATAAGAAAGAACGATTTCTTCAACAAGAAAAGGCAATGGAGCTGGTTAAGATTTTAGACACTCAAGTCTCGAATAAAAAGGCCGAAATGGACAGTATGGAAACTATTCTTACTGGAATTCGGCAGAAATATGGCATACTGGATTATTCGCTACAAACCGAGTACGCTACAGAAAGGTATTTGGATGTAATTACAACCCCGAGCAAACGCGCAAGTGCTAAGGAAATTGAACCGCTATTAAACGCATTAAAGGAAAAAGGTGGCGAGTTTATGTCGCTGAATGAACATCTTTGGAGAGTGCGTGGAGGCTACAATGATTTGAAAGAACAATTGGAAGCCGCACAGCGCGATGTGGAGAAAGACCTCACATATTGTAACATCATTACCAATCCTGTTGTGGCTGATAAAAAAGCGTATCCAATTAGGTGGTTAATCGTTGTCGTATCCGTTTTGGGAACGTTGCTCCTATCAGTACTTTTTTTAGGAATAGTTGAAAACCTAAAAGAAAGTACACAAACTAGTTAGTGCTCCTTGATAGGTTCTATCCAAAAAACACTCGCTCATTCAAAATCCATCTACTGGGTTGGAGGCGGCTTTGCATTATTGAACGCTCTACTAATTGCGTTCGAGTTTTACTACGCCCCCATACTGCCAGTTTTGCTCTTCGTAATGCTACTGGCTTTCTTTGCGCTGGACAAGCTTGTGCTCTTCATTGTTTTTCTCACTCCCCTTTCGGTTAACTTAACTGAAATTGGTTTAGGGGTCGGACTAACCCTACCTACGGATCCGTTACTATTTGGGGTCTTGCTCATTTTCATACTAAAATTGTTTGCTGAACGAAGGTTTGATAAGCGGATTGCTAATCATCCCGTAACCCTGGCAATCATTATCAATTTGGTGTGGATTGGAGTAACAACCGTAACAAGTGAGATGCCAATTGTTTCGCTCAAGTATTTCGTTTCTAGACTCTGGTATGTCACAGCCTTTTTCTTTGTAATGACACAATTGTTTCGAGATTTCAGGAACATCAAGCAGTTCTTAGCTATGTACTTAACGGCATTCGTTGGTATCATTTTTTACACCATAATTCACCATGGTTTGTTTGGATTTACGGAGCAAGCGGCTCACTGGGTTATGTCTCCGTTTTTTAATGACCATACATCTTACGGTGCTGCATTGGCCATGTTTTACCCACTCTTAATCGCACTTACATTCGGTAGCAACTATAGTAGGAGTTGGAAGTTACTTTTCTTTGGTGTACTCGTTCTATTTAGTGTGGCACTCATTCTTTCTTACACACGTGCAGCGTGGGTTAGTCTCATCGGAGCTGCTGGTGTTTATTTAGTGATGCGCTTTCGCGTACGGTTTTCTACACTATTAGTCGTTGGGGTCGCTTTTTTGGTGGTACTGTTTCTCTCGTGGGAAACCATAATAATGAAGTTGGAAAAGAACCGGCAGGACTCTTCAGCTGAGTTGACCGAACATGTGCAATCAATTACCAATATTTCAACAGACGCATCCAACTTGGAGCGATTGAATAGATGGAGCGCGGCCTGGCGTATGTTTCAAGAAAGACCATTTGTTGGTTGGGGACCGGGCACTTATATGTTTCAGTACGCGCCTTTTCAGCTATCGGCAGAAAAAACTAGAATTAGCACCAACGCTGGTGATGCCGGAAACGCACACAGCGAATATATTGGGCCTCTATCAGAATCGGGAGTCTTTGGCATGCTATCTTTTCTAATGATAATTGCCTGCGTGGTATATTATTCGGTCATGCTTTATCCAAGGATTAAAAACAAGGAACATCGTTTATATATGGTCAACCTTTTCTTAGGATTGATAACGTATTTGATTCATGGTCTGCTAAATAATTTCCTTGATACAGATAAGGCTTCAGCACCATTTTGGGGCTTTATTGCTGCAATTGTTGCATTCGAAGTCTATCACTTGAATGAAGGAGCTGACGAAAAATCGGAAGATAGCTTACTTGAAGCGAGTGGTGAGTAGCGCAATGTCATCAACGTAAGGCATTTGGCCTTTATGACTCCTTAGCAACTTGACAATATTTTCGTTGATGGTACGCACCGGATTATTTTGTGTATCCAACAGAATCAACTCCAACTTACTTTCGCCAAATTCTCTTTCACGAGAATTTTCAAGCTCCGTAACACCATCAGTATAACACGTTATTATTGAGCCCGGATCCAAAATTACTACTCCTTCGCGGATACTTGGAAGCTCGTCTAACATACCAAGACCAGGACAACCAGTTGAAAGCGAACTAGTGGTATTGTTTGATACTAAAATTGGTGGATTTTGCCCTGCGTTAACGTACTGCAAAACACGCGTTACAAAGTTATACTTGGCCATAAAAATAGTGATGAACTTCTCGCCCATGGCGGAATTCAAAACCTTGACATTCAATTCTTGAACCAGTTCGGTAAGCGATGTTTGTTGCTGAAAAAGTGCTCGGAGGTTTGCTTGGAAATTTGACATTAACAAAGCGGCCGAAACCCCTTTGCCAGAAACATCTGCCATACAAAAAGCAATCTCGTTATCGCTGAGCTGAATAAAGTCGTAATAATCGCCTCCAACATCGTGATGCGGCTTATGGTATGCCGCCATTTCAACATTATCGTTGTGTGGCAACTTGCTCGGAAAAAGCATGTTCTGCATTTCAGAAGCAAGTTCCATTTCCCTAGTCATTCCTGCTCTTTGCAGGTTTTCCTTAAATAACCGCTTGTTTTCGATAGACACCATGATAATGTTGGCAAGTGTCTGAATGAAGGGAATATGACGTGTTTTAGTATTCTCAATAAGGTCTTCATTAATGTCGCCAGCCAAGAGGTAAGCGAGCGGCTCATTCTTATGAAGAATTGGAATAATCACATCAAACTGCCCAAAATATTTTTTATCGGATTTCTTTAGCTCCTGAACTTCCTGAATGGGTAAAAGATCGGTTTCTAGATTAGGCGACACACATCCATTCAACATACCGTGTGCAATGGATTCTTCCCACTTTTCGTCTTTGGTATAAAACAATAACCTGCCAATATTTAACTGGTTTCGCAGAACGAATTCAAATATTTTCAACAACTGCTCTCGCGAAAAATTATTGTTAATCGCGTTGGTAATTTCCAGCAACGAGTTTAGCTTGAGATTTTTCAACTTCAAGGCAGAGTTTGCAATCTTGAGTGTTTCAAGAATGATTTGCTCGTTCTTATTTTTAGTAATACTGGTCAATGTATGGTCATCTAGATAAGTTGAAGGTACGAAGGCTAACGCCTACTCGATCAAGTATTAGACTAATCATAGTAACAACATGACTAGTAAGGAAAAAGGAGAGTTTGCTTACTTTGTAATCGTTACTTAATAAGGCTTTGAATGATGGATGGCAGCTGTTTAATCATAGCCAACTCCTTCATTTTCTCTCGGGCTTCACGCACTGGGCTACCGAAATACACTTTTCCTCCTTCTAAGGATTTTGCTAGGCCTGATTGTCCGAGCACAACAGCTCCCTTTCCAATTGTCAAATCTTTTTGAACACCAACTTGCCCCCATAAAATCACATCGTCTTCTACGGTAACCACTCCGGCTATTCCAACCTGAGACGCAAACAAACAATTCTGACCTACCACGGTGTCATGACCAATTTGAACTAGATTATCAATCTTGGTTCCCTTACCAATAACCGTTTGGGAAGTTACACCTCTATCAATGGTGCAATTGGCACCAATTTCCACATCATCCTCAATACGTACAGTGCCGCAAGAATTAAGCTTATCGTATGCTTGATTTCGTTGATAATAGAATGCATCGGATCCGATAACAGTTCCCGAATGGATAATGACATTGTTGCCAACAGAACAGCCATCATAAATAGTTACGTTTGGATGTATAATACACCTCGCTCCTATTCTTGCATTGTTCCCAACAAAAGCTCCAGGCATAATTACCGACCCTTCTCCAATATTGGATGAAGAACTAATCATTTGGTTGGTTTCGATTGAACCTCTCAGCTCTTTCAATAACTGGGTAAATGAAACAAAGGGGTTTTCGAGAAGTAGCAAAACTTTACTTTCGGTAGGTTCGAAACGCTCATTTACGAGCACACAACTTGCATTAGAATTTAAAGCTTTCTTAATGTACTTTGAATTGTCACAGAAAGTAACATCACCGTTCTCAACACAATGGATTTCGTTAATACCGGTAAGTTTAACGGTAGCATCTCCAATGCATTCCGCACCTAGCTGAGAAGCGAGGTCGGCTGCAGAAATAGACTTAGCCCACTTCAAGTTTAGTCTTTAACGCGTTCCATGTACTCGCCAGTGCGCGTATCAATCTTGATTGTATCTCCTTCGTTCACAAACAAAGGGACTTTAATTTCTGCGCCAGTTTCTAAGGTGGCTGGTTTCATAGTATTGGTTGCAGTGTCGCCTTTAATGCCTGGTTCAGAATAAGTTATCAGTAATTCTACAAATGTTGGTGCCTCGGCTAAAATTGGCTGATCGCTTTCAAACCCAACTTTTACAATCATGCTTTCCTTAAGGAACTTGGCATTGTCTCCAAACAACACCTTGGGAATATGTATTTGCTCATACGTCTCCTGATTCATGCATACAAAGTGTTCTCCTTCTGCATAGATGTATTGAAGTTCGGAGTAAACTAATCGGGCAATATCAACATTCTCTCCAGAGCGGAAACGATTCTCGTAACTCCTGCCGTTTTGAATAGATTTCATCTTAACCTGATAGAACGCACCGCCCTTTCCTGGCATGGTGTGCTGTTTATCACTCACAATGCAAAGCTCTCCGTTGTAACGAATTACCGACCCAATCTTAATGTCTCCTGTAGATGCCATAACTTGTATTTGTACGGCAAAAATAACCAAGTTGCCGTGAATGTGTCAGCTATACAAAAAGCAAATAACGAATTGCGCTAAAAGCCACCGGTGGAAGAACAACTAGCACCCGAAGACTCCCTCTCGGCAATAGCATCTTCGTATTGCTGTGAATTATCGAACTCCGTTTCACAAATGGTTTCTGAACCGCCCTGAAACTGACAGTCCTCACATCTGCTGCAGCCCGAAGCCAACAGCACAAATATACCATAGAGCAATATTTTAGCTTTTTTCACAAACACCTCCTGTTGCCTCATAAGCAGAAATCTCCGCTTCGTAATCACCCTTTTCTATATAATCATCTTCACAAAACTCTCTGGGCGCACTCGTTCCAGTACATTCCATACAGCCATTTTTGCAACTTGCTATTAACAAGCTACCTATATACAATAAGCTGAGTAAAATTTTGTTTTTCATTTAATCCCTACCTGATTTATGAATGGTAAATTTAAGCAGCCAGTTTTAAAACCTTAGCCTATCTACTTTATCGTGCAATTTAGATTATGTACCGTTTGTTTCCTCTTGATTTGCTCGGTTTTGGCCAAAGCTCAAATTCGCATTAACGAAGTTAGCAGCAGCAATAAAACGGTAATTGATGATGAAGATGGTGACAGCAGCGATTGGGTTGAAATCTATAATGACGGAACTACGGAGGTAAATCTGGATGGGTTCTACCTCAGCGATAGCCAAAATGATTCTACCAAATGGCAGTTTGGGAATGTCTTAGTCCCGGGTGGTGGGTACCTGCTGGTATTTGCTTCCGACAAAGACCGACCAAATGGCAATCAGCCACATACAAACTTTAAACTGTCGAAAGATGGTGAGTCTATTTGGCTCTATTCTGCAACCAAAGAATTGGTTGACAGCCTGACTATTCCTTTCCTTTCAATAGATGTTTCCTTTGGTTGCACAGAAGATGGCGGCTATACACGAGCATTCTTTAAAACACCAACTCCCGGAAGTACTAACAATAATTCCGTATTTATAGACCACATCATAGCCTATGCGCCCATTTTTAGCCACTCCTCTGGTATTTATTCCTCGCCATTCGAATTAAATATTACTAGCTCAGAACCTGATGCCATAATTAAATACTCGATGGACGGAAGTGAACCTTCTGAGTTAAGTACGGTTTACGATTCTCCCGCTCTGATTAGTGAAAACACGATTATTACTGCCAAAATTTTTAAAGCTGGTCTAATTGAATCAAAAGCTGTTATTGGCAGCTTCATTTTTAGAGACCAGCAAACACTTCCAATTATTAGTTTATCCACACATCCAGGATATTTTTTCGATGCCGATACTGGTATTTATGAGTTCGGACCCAATGCTTCTCCAGAATTTCCTTACCTCGGTGCCAACTTTTGGTCAGACACGGAAATTCCGGTTAATGTGCAGTGGATTGATGAATATGGCAGAATCGGATTCGACCAAAAGATGGGAGTTCGCATCCATGGCGGCTCAGTTTCAAGAACGCGCCCTATGAGGAGTTTAAGAGTTCTAGCTGATGCCAAATACGGCAAAGATGAAGTTGAATACTCCTTGTTTGAGAACAAAATTCAGTCCAGTAACAAACGCTTTGTGCTAAGGAATTCAGGTTCTGATTACATGAAAACCATGTTCAGAGATGGTTTTCTAGCAAATCATTTCATCAATAATCAACTTCATGTTGACGCTGGAAGTTACCGGCCAGTTGAAGTGTATTTGAACGGGAATTTCTGGGGAATTCACAACGTTCGAGAAAAGGTTGACAGGTATTATTTGAGAAACAACTTCGGAATTGATGAAGACAATCTGGATATGTTAGAAGAGCAGGATCAGATTATGGAAGGCGACTATCAAATATTTGAAGATATGGAGTCTCAGGTTCTTGCGCTTGATGCTTCTTTAGATTCTGAATTTGCAATTGCCGACAGTCTTTTTGACGTATTGAATATGGCTGATTATTTCATCTGTCAGACATATACGAACAACTTAGATTGGCCTTACAACAATCTTAAATATTGGCGAGAACGAAAAACGGGGGCCAAATGGCGCTACATCATTTTTGATCTTGACGTAACATTTGGAGGTGTTTCTTTCGACCCTGTTGAGGTAGATGCCCTAAGCCGTGCCTTGGGACCATTTGGCGACAATAACAGACATGTCCTCATTTTTAGGAAATTACTAGAGAATAGAAGCTACTTGGAGTATTTCGTAAATCGTTATTGCGATTTGGTAAATACTATCTTCTCCAAAGAATGGCTTGGTGAGGCAGAAGAAAAGGCCGCGAAAAAAATTGAACCTGTTATTCCCCAACATTTTGAGCGTTGGAATACGAATCTCGATCAATGGTATGAAGAAATTGAAATTGCTAGAAAGTACATTGAACAGCGACCACCCTATGCCACGGATTATTTGCAAGATTTCTTTGAACTTGGCAAACAATCAGGCCTGAATCTCAATGTATTTCCTCCTCAAGCAGGAAGGATTAAACTCAATTCAATTACAGTTAAATCGTTTCCGTTTAGCGGAACATATTTCGAAGATATCCCCATTTCTGTACAAGCCGAAGCGCACCAAGGTTTTACATTCAGCCATTGGGAGTTGAATAGAACGGACGTTAATTCACAGGGAATCGAACTTGGGTTTCTACCTTCTGATGGCGATTCTCTAACTGCAGTATTTGTAGGAAATTCAACATACAACCTATTGAAGCTTCA
>Ga0316208_1001652_pt1 | contig 20246 bp, 20 predicted proteins | sample 3monopyrite_MG_FD_204944 | JGI IMG/M metagenome (GOLD analysis project Ga0316208, IMG submission 204944) | Microbial mat bacterial communities from mineral coupon in-situ incubated in ocean water Damariscotta River, Maine, United States -... | ecosystem: Environmental > Aquatic > Marine >...
GATTACATCGAACTGTTCTACAACCCAAAACGAAAGCATAGTAACAATGGGATGCTGTCACCCACCGACTTCGAACGGCAGCAAAAAAAGAAACTGCAAGGTGTCTAACAAACTTGGGGCACATCAGGGTGGAGGGACTACTACAACACGTTAAGGCCACACTCATCCCTCGGCTACAAACCGCCCGCCCCGGAGACCATCTTGCCAAGACTACTCATGCCGCCTTACGCTCACGGCGTGGCGGCATGAGCCCCACTAAACTTGCTGGGTCTAACAATTAAACTGGACCACCAGTCAGGGGCAGGTCAGTTGCCGCCTTACGCTCACGGCGTGGCGGCATGAGCCCCACTAAACTTGCTGGGTCTAACAATTAAACTGGACCACCAGTCAGGGGCAGGTCATGCTGTGGAGCCTGTTGCACGGTAGCATATTGCAGATTGGATGAGGTGGTGCTCCGTGTCTTTTCAATCTAGCCCAAAGGTTGTGTGTTGGTTCCGCTGTTAGATGCGAGGGTGCTTGGAGGCTCAAAGTAATGTTACGTCAAACTCTATGGATTGCCTATGACATGCTGCGCGCTAGGTATGCCGCGGCGAGACTAGGTGCGGCATGGGCGGTCGCTCAACCTGCTCTGCTATTCTTCGTTTTCTGGTTTGTCAGCGTTTACGGTTTGAAGATGACCGCTCCAACAGGTATTCCTTTTTTTGCCTACCTATTTGGCGGCCTGCTACCTTGGGTGACATTTAGTGGTGCTGTTAGTGATGGCGCTGCAGCAATTTCTGGCAACCGACACCTTGTGGTCCAGTCAGCGTTTCCTCTGATTGTTGTTCCTGTAGCAGCGGTGATCGCCAATTTGTTCGTGCATGTACCTTTGCTGTTTATAGTTGTGACAATATTTGTCGTAGCTGGTGTTCCCGTGGGTTTCACGCTCTTTGCGGTTCCGTTGTATTTTGTCGGCCTGGGCGCAATTTCTCTTGCGATTGTGTTGCCGTTGTCTGTCTTGTCTGTCCGCTCAGCAGACATCGCACAGGCTGTTGGGGTGTTACTACTCCTAATGTTCTGGTTAACACCTATTGTTTGGCCGACGACAAATGTACCTGCGGAAGTGCTCACCTTTTTGAAACTCAATCCGCTCTTCTGGGTGGTTGAGGGGTACAGATTTTCCTTGATCGCCACACCGCCAACTTTTGGCTGGGTATATACGGTCTACTTCTGGAGTTTTGCACTTGTGTCACTTGTTACTGGATATTTGATTTTCCAACGACAAAGAAAACACTTGGGCGAATTCCTTTAGTCGGGAAAATAAAGTTCGCCACAGCACACTTACACATTCAAAATGTGTACCTGTTGCTGTAAGTAAATAGTTGTCCACAGTGGCATATCGAACAGCTATTCGTTTGTGATGCTGTACTTTATTTAGCTACTCATCAAATGTGATTCTTTGTTTTATGTCCATCAATGACCTACTCAAACGTGCTGCCCTTTTTATTCCGCCTGTGAGACGCATATACAATGAGCGGGAACTCTTTAGGACCACTGTAAACGATCTGAACGACTATTTGGTTCACCTGAGTGACCAATTGGATGAGCACCAAAGTCGTCTCAGCGCTTCCAGCCACGGGATGCACTCTGTGCAGGAATTGGTTGATGGCCTGACCGGAAAAGCCGAACATGTTGGTGCTGAACTTGTTGAGGCGAGTGGCAGGATAGGCAATTTAGAGACCCAAACAGAACAGTCAATCGAGCAACTGTCACAGTCCCGCGAGGAAGTCGAAAGATTGAGTCGGGATTCTGTGGTCCGTTCGAAGGAATTGGAGAGTGCACGTGCTCACCTATCAACTCTCGAGGGGCGGTTAGAAGTTGCCGAGGTAGACCTTGTCGATGCCCGCGGCCGTGTTGACGAAATCAAAACGCAGTGCCGGGAGGCCGGTCTTGCCACTGAGTTGGTAAATGTTGGTGAGGACTTGAAGGAGACTCGCGCGCGCGCAGTAGACTTGGTATCGCGTCTTAAGCAACTTGATGCGTCTCACGTCGAGGCAAAGCGACAGGAAGCGGAACTTCAAGCTCAGCTGTCGGAGGCAGGGCGGGGCCTTGATGAAGCCCGCGACAAGGTAGCCAGGCTCGAGGCGCGCTTGCATGAAGCCAATCTGGAGTCCGAGTTCCTGGATCATCGCTTGATAACCCAATCGGGGAACTATCGCGTTCATCGGACCGAAGCACGAAGCGTACCCTCAGCCACGGAAATTGAGGCTGAATGCGAACGAATGCGTTCTGCTCTTGCCAAGGCGGGACAGGAATACAAACCGTCAGAATTTTGGGAATTCTATTATAGGATCAATCTTCAGCAACTAGTCGCCGCTGGGCTTCACAACTTCAAACTAACTATCAGTCAGAACTACCACAATTATCTTATCGAGGATCGTCATGATTCGAAGCTGCAGAAATTATTGAAGTGGTATGCTGACGTTCGGGATAAACCGCCTGAGCTGCTCTTCTCTACAATCGAAGACCCCGACTACTTAGACTCAAATGTGTTTCAATCCCACCCCAATAACCAATTGTTCGACGGGAACCGGGAGCGTCGTGTCTTATATCGGGTCTACGTCACTCTGCTTTGGGAGTTTCTCAAAAGTCGTGATCAACTGGGTTTGATTGACCGCCTGAGCGAACCAGAGCTGGGGAACCCAATTCGCGTTACGTATCGGGATAAAATTATCTCTCAGGACCTTGCAACGTCGGCTTTAGAAGCAAATGACATTGTTCCTACCTTAAAAAAGGAAGCGCCAAGTGCGCCGCACAGCTTTTTGGAGATCGGCGCTGGATACGGTCGCCTTGCTCACGTTCTGATGTCTGCAACGGAGGTCGATCGATATGTGATCGTGGACATTCCCCCTGCTTTGTTCGTCTCCAAATGGTACCTTGCTGCGCTTTTCCCTGAAGCCAAAGTGTTTGGTGTGCAAGATTTTGAGGATTGGGCTGCAGTTGATGAACAAGCGAACCAGGCAAATCTCATCTTTTTGCTGCCGCACCAACTTGAAATGCTGCCTGATCAATTTGTAGATGCTTCCATATCTGTCAGTTCACTTCATGAAATGCTGCCCAAACAGGCAAATGCATATTTGGGTGAGATGGGCCGCGTTGCGCGGCATCTAATTTATAGCAAACAGTATTGGAGTTATGTGAATCCTCACGACGAGCTCGTCTTTGAGGCCGCCCAATATGGGTATCCTGAGGCGTTTGAGGAAGTCTTTACAAGGGAAGATCCGATAAACGAGCTGTTTTTCAACAAACTTCTGCGCCGTATATAGATAACGGAACCATACATCCTACGGCTTGGTACGCGCAAAAATGCGCCTTTGGGCGGTTGCGTCGCGGGTTCTGCAGCTTTAGACAGTGTTGATCCGATTGGTTGTCTAGAGCAACCAGAAGGTTCAAGCCAAATTTCTCTTTTGAAGGCCACAAATGATCGACAAATATTTCGAAGAAGTCGCACGGATCGCCCGCGAAATTGACCAGACGGCGATTGAGGAGATGGTCAAGGGGCTGACGTCTACAAGGAGACAGGGGGGGCGTTTGTTCCTGCTTGGTGTAGGCGGGGGTGCCGGGAACTGCGCCCATGCAGTTAATGATTTTCGAAAGTTATGCGGCATCGAAAGCTATTCACCGACTGACAACGTGTCTGAACTGACGGCTCGCATCAACGACGATGGATGGAGCGGTGTGTTTGCAGAGTGGCTGAAGGTAAGCAGAATCAACGAAAAAGATGCAATTCTCGTGTTTTCCGTTGGCGGTGGTAATGCTGAGAAGAATGTCAGCACAAACATCATCGAGGCGTTGAAAGTCGGCAAAGAGAAGGGTGCAAGCGTTTTTGGCATCGTTGGACGGGATGGCGGATTCACGAAGCAGGTTGGAGATGCGGTTGTCGTGGTTCCTACTGTAGAATCCTCAAGAGTGACGCCCCATACAGAGGCATTCCAGGCAGTTGTCTGGCACTGTATCGTTTCCCATCCTGATCTTCAGGTGCAATCAACCAAGTGGTGATTTTCCTCTTGGGAAAAGGACGAAGATGACGAAAAAGGCTGCTTTCCTTGATCGTGATGGTGTCATCAACAGAGCGTATGTAAGAGACGGGAAACCTTATCCACCAAATGGATGGCACGATTTTGAGATTTTACCTGGAGTGCACGAGGCTATTGAACAGCTTGTGGCGCTCAAATATCGCGTCATTGTTGTGACCAATCAGCCTGATGTTCGCACCGGGAAGCAAACCAAAGAGCAGGTCGAGGGGTTCCATCAATACTTGAGAGATAATCTGCCTATTGATGAAATTAGGACCTGTTTTCACGTAGAGAGTGACAATTGCGATTGCCGAAAGCCGAAAACGGGGATGCTATTTGCTGCAGCACGTGATCATGGGGTAGATTGCAGCAAGAGCGTTATGATAGGTGATCGATGGCGAGATATAGGGGCTGGGAATACGGCGGGTTGTAGGTGTTTTTTGATTGACTATGGATATGATGAAATGGTTAATCTAGTGGGTTTGGACTATGAATCGGTCACCGACTTACGGGAAGCGGCAGAAATACTTGCGAAAGCGTAGCTTACATGCGCTTAGTAGAGAGATGATCTAGGGGGATCAATATGTTACCTGATGAGTACCAAATCAAAATCTTCGCCGACGGCGCTGATCTTGATGTGATCAGAGAAATGGCAAGTCGGCCGGGGATTAAGGGATTTACCACGAATCCTACGCTCATGAGGGCGGCCGGCATCGATGACTATCACGGTTTTGCGCGTCAGGTTCTGGAGATTGTCACAGACCGCCCGGTGTCATTCGAAGTCTTCGCAGATGATATCCCGACAATGGAAACTCAGGCGCGTGAAATTGCGAGCTGGGGTTCTAATGTTAATATTAAGATCCCGATTACAAATACAAAAAGTGAATCGACTGCAGAGTTGTGCGGGCGGCTGTCTAAAGATGGCATAATTGTAAACATAACGGCGATGTTCACCCTAGATCAGGTGCGGAATATTGTGGACGTACTTGATCCGAACACGCCGGCGATTTTATCGGTGTTTGCTGGACGCATTGCGGATGCGGGGATGGACCCTGTTCCGATCATGCAAGAAGCGCTGGAAATCATGAAAGCCACGCCTCTAGCCGAACTGTTGTGGGCCAGCCCTAGAGAGGTTCTCAATGTCGTTCAGGCGAACGAAATCGGATGTCAGATCATCACCGTGACAGATGGAATTATCAACAAGCTGTCTGGTCTTGGCAAAGACCTTGATCAGTTCTCTCTGGAGACAGTTGAGATGTTTTACAATGATGCGCAGTCAGCGAGTTATACCATACCGACAGCTACAGCGAGCGCCGCTGAGTAAAAGTGCGGCTGGAATTTCGTTTCCAATTCACAACCTTTTCTACAAACCCGTGTAAGGACTGTTGAGGCTGGCGCGAGCGCCATCTAATGGTGTCCGAAGGAAGATTTGATGACAAATGTACTAGTGCTTGGCGGTTCAGGATACTTGGGCTCGCAGCTTGTGCCGGCGTTGCTTGATGAAGGCTATAAGGTCCGTGTTTTTGACATTATGTTTTTTGGTAATGAATTTCTGCCGCACGAAAAACCAAACCTTGAGGTGATCCAAGGAGACATAAGAGACGCTGAGGCGGTTGGTAAGGCCTGCGAGGGAATGGAGCATGTCATCAGCCTTGGCTGTATTTCCAATGATGCGAGCTTTGAATTGGATGACAGCCTTTCTACCAGCATAAACCTTGATGCTTTCGAGCCGATGGTAGTGGCAGCAAAGAAAGTCGGCGTTCGCCGCTTCTACTATGCATCTTCGTCGTCGGTTTATGGCGTGTCTGATGCACCTGAGGTGCGCGAGGATCATCCGCTGGTGCCGCTGACGCTCTACAACAAATACAAAGGGATGTGTGAACCCATCCTATTTAAGCACCAATCGGATGACTTTGTTTGTGTTGCGATTAGGCCGGCCACACTGATGGGATACGCCCCGCGTCAGCGGCTCGACCTTAGCGTCAACATCCTCACGACACACGCCGTATTAAACAACAAGATCACAGTGTTTGGTGGCGACCAGCAGCGTCCAAATCTGCATGTGCTGGACTTTGTGGAGCTATGGAAATTGCTGCTCAAGGTTGAAGACGAAAAAATTGCAGGCGAAATTTTCAACGTCGGATACATGAACCAGACGATTATGGACATTGCATCAAGGGTAAAAGAGGTTGTTGAAGAAGAGTTTCCGGAAAAGGCGCCAATTGAAATTGTGACAACACCCACAGACGACAACCGGTCTTACAGAATCAACTCGGATAAGATTGGTGAGAAACTCGGTTTTCGGCCGCAACGCTCCATTGAAGATGCTGTCCGCAGCCTCTGTGAGGCCTTTCGCAAAGGGAAGCTTGAGAACGCGTTGGCAGACGACAAGTACTATAATGTCCGGACACTGAAGAAGCTGCAGGCAAAGTAATGGCTAAACCAGTCGCAATTGTGACGGGCGGGGCAGGCTTTATTGGCAGTCACATGGTGGATTTGCTGGTGGAGCACGGCTTCAAGGTCAGTGTTATCGACAATATGGTTGGGGGGCGCGAAGCGAACCTTGCCCACCATGGGGATACCGGGGACGTCGATGTCCATGTAATGGACATTCGAGACATCGCCGCAGACTCGCCTCTGTTCAACGGTGCAAAATATGTCTTCCATTTCGCAGGCATTGGCGACATCGTACCCTCCATCGAGAAACCGGACGAGTACATGTCGGTCAACGTGCTGGGAACTGTGCAGGTGCTCGAAGCAGCACGCGCTGCGAGTGTTGAGAAATTTGTGTATGCGGCTTCATCCTCCTGTTATGGCCTTGCCGCGACACCTACCGATGAAGCACATCCGATCGATACGAAGTATCCTTACGCGTTGAGCAAGTACCAGGGCGAGCAAGCTGTGCTGCACTGGCGTGATGTCTATGGTCTGCCAGCGAACTCAATCCGGATATTCAATGCCTATGGCACGCGCTCGCGTACCTCTGGCGCCTATGGCGCAGTGTTCGGTGTGTTTCTCCGCCAAAAGCTCTCGCAGCAACCCTTTACGGTTGTCGGTGATGGAAACCAATCACGCGATTTCTTATACGTTACAGACGTCGCCAAAGCATTTTATGCAGCAGCAACAACGAGAGCCACAGGGCAAATTTATAACCTTGGCGCTGGTAACCCGCAAACCGTCAACAAATTGGTTGAGCTCTTGGGCGGAGAGGTTGTCTATATTCCGAAAAGGCCGGGTGAGCCGGATTGTACCTGGGCGAATATCGAAAAGATTACGTCGGAGTTGGACTGGGCGCCGAGTGTTAGCTTTGAAGAAGGCGTCTCCAAGATCGTCGACAACATAGACTATTGGTCTGAGGCGCCGCTATGGGATCCGGACAAAATTCAGCAAGCGACAAAAACCTGGTTCCAGTATATGGGTAAAGACTGATGAGATCAGGTGTTGACGAGCTGAAGCTCGGCCCGTCGACAGGTGGAACAGTGGGTGTGGGATGCGCGCTTGCAGCTGGGATTTCCTCCGGTAAGCGAAATGTGGGAAAAGCAGACTGAGATGGTGCTAGACAAATTTGCGCGGTTCAACAGCAAGATTGTTACCGCGGACCAGTTGAGCGAGATAATCGGAAAAAGACCTCGGGATAAAACCGTGATTATGTGTCATGGGACATTTGATATCGTTCATCCTGGTCACATTCGGCATATGGTTTATGCGAGCGAGAAGGCCGACATTCTTGTCGCGAGTCTCACCGCTGACATCCACATCAAGAAGGCGGATGTGCGCCCCTACGTTCCTCAGGATCTTCGAGCGATAAATCTAGCTGCCCTGGAGGTCGTGGATTATGTCGTTATCGACTCAAACGCGAAGCCTTTGGAAAATCTCGAAAAGATCCAACCTGACTATTTTGCCAAAGGGTACGAATATACGGATGGACATGTTGATCCACGTACCCAAGAAGAGATAGATGTTCTGGAGAAGTTTGGTGGTGAAATTATCTTTACGCCAGGAGACATCGTTTATTCGTCCTCCTACATAATTGAGAATACACGACCAAATATTGGCGTCGAGAAGATTATGTCGCTGCTTTCAGCGGAAGACATGACGCTTGCAGATATTGATGCAGGGTTGAACGCGTTTAAAGGGTGCAAGGTCCATGTTGTCGGTGACACGATTGTGGACAGCTTAACCCGGACGGCAATGATTGGCGGCGGGACGAAAACGCCAACAATGAGCGTTCGATATGAAAGCAGAGAAGACTATGTAGGCGGCGCGGGAATTGTCGCAAAGCATATTAGGTCAGCAGGGGCCGATGTACATTTCACGACCGTGCTTGGTCGCGACTCAATGGCTGAGTTTGTCCTCGATGATCTGAAAGAAGCGGGAGTTGTCTGTGATCCTCTAATCGATCCAACGCGTCCAACCACAAACAAGAATACGATCATAAATGGCAACTACAGGCTTTTGAAGCTTGATACCCTGGACAACCGTGCCATCTCGGGAAAAATTCTGGACGCGGTCGTGGAGGCGGTGGAAACTGTTGAAGCTGACTTGGTGATTTTCAGTGATTTCCGCCATGGCATCTTCAATCGGGAAACTGCCCCAATTTTGACAGAAGCCATTCCTGATAATGTCGTGAAGGTTGCTGATAGCCAGGTGGCGAGCAGATGGGGAAATATCCTTGAGTTTAAAGGCTTTGATCTTCTCACACCAAATGAACGCGAAGCTCGTTTTGCGCTGGCTGATCAGGACTCAATTGTCCGGCCGCTGGCAACGGAGCTCCGGCGGCGTGCCGATTGCAAGATGCTTATATTGAAGCTCGGTTCCCGTGGAATTCTTGTCCACAGAGATCTTCCATCAGATCATGCGAGAGCTGCAGTATCAGTCGAAAGCTTCGCTGAAAATGCCATTGATCCGGTCGGTGCAGGTGATGCCCTGCTAGCCTACTCTTCCCTGGCACTGGCGACCACCGGCAATGATATTACCGCTGCTGTTCTTGGCTGTGTGGCGGCTGGTCTGGAATGTGAATATGACGGGAATATTCCAATCACGCCTGAGGCTGTGCGGAAGCGCTTAAATCGCATCCAGCAACTCATGGACTATGAGCCCGATGTCCTAGGACAAGCATAGATGAGCATCTGAGTGCATTAACTGTGACAAACCTTAGAGCGATAATTGTCGGCATGGGTGTGCAAGGTGCGAAGCGATTTCGCATTGCCGGTCAAGATGCTGTGGCAACAGTTGACCCATTTCTTGATACGGCTGATTACAAACATGTCCAGGATGTTCCGCTGGGGTCCTATGACGCTGCATTGTGTTGTGTGCCTGACAATCCCAAATTTGAGATGCTGAGCTATCTACTGTCCAACAAAAAGCATGTTCTTGTAGAGAAACCGCTGGCGACCGAAAACAATGAGCGGTTGTTGCATCTTCGGAAGACGGCGGAGGATAGGGGAATTGTTTGTTACACCGCCTATAATCATCGGTTCGAGCCTCATTTCGTGCGCATGCGCGACACAATACAGTCAGGACGCCTGGGCGAGATTTACTCGGTAAGAATGTTCTATGGAAATGGAACTGCGCGGCTTGTGAGAGATTCAATGTGGCGAGATCAGGGAGCCGGCGTGTTGCCGGACCTGGGATCTCATCTGTTGGATACAGTGAATTTCTGGACCGGCGAGCAGCGGACAAATTTTGTCGTACAAACGGCTAACCGCTTCGAAAACCGGGCGTTCGATCACGTCACAGTTGCATCCCAGGGACGTCCTTTGTTGCAGCTGGAGATGACTCTGCACATGTGGCGAAACCACTTCTACGCAGACGTGCTCGCGGAAAAAGGGAGTGCTCATATCACCTCTTTGTGTAAGTGGGGCCCCAGCACTTTTGCGGTGAGAGACAGGGTGCTACCGTCCGGTCGACCGGACGAAGAGGCTATAACTCTGGTCGAGCCAGATCCGACTTGGGCTGCAGAGTATACACATTTCAAATCTCTTATTGCAGCAGGCTCCATCGGCAATATTGAGAACGATCTTTGGATCAATCACACACTCAACACACTATCCAACCAGGCTTTGACTGTGTCACCAACGGATGACGGCGGAAACTAGAATGTCGAAAATTAAGGTTGCGTTTGCCGGCATGACTCACCTGGGTCTGAACTCTGCAGTAGCTGCTGCGCTTCGAGGACATGATGTGGTGGGATTCGACCCTGATACGGATCTGGTAGCGCAATTGTCTGCAGGAAATCTTCCCGTTGTCGAACCCGGACTGGACGAGGCGCTCAAGAAGCAGGGCATCTGCATTAGATTTTCTAGCTCGATTGATGAGATGCGCAGGGCGGATGTGGTCTATGTTGCGCCTGATGTGCCGACAGACGACGACGGAAACGCAGACTTGTCACCAGTGAGAAAACTGATTGATATTGTCAGTGGAGAGATGAAGTCGGATGCCACCTTGGTGGTATTGAGTCAGGTACAGCCGGGCTTTAGCCGCAGTTTGGGTGTAGATATCAGCAGACTCTACTATCAGGTTGAGACGCTGGTCTTTGGGCAGGCACTCGACCGAGCTTTGAATCCGGAAAGATACATCATCGGGTGCGCCGAACCGGCCGACCCGCTGCCTGGGGCTTATCTGGCGCTGTTGGAATCCTATGAGTGTCCTATTCTGCCCATGCGATATGAGAGCGCTGAGCTAGCGAAGATAGCGATAAACTGCTGTTTGGTCGGCTCTGTGACCGTTGCCAATACTCTTGCAGAGCTTTGTGAAGCAAGTGGTGCAGATTGGACGGAGATTGTTCCTGCATTGAGACTGGATAGGAGGATCGGCAAGTATTCTTATATTGCCGCAGGACTTGGGATCTCTGGTGGGAATTTGGAGCGTGATCTCGCGGCTGTCGTGAAGATGGGTGCGGCAAATGGTACAGATACATCCGTTATCAAAGCCGCGATTTCCAATAGTAAGTACCGCAAAAATTGGGCGCTATCTCAACTCCACGAAAGCGTTCTGCATACCGAGGGCGATCCTAAGATTGGTGTTCTGGGGGTTGCCTATAAAAAGGATACGGCGTCTGTCAAAAACTCTCCCTCTGTCGGCCTATTGAGCGCGCTAACTGACTTTGCCGTTACGGCATATGATCCAGCCGCACAGTTGCCAGAACGCCTGATGTCCGACGTTGATTTGGCTGTAACACCCCTGTCTGTCGCCGATGGCGCAGACGTAGTCGTAGTCATGACGCCCTGGGACGAATTTAGGGAAATTTCATTATCGGAAATGGCGAGCAGGATGAAGGGGCGGCTTTTGTTGGACCCATTTGGCGTCTTAGATGGGGCTGCGGCGCAAGCGGCAGGCTTGGATTACTTGACACTCGGTGTAAGTCCCGACAATTAGAAGACTTGGCGACAAGACGAACTTGGACACGAAGGGAACGATCAATTGGCTCTTGAACACACAAATTCGAAACCGTCACTGCCGGCGCGGGCGGTGCTGATTGGGGGCGGTGGTTTCGTAGGCAAAGAGTTAAGCCGCGAGCTGACAGAGGCAGGCGCCGAAGTCGTTTCCTTAACGTCTAAAGATATTGATCTGACGGCTGACGGAGCTGCGGGTGCATTGGCAGAGCGACTATCGCCTGGCGACGCAGTCGTTTTGCTTGCCGCGATCACACCTGACAAGGGCAGAGGGGTAGAGCCCTTTATCTGCAATATTAACATTGCTTCCAATGTCGCTAAGGCATTGTCGGAATGCGAACCATCTCATGTTGTTTATGTATCGTCGGATGCTGTGTATCCAATGGACGAGACCCTCGTTAACGAAGCATCACCTGCCGAACCGGTGGACTTGTATGGGGCGATGCATATCTCGCGCGAGCTGATCATCAAGAGTGAGATCAACGCTCCAGTAGCTGTCCTGAGGCCAACACTGATCTTCGGCGCCGACGACACACATAATTCATATGGACCAAATCGACTAAGACGAATGGCACGGGACAAAGAAAAAATTACGCTGTTCGGCGGTGGTGAGGAGACGCGCGATCATATTTATGTTTCTGACGTTGCCAGGTTAATCGTTGAAGTGCTCACACATCGCAGCGCGGGTCTTTTGAATGTAGCGACTGGTCAATCGATTGCCTTTCATGACCTGGCTCACAAAGTGGCTGGGCTTTTCGACGCGGATATCGAGGTGGAGTTGACGGAACGACAGAACCCGATAACTCACCGTAGCTTCGATGTGACCGATCTTCACGCCGCATTCCCTACGTTTGGATTTACGCCACTCGATAAAGGGCTTGAAATTGCGCATTCGGGCATGATGGACGGCGCGGAGTAGGCGGACAACAGATGCCCGAGATCAACCTGCTCGACACCATTCCAAAAATACAGCGTAACATCGCCGCGAGGGTTGGAAACAAGGAAGCCAATCGCGAACAGGCACTTCTTTTTGGAGAGGCCTATTTTGATGGGCCGCGTGAGCAGGGGTATGGCGGATACACCTACGATGGGCGGTGGGTGCCCGTCGCAGAGAAGATTGTCGAGCATTTCGGACTGAAACCAGGTATGCGTGTCCTTGATATTGGTTGCGCCAAAGGGTTCCTGGTCAAGGATCTCCTAGAGGTCTGCCAAGGGTTAGAGGTTTTTGGATCTGACATCTCGTCATATGCAGTAATGAATTGTCCGACTGAAGTAATCGGGCGGTTGTCTGTACAGGACCTGCGGGCGCCGCTGCCGTATGTCGACGGCGCCTTCGATGCGGTTCTATGCATTAATACCCTGCATAATCTGGATCTGATCGATGCGGCCGCTGCCCTCCGGGAGATACAACGGGTGAGCAACGGGCGTGCATTTGTTCAAGTTGACGCTTACAGAAATGAGGAAGAGCGCGAGCTATTTCTCGATTGGATGCTGACAGCAAAATCGTTTTTCAGGCCCGAGCGATGGATCGAAATTTTCAGTGAAAACGGCTATTCAGGCGACTACTTTTGGACAATATTGCAGAGTGGCGGGTCTGACGCCGCGCAGGGCTGAATTTCCAGGATACCAAAGGAAAAATTGTGACCAAATATGCAGTGCTAGGTGGTGGTGGTTCATTCGGCCTTCACACATCGAAATACCTTCTTGACTTTGCTGAGCCGGAGAAAGTGATCTCAATTGGTCGTAACCGACAGAAACAGAAGTGTTTTTCGTTGGGAATCGGCGATGGAGATCCGCGCTATTCTTACCATGCTTACCATCTTAACTATGAGATGGACCTGATGCTCCAAGTGCTCGACCGAGAAAAACCCTCGGTCATCATTAACTTTGCGGCGCAAGGGGAGGGAGCTGCATCCTGGAAGAACTCCTGGCGATACTTCGAAACCAACTCAATGGCACTGGTTAAGCTGGTCGAAGAGCTGATGAAGCGCAATTACATCGAAAGGTTTGTTCATATCGGGACGTCAGAGCTCTATGGGTCAGTAGACCATGCCACAGCTGAGGATGAACCCATCAAGCCGACCAGCCCATATGCGGCGTCGAAGGCGGCGTTCGACCTCTATCTGCTCGCGGTTCAGAATGTAAATCCATTTCCAATGAACATCATCCGGCCATCCAACGCTTATGGGCAAGGGCAACAGCTTCATCGCGTAATCCCCAAAGCCGTTCTTCTTGGACTGACCGGGCAGAAGCTGCCCCTTCACGGTGGCGGGCACGCAGAGAAGTCATACATCCACAATCGTGACCTCGCCCGAGCGATCCACATGGTGTGCGAGAAGGCGCCCCTCGGCACGGTCTATAACGCGGGACCGAAGGAACCCACGTCAATTCGCCGGGTTGTGGAGCTAACCGCGGACGCATTGGGCATGTCATTTGAGGAGCTATGCGAGGTAACGGATGACCGTCCTGGTCAGGATGCACGCTATTGGCTTGACAGTTCTGCAATTGCTAAAGATGTCGGCTGGACACCAGAAATCAGCTGGGAAGAAGGACTGGCGGAGATGGTTGATTGGGGCAGAGAGTATCTTGAAGAGTTGCGAAGTCTTTCCACTGATTTCGTCATGCGCGGTTAGTGACGGTACAATTGAATGAATACGCGCAGTTCCTTTCTTGATCCAATTGAAGCGGATCGGGCCTTCATTGAGGGTTCAGTGGAGCTGCGCCCTGATAACGCAGTAGCGGCCATAATCCAGCCTGGCGCGGGACGTTACTTGATGCAACTGCGTGACCCGTTTGACTGGATTTTTTTTCCTGGGCATTGGGGTCTTTTTGGCGGAGCGGTTGAGACGGGGGAGACTTCTGTTGACGCTCTGGCTAGAGAACTTAGTGAAGAGCTAGAGCTCAACATATCGGAAGAAGACCTGCGATATTTTACAAGGTTGGATCTGGATTTCTCATTTGCGGACTATGGTATGATCCGTCGCGACTTCTACCAGCTGTTGATCGAACCAGACGATGTGGAAAAGCTGAAGCTTGCTGAAGGAGCAGGATTGAGAGTCTTCACCGGAAATGAAATCTTATTGGAGCCAAGAGTGACTCCCTATGATCGATGGGTGATCTGGTTGTTTGAATCGCAAGGACGTATCAAAATCCCGATGTCGCAGGATCAGAATGGATGACGGGTAGTTCATCACCATTGGTAGTGCCGCCAACACCGCCCCCCGGAACAGTAAACGAACCCCTTGAGTCGAAGCGGCTCGAGATTCCTGAGATTGTTGTGTTCAAAGCTGCACAGAGAACGGACATACGAGGGAGCGTCACGCCCAGTTTCAATGCGCTTCAGCTCAAAGAACTCGGAATTGGGTTTTCCTTTTATCAAGAGAATCATTGCTACTCACCCCACCGTGGAACAGTCCGTGGCTTCCATTACCAGCTGCCACCACATGGTCAGTCGAAGCTGATACGAGTGACGCATGGCCGAATATTGGATGTGAACGTGGACATGCGCAAAGGATCTCCCACTTTTGGGGGGCATGTTGCGGTGGAGTTGTCGCCTGACGGCTGGAGTCAGATTTTCGTTCCAGAGGGATTTGCACATTGTTACTGCACCTTGGAAAACGACAGCGAGGTAATATTCAAACTTGGGCACCCCTTTGCCCCGGAACACGCGCGCGGCTTTGCGTGGACAGATCCTGCTTTGGCGATCGACTGGCCGGTCGCGCCTGAGGACGCTATTGTGCTGGATCGTGATCTTGACCGATCTGCATTTGAAGGTCTTACGGAGTTTTTCCCATATGCACCACCAACATATGAATGAGAGAATTAATCACAATGTCGGCTCATGAACCCACCAATGACGTTAAGCAGGCTTTGTTTAGGTCTATGCTCCGTGTGCGCCGGGTAGAAGAGCGGATCGCGTCTCTCTACGGTGAACAGGAGATGCGGTGCCCAACGCACTTCAGCATAGGCCAAGAAGCGGTTGCGGCGGGAGTTTGTGCGCTTCTTCAGCCGACTGACTCCGTTATCAGTGCTCACAGGTCCCACGCGCATTATCTCTGTTCGGGCGGAAATCTTAATCGAATGCTCGCTGAGCTATATGGAAAGGCGACAGGCTGCGCTGGTGGCAAGGGTGGATCAATGCACTTGATCGATCTAGATGTCAACTTCCTTGGGTGTGTTCCCATTGTCGGCAGCACGATTGGGATTGGCGTTGGCTCGGCGATGCCAGCAGACATTGAAGGTGATATATCAGACCGGAGTGTGTCTTTCGTATTTTTTGGGGACGGCGCAACCGAAACCGGGATATTTCATGAAAGTCTTAACTACGCAGCGATGTGCAAGCTTCCAGTAATATTTGTCTGCGAAAACAATCTGTATTCGGTTATGACTGCGCTCGAAGAACGTCAACCTACAGGGCGGACGATAGCAGGCATGGCAGCCGGCCATGGCATTGAGACATATCATGGAGACGGACAAGATTGCAGCACCGTGTACTCCAGCGCAGCCCCGCTGATTGAACATGCACGCAGCGGTAATGGACCCGTGCTTCTCGAGTACACAACTTATCGATGGCTGGAGCACTGCGGGCCGCGGGAAGACTTACATTTTGGGTTCCGCCCGGCTGGTGAATTTGAAGAGTGGCTAAAGAAATGCCCTGTCGAGGGCGCGAAGCGCAAGTACCTCGGAGAAGAGGTGCTGACGGAGCCACAGGTTGGTCAGTGGGAACAAGAGATCAGCCTTGAAATTGACGAGGCAATCGCCTTTGCGCAGTCTTCGCCTTTCCCGGACCGCAGTGAGCTTTTGGAAGGCATTTATGCGTCATAGCGCAAGTGCTGCGTAATACAGCCTAAACATGGAAGCACCATGCAGAACAGACAGTTAAAGTATTTTGAAGCGATCAATGAGGGCATCTCGGTCGCTATGGAGCGAGACGAGGACGTCTATCTTATGGGCCTCGGCGTTCCGGATCCGACGGGCGTGTTTGGTACGACGAAAGGACTGCGTGAAAAATTTGGAGAGAGGCGTGTGCGAGACATGCCGATCTCAGAAAATGGTATGACCGGCATTGCGCTTGGGTCGGCAATCCGGGGGAAACGGCCTATCATGACGCATATGCGCCTTGAGTTTGCCATGACCGCCATCGAACAGATCGTTAATCAGGCCGCTAAGTGGCATTACATGTTTGATGGTGTTAAAGCGCCCATGTTGATCCGGATGATTGTTGGCCGGGGCTGGGGCCAAGGCCCTCAACATTCGCAGAGTCTGCATTCCTGGTTCGCTCATGTTCCGGGGCTTAAGGTCATCATGCCGTCCACACCTAGAGATGCAAAGGGGATGTTGATCGCAGCGGTGGAAGACAACAGCCCAGTGGTCTCGATTGAGCATCGGTGGCTTTACGGTCTGCATGGTGCCGTGCCGGAAGGATACTTTAAAGAGCCTCTTGATGGCCCGCGGGTAGTTCGCGAAGGTAAAGACATAACCGTTGCTACTCTTTCCTACACGACCGTAGAATTTCTGAAACTCGCTGATCAGCTCGCAGAAGAGGGTATTGATATTGAGATTGTTGATTTACGCGTGATCAATCCGTTCAGGCCAGATGTGCTGATTGAGTCGGTTCGCAAGACGCGCCGACTGCTCGTGGCTGATCAGGGGGTTCGCAGCGCGGGCTTTGCGGCCGAGATATTGGCTTTTATAAGTGAAGCCTGCTGGAGTGACCTGGAGGCGGCGCCCAGTCGCATAACACTTCCGGACGGGCCAACGCCGACAAGTAGAGCTCTGTCGAACTATTACTATCCTACGAAGGCGGACTACATATATGCGGTGCGCAAAGTGCTTGGTGTAAGCGGACCGGACATTCCTCAGCCAGAGCCAGAAGACTTCTTGGACGTGCCGGATCAGAACTTTAACGGTCCATTCTAGAGCAGAAAATTTGAATCCAAACGTAGTGAAAGAGACGTCAGACTCTGACCGTCGCAACGATGTTTCGATTGTGATTCCCAATTTCAATCACGGAGCACATCTGAAAGCTCGACTTTATTCATTCATAGAGCAAACGCATCGCCCTGCTGAGATTATTGTCGTGGATGATGCGTCTACAGATGATAGCTGGGCCGTTATTCAAGAGATGGCGGCGAAATTCACCTGCATTAGGCCTTATAGAAGGGAAAGGAATGGAGGGGTAAATGCCGCGCTTGCAGATGGTTTGGCGGTAGCAACTAAAACCTTCGTCGTTTTGGCTTCGGCTGACGACATTTGCCTGCCGCGTTTTCTGGAAACCTCGATAGAAATGTTGCGTCAATACCCAGACGTAGCATTGGTGTTTTCTGATCCGGCAGAACATATTGATAAGTCAGGAGAAGATGTTGTCTATCCAAATTTTTTTGCCGCCGAGGCAGCTTATATGGCGCCGACTGACTTTGTGGAGCGACAACGCAAGAGGAGCTTTCGCATACCTACCAATACTGTCGTATTCCGTCGTGAGAGGTTAGTAGAAGCAGGCGGATTTCGAGAAGATTTACATTGGCATGCGGATTGGTTCGCGGTAATGCACCTAGCAATCAAATACGGCGCCTGCTATGTCCCTGGCGTGCTGTGCTACGTCAGGGTTTGCGACGATGCATATTCGATACTAAGCCTAAAAGAAAAGGGTCGGCATGCCGAGATCATCGCGGCTTGTCTGCGCTATATCTACAACAGCGACGATGAAGTGCTGAAGCATAGATTCCGGCGATCCGCATTGCTGCCTCAGCATGATCTGGCTCTATTGCCTAGCCTGCTGACTTACAGTGCTTTTCGCGCTCACATGTCTTTTGCTCTCCTTGGATGGATGGTGATTAGACAGTTGTGGGACGTGGTGCGGCCATTGACTTCGTTAAGCCTGCGGAGACAACTCAGAGACATGCTCAATCGACGTCATGTTCCAGGTGTTCCCCCCCATGAGTGAGGTGCTCGCCTCCTGACAAGCTGGATTCAAACTGATGCGACCTGTAATGTCTTGAGAGGGGCGGTGCAGTCTGCACCTCGGCGTTCGATGAGATAGATGGAAATGGAACTCAATGAAGTCACCTGATGTTGTAGTACGGCTGAATGGGGTGTCTAAAGCCTACAAACTTGCTTCGACGAAGAAAACCGGCAATATATTTTCGTCCATTTTCGGCAAGTCGGCACGGAACGACGCGCAGGCAGCCGAGGTGTTTTGGGCGCTTCGCGATGTTTCTCTGGAAGTGCCCGCAGGCTCCATGGTCGGTGTGCTTGGGCTTAACGGTGCAGGGAAATCGACGTTCCTCAAACTCGTAGCGGGTATGCTGCAGGCGAGCGATGGTGTGATTGAACGTAGCGGCTCAGTTGCTATGATTGAGCTAGGCGCAGGATTCAATCAGCACATGTCAGCGCGCGAGAATGTCAGGATGCTTGGACGCCAACAAGGGCTTTCTCCCACCGAAATTGACGAAAAAATTCGGTACGTCGAGGAATTCGCCGATATCGGGATTTTTTTTGACCAGCCTATGCATAGTTACTCGAGCGGCATGCAGAGCCGTGTTGGTTTTGGTAATGCTTTCTCTGGCGACCCTGATTTGTTGATTGTGGATGAGGCACTGTCTGTCGGCGATGCGAGCTTTAGCAATAAGTGTTTTCGCAGAATTGAGGAATTAAGGGCAAAGGGCAAGTCCATCCTCTTTGCTAGCCACGACCGCGATACGGTTGCACGCCTTTGTGACATGGGCGTCGTTTTTCATCATGGAGAAATGGTATGTGTCGGCAGCGCGAAGGACGCTTCTCTCCAATATGAGCGAATTGTTGATCAGGAGAGTACTTCTAAAACACCTAATATAGAAGAGACTAGCAATGACAATGAGGAGATGCCTGTTGAACCTGCGAATCCGGTTTCACCAATAGTTCATTCCATTCCAGAAGAAGTAGTGCGGGATTTTCTTGAGAGCACCTACGGTCCGGAGAAAATTTCGACACGTCCGGGCTTCAACGCGTATGAAGATAGGTTTGGTTCGGGCGCGGCCGAAATTGTGGACTATCAGGTTGCGCCTATCAAGACAGATGGCGGCAAACTGAAGTTTCCAAAGTCGTCGTCGATATCGATTTTATTTAAGGTTCTGTTTCACCGGGGGTTTCAGAGTCCAGTGTCTGGAATAGAAGTAAAAAACAAGGAGGGCGTGCTTCTGTTCGGTGCAAATACGATGCTTGACAGACACAAATTTGCGCCGGTGGAAAAAGGCGACATCAGAGTTTTTTGCATCAATCTTGAGTTGGCGCTTCCCAGTGCTCAAGAATATTTCGTGAGTCTGGGAGTTGCAGACGGTGTAGTTCAAGCCTCGTCGACACTTCTTGATAAGAGGGAGGCACTGATTTTGTTTAGCGTCGAAGGTAAGCACAATTCTATCGGAGTGTGCGACCTACCGGTTGAGTTTAGCGAACTAACGCAAAGTCTGTCTTTGGAAGTAGATAGCCCTTCTGACGCCTGAATGATGTCTGATGTGCCCCTAGATTTGTAGACGCCTTGCTTGGTAAATTTGGAAGCAAGGAGACTGACATGTCAGGGATGAGATACACGGAAGAGTTCAAACGCGAGGCTGTTGCCCAGGTCACAGATCGGGGGCATTCGGTCAAGAGCGTTGCGGATCGGTTGGGCGTTTGCACCAAGTCAATTTATGATTGGTGACCTGCGACCTCAAAACTCCTCCATTTTTGAGTAGAATCTGTCCCACTATTTTGGAGATGGATTATGAGACGTTCAAGATTTTCAGAAGAGCAGATCATTTCGATGATCAAAGAACACGAAGCC
>Ga0316208_1001654_pt1 | contig 20222 bp, 18 predicted proteins | sample 3monopyrite_MG_FD_204944 | JGI IMG/M metagenome (GOLD analysis project Ga0316208, IMG submission 204944) | Microbial mat bacterial communities from mineral coupon in-situ incubated in ocean water Damariscotta River, Maine, United States -... | ecosystem: Environmental > Aquatic > Marine >...
CCACATCCGACCAAAACCGACGCTTCCGAACGACCATTCCTACCCCCTTGGTGTCCACTATCGTTAGTGGACACTATCGCCAACCCTGATCAGGGCCGCCAGAGCTGGTTAACCGGACGGACACACATCACCTCGATGGCGCGACATACATCGAAGTTGACGAAGATACTGAGACCCCCAGCAAAACCACATTCAGCTTTCTGGTCACCATGTGGTCGAATATTGGTGCCATTGTCGCTCCCCTGGCGACGGCCTGGGCTGATGTTCCCGATGAACGAAAAGTTTCGCTAACGGCGTGGCTTTGCGAAAACGATAACACCCGCAGGGCCCTTATCCTGCAACGCTCATCGGAATTTAGCGAGCTATCCGAGGCCTGGATCGGAGCCGCCATCCAACTGATGTCCAATTTTGCCGCAAGCTCGGCATTTGGGGATTCTTCAAATCGACGAATTTGGCTGTTTCTTGATGAGTTTACACAGCTGGGAAAGCTCAAAGGGTTTCAGCAGTTTTTGGAGGTTGGCCGGTCCCGTGGAATCCGTTGCGCCATCGGGCTGCAAGACTTCGAGCAACTTTCCGATCTCTACGGCAAAGAAGCTTTAAACACTTGGCTCAACACCATTGAAACAAAAATCATTTGCCGCATGAATGCAGGCCCCTCTGCAAACTTTATCGCCAAAGACCTTATCGGTGATCGGGAGGTTTCATGGAAGGAACAAACCACATCAAAGGATTCAGGAAGTCTTTTTGAAAATCGCTCCGCCACCCGAAGCATCAATGAGCAGACCCGAACAGGGATGGTCCCGGTCATTTTACCAGATTTTTTGGAACGCCAAATCGGTCCTATTCAAGTCGGTGGCGAGACCAAAATCCGCACCCTTCTGTTGGCGGATGGAGGTTTGTTTCAATTGGATTGGCCGATCACGTCTTGGCCATATCGGCGAGCCTCATCTGAACCCGCCACTTGGACGCAGGAGTAACCCTTGAACTCATCCCTGTGCAACATGTGCAAAACACCGAAACGGGACCCCATGGCGGACTCCCGTGAGGTTTTGCGCATGTTGGTTCAGGTTATGGCACGCCATGCCGCGCGTAAGTATCTCAAAAATCAGACTTCCAAGCAGACCTTTGACAAGTCCGAATTATCAGATTCTACTGGGTCATCTTGAGCCATAGGAGTCCCGTCATGCGCGCCGTCATCTATGCCCGGTATTCATCCGACCTACAGTCAGAAACCTCCATTGACGATCAGGTCCGTCAGTGCCGCGAACTGGCCAAACGCCATGACATGGTCGTGACGGACGTGTTCACAGATTACGCCATCAGCGGCGGCACGTTAAACAATCGTCCGGGCATGCTGTCTCTCATGAAAGCCGCCAAACTGGGGGCCTTTGACGTGGTGATTGCCGAGGCCCTGGATCGCATCAGCCGTGACCAAGAAGACATCGCCGCCATTTACAAACGCCTAAACCATGCCGGTGTCCGCATCATCACCCAATCTGAAGGGGAAGTGAACGAACTGCACATTGGTTTGAAAGGCACCATGAATGCGTTGTTTCTCAAAGACCTCGCCATTAAGACCCGTCGAGGTCAGCGAGGCCGGGTGGAGGCAGGGAAGATTCCCGGCGGCAACAGCTTTGGCTACAAGATCGTGCGACGCATTCTTGAAGATGGCACGGTATCAACCGGTGAACGTGAGATCGATCCGGATCAAGCCGCCATCATCAAACGCATTTTCAAAGACTATGCCGAAGGCAAAACGCCCCGCCTTATTGCCGCTGCATTAAATGCTGAAGGCACCCCAAGCCCTCGTGGAGGTCAATGGAATGCGTCAACCATCAACGGCAGTCGGCAGCGACGCAATGGCATTCTCAACAACGAACTCTATATCGGTCACATCACGTATAATCGTCAGCGATTTATCAAAGACCCTGAAACGGGCAAGCGGATCTCGCGTCTCAATCCCGAACACGAATGGGTCATTACGGATGTACCAGCCCTGCGCATCATTGATGAAGAAACCTGGAACATCGCTCAAACCATTAAGGCCCGCTATTCGTCGCGCTGCGGAAACAAACGCCAAACCAAGAAACGTCTCCTCACCGGGCTGGTCAAGTGTGGGTCTTGCGGCGGTGCCATGACCATCATTGGTCGCGAACGGTATTACTGTTCCGCAAGACGTGAACGCGGAACATGCGATAGCTCCGTCGGTATCAAGGCTGCTGAGATTGAGACCCGTGTTCTCACCGGCCTCAAAGACATCTTGGCTGGCAACGAAGACTTGATTGATGCCTTCGCTCAAGAGTTCAAAGCGGAAGTCACCCGGCTGCGCAAACACCGGAGCTCACACGAACGCCAAACTCAAAAAGAAATGAACAAGGTCAACACCTCCATCAAACGCTGTTTGACCTTCATCACCGAAGGCGACGGTGACCCAGGTCTTGTGCGCGACGAACTCAAGGCGCTCGAAGTCCGCAAGCGGAACCTTGAGCGTGCGATCAAAAACACCTTGGACGATGCCAAAATCGAAGTCCACCCCAACATGGCCGAGCTTTACCGCAAACAGGTCATCGAGCTGCAATCCCTCCTCACCGACGAAGCGTCCCGTCCCCAAGCCATGGACATCATCCGCTCCATGATCGACCGCATCGAAGTGCATAAAGGTGACGATCCCAAAAAGGCGGATGTCATCCTCGTCGGCGCATTGGCACAAATCCTAGACTTTGCCCAACAAAACAAAACCGCCGCTTCCCTAGATGGCACCTGGGGAAGCGACGGTAGGGTCTTGATGGTTGCGGGGGTTGGATTTGAACCAACGACCTTCAGGTTATGAGTTTGATGGTCAATTCAATGCAGAGGCTTGTTGGTAGCTGCAAAATATTGATACCATTAAATATTATATGTTTATCAATAGCCTGCCCCATAGATAGTGATTGCCTAAAATTGTCCGATCTGGCAGCATATTGCTTACCCTATGCTTACCCGTTGGACAAGAGATGAAACTCACCAAACAAACCATTTCTAACCTCGCAACTGGAAACCGCGACAAGGTCATCTGGGATACAAGCCTCCCCGGTTTTGGCGTGCGCGTGAAACCGTCCGGCGTCAAAGCTTATGTGCTGCAGTATCGAAACCGCCACGGCCGCAGCAAACGTCTGACCTTGGGACGTGTTGGACAAATCACGCTGGACCAAGCGCGCAAGGAAGCCGTGCGCCTCAAGGGGGCCGTGTCTCTTGGCACCGATCCCGCACACGAGCGCCACGAGACCCGCAACTGCGAAACGGTCCGGGAATTATCAGAACGCTACATGGAGGACCATTGCAGGGGCCGTTGCAAAGAAAGCACCATGGCTGCCCACCAATGGCTACTTAATAAGTATATTTTACCAAAATTCGGCGCGTGCAAGATCACCGAATTGCAGTCTGCTGAGATCGTTCGATACCATCAAAGCCTGCGTAAGACTCCTTATAATGCCAACCGGGTTTTAGGCCTTCTCAAAGCCATGTTCAGCAAAGCCGAACAATGGGGCCAACTTCCAGCCAATGCCAACCCTGCCAGTAGCATCAAGCCCTTCACCGAGCGCAAGCGCCAGCGCTTCCTGTCCGTGGAAGAGTTCAAGACGCTTTTCAGAACGATTGATGAACTGGAAAAACTTAAGGTCATTGGCGTCTACCAGGCCGCTGCGATCCGCCTCCTAACGCTCACCGGGTGCAGGCTGAGTGAAATTCTGACCCTCAAGTGGACATCGGTAAATTTCGTTAACAACCGCCTCTTGCTCGAAAACCACAAAACCGACCGCAAGGGTGCCAAGGCCATTCCGCTGAACAATGCCGCAAAGACCATTCTGCAAAACCTACCCCGCATCCCTGATAATGTTTTTGTCATCGTGGGTAAGAATAATGAAGGTCATCTGGTGAACCTACAAAAACCATGGGGGCGAGTGAGAAAAACGGCAGGGTTTGAAGACGTACGCCTTCACGACCTGCGCCATAGCTTCGCCAGCGCTGCGGCGTCGGCTGGCATTCCCTTACAAATCATCGGCGGCATGCTTGGTCACAGCAGTCCACAAACCACGGCGCGGTATGCCCACTTGAGTCAAGACCCTGTTCATCAGGCAAGTGAAGTTGTGGGTACACTGATTGGCAAAACTTTTACAGGAGATGGGCACTGATGGCAAAAAAAGGTCCGAAACACAAAACCGAGCTCGCAGCAAAAATGACTAAACGAACTCGCGGCAATCTGCGCCGTTTTAGAGAATTCATATATGCAACTTTTCCTCATAAAAAGCGCACTGAACAAAATGTAGCCAAACGCTTGGCTGACGAAGTCGGCAGCGAGTCTAGACGCAACGCGAATGGCAAAATTCTGGGGGCCGTGTTTGCATCTGATGTAAACACGTTCCACCACCTCTCCAGCATCCATCGATATGGGGGCCGTGAAGCTCAAGATGAGCTTGGTATATCATGGAAAGTAATCAAAAAAATTGAACAGAAGTTCCCTGACTTGCTGCTTAAACTTGGTTTTGCAAAAAATATGTGTGAATTGCGGAAGCTTTCCGAGCCCCCTTTCGAATCTTCAAACAAGGCCTTGAAAAAAATATCAGGTTTCAAAACTGATTATCCAACACCTGAAGAAGCCCTGTACATAATGGTCAAACTCAGCACGCATATAAACCAAATTTGGCCAGGACATATGCAGGAATTTTCCACACAAATTTCCTTGCTTGAAAAGCTTTCTCGACTTCTTTCCAAAAGGGAAAAAGTAAAACTCACATGGACGGAAGCGGTGGCCTTGGATGACTGCTGCGATAACAAGGGCTCAACAGGTGATAAATGGGCTAACCAGTTGGAAGCCCTGATTGGCACTATTATGGCTCCCATTCGAAGAGAATGCCTTGGTTCTGATCAATTTTGTATGCATCTCCACCCACAAACAATGACTTTAGAGCTTCAGAACGACGAAGACATTATGTGCAAAATTCTTGGCCCTGACGGAGTTCGGACTGTAACCTGGGACGAATTAGAATCGGATTTCAAAAAACACTAATTGGTAAGCTCAGGCCATCTTAAGCAACAAGGAGATGGCCATGACTAAGTTTGATTATCAAATCCACGAACCTTATTCGGGTTGGATCGACGAATTTATAACCACCGATGAGGCCAAACGTTTAACCGGGGTGCCCACCGCAACACTGATCACCATGAGATCGAGGGGAGGCGGCCCGGTATTCGTCAATCCGATCGGCACCCGCCTGATACGATATCAACGCCGCGCTCTATTTGAGTGGATGTTTTCACGCGGTGTTCTGACCAATACAAGCATGACACCAGCAAACGACAACGGGGAGAATGCGTGATGACAATGATCATCATCCTCTTTCCCTCTCGCATTGCTCCTCGCACGAATCGATCCGGGAAAGCACAAGGTAAGCTCCTAACTTTCAGCTTAAGCAGCCCCGCGCAAGATTCCGCAACCTCGACCCGATCACCGAGTGGGGGCGACAACACGCCCCCACAATTTTTAACAAGCCTCTGCATTGAATTGACCATCAAACTCACTACTGAGGTGTTCAATGTCTAACGGAAACATCCTAGATATCATTGTCACGTTCAAAGCCTCAGAAAAAGAGGTGCAAAACTATGAACGCTATTGGCGATGCAATGGATTTCGAAATCGAAGCGATTTCCTTCGGCAAGCTGCTGACGCTGCAATGTATGGAAACATCAACCGGAGCCCTCTACTGAGCGGTTTGCAACTCAAAGAAATAAACGTCCATTTGGATCGAACTGCAGCCGCCATCATGGATCTGGTGGTATGTGTTTCAAATGACAACTGGGTTGGTGATGACGACATTCAATCCTCTCTATATACCGCTCTGAATGACATATCGATTATGCGCAAAAGGTATAAATGAGTTTTCGTCACCGCCCCCACTGATCGCCACGACGACGTTTTTTTGACTTAGGTTTTTTGTTGCCTTGCTGAGGATCATCCCACAGAGGCTGTGGGACATTGGAGGACGTCGTTTTTTGAAACAGCACCTCAGTCGCCAACGGCTTTTTGAGCAAGGGGATTGCACGCAGCACATCACGCCAATCAGCTTTGGGTTTATTGCTGAGTAGTTTCGTCGTCAAGGGTATGCGCAAAGCCTTGTCGATTGCGTCGTGAATGATGTCTTGGCGATAACCTTGCCCAAATTCATCCGCAACCCGTTTTTCCAGTTTCTGAAGTTCATAAAGAACTTTTTTTCGGGCGCGGTGTGTCTGACGATGAGCAAGGTAGTCAGTGAAAAACGAATCTTCCGCCAACACCGGATGAACCTGCTCCGGTTGGGGCAGCCATGTTCGCTGCAGCAACCATTTTAAATTTACCTCACCAATCTCCTCAAAAGCTCCCGTTTTCACCGGGCCAAACATTTCTGGTCGTTTGCGTAATGTCCAAGATGCCAGCGCGCGGGTTGGGTAGTTCACCTGAGCATTCTTATCACGATGTACATTCTCCAGTGCCATACGTTGCCAAGAGGCCAACGCCGCCACTGGATCGTGGTACATATGCGACAGCCGCGCAAACAGGCTGGGATATTTATCACGCGCAACCTTTAGGCTGGACCGGTGCACTTTTCCACCTCTCGCCTGCCGCCAGATTGATGCCTGTTCGCCGAACTTGTTTAATTCATCACGCAACACACTGGCCACGGCCTGAATGCGGTCTTCTGCGTTTGGGCCAGTGACGACGAGCAGGGCCGCTTGCTTTGCTGTCGCCAGTTGCTTCATGCCCGATACGGCCTGCCCGCCAAACAACACCCCCCAGTCCTTCAATTGCGAATACGGGCCTGATTTCCACAATGGACGATTATTATTCAACGCGGCCATCCCGGCCATAATGCGCTCCCGAACCGGCATGCGATCAATCCTACGTGTGGCTTCATAATCGAGCCCAGCCAGCCGAAGGCATTTCGCAAACACAACCCGAACGCCATGCAAATAATCACCATGAATGTCGCTATGCAGTCGTCGCCCCAGTTCCGATTGCGCCTTCACAATAACATGCGCGTGAAGTCGATCTGTGTGATCTGCATGAACAGTCCACAACACTCTGTGACCATTGGCGGTAAAGAGCTCATCCACCGTGGTGCGGACCGCGGCGCGAAAGGGTTCAAACACGCCGTCTTCTTCAGATTCACAAATGGACAATATGAAATGCCAGGTTTGAATATGCCGCAAACGATTTCGACCCCTTATTTGCTGTAACGCTGCCGCATTTCCGCCCGCCCTCAAGTTACGGACGGCCTTCGAGAGGTTGTCCTCGTCCGCCGTCAGGTTCCAATCTTGGGTCAGCGTCATCACGGCGTCCTCGGAGATCGCCCGGCCAAACTCATCCCATCGTCCCACCCTATGTTGTCGTCCCCGTTCGCGATCTTCGTCCCGCAACCGGGTGACGTAAAGAATTTGTCTATGCGCACTGATACGGCTTTTGGGACAGAAACCGACCTTAGCAATCGCTTGTGGGCAGACCCGATAAGACAGCCCCAAGCCAACGGTGTTGGTCCGACTGGCCAGCTGAGCAGCCTGAAAGTCCCGGTGTCTTGCCCCTTGGCTTTTCTTAAACCTACGACAAACAGTAGAGGTCGACCGGGTAACAGAACGCATAAACCCTTTCCCCATGAGCCGTTGCGCCAATCGCTCATCGGCATTACTTAATCGCCCCATCCTGAGCCGACCCCAGTCGTCTTCATCATCCATCATGCGCTGCTTCCCTTTCCTACATGCAAAAGGCTAGCAGCTCCGCTCCCCCATGTCGGTAATACGTTTTCCTGAAAACCCGACCTCACACAACATGAACTTACGCCCTCCTATGCTAACATCGGGGCAGGAGGATTCGCCCCATGGTGCACGCTTTTGACAAGCTTTACGAAGTCCCACACTTTCCGCAAAAACTGGAAATTTATATAGCCGTTCAAGAGGCTGAGGGCCCCCCAGTAAGCTTGCCGCCCCGCAACGGCTCCAAAGCGATACCCCCTCCCCAGCCAGAGGTGGTGTTGGCATTTAACCAAAGCTTTGTTCGCCATACGGATCATAACGTGGAGCATGACAAATCATGAGCAACACTCCGGTTACCCTCAAATTCAAACGGAACGGCAACAGTTACGCCCGTGCGCATGAAGTTGCAAAATGGATGGGTATTAACATTGAGGAATACCTCCTCAAATGCATCGAGGATGGCCACAAAATGCACCGTGCCCGCATGGCAGAGGACCTCGAGTTGCCAGCGTGCCTCCGTCGCTCAGGAAATCAAAATTCATAAACAACACGGATAGACATCTCTATAGGTGATGGGCTCACACCGTGTTATTTGCTCTTCCACAACAATTCATATGGCTCAACCCCAAGAGCCTGGGCCAATTTGGCGATAATGGTCACCGTGGGGTTTCGGATACCACGTTCGATGCCGCTCACATACGTGCGATGTAAACCAGTCTCAAAGGCGAGCTCTTCCTGAGACCACGACTTCTCGCCCCTGACCCTCTTCACATTTATGCCAACCTGCTTGCGGATATCCATCCCCAAAGCAAGCCTTAATGATGACTATTGGTCTACAGATTATAAGTCTCTTTTTTGGTTTACTCAATCAACTGTTATCTCTATATTTTGGCAATCAAGCCGTGATTAATAATCACGGCTTATAACCCTTGATTGTCGATTGCCCATTATGGAAAATATAATGAAACAGGCCGTAATCATACAAATAACAGCCATTCCCGGGCTTTCAACAAACATTCTGGTGGGTCGGGAGGATCTGATTCTTCCTCGGGCGAATCGCGCCGCCGTTCATAATTTTTCACAAAGAAAAGAAGGGCCCTAAAATCTTATGAAACACCATTTTAAAATTGCTTTTCTCGCCACCGCCATTTCTGCCGTCGGCTTCACCGGTTCGACCAATGCGGGCATTATGGATTGGTTGTTCGGGGATGATGGAAAGACAAGCACCGAGAAGGAAAAAAACACAACGCCCGCACTGGCCGATCCCACCAAAGGTAATGTACGGGTGAACATGACGATGTACACCGTCGATGGGCAAACAATTTCCGATTATAGCTTTTGCGACGGCATGCGCAGCACCTACGACATGTCCTGTAAAATTGGTTTTAAGATGGGCGAAGGGGTGCTGCCGGAAAAATGGGGCGAGAAAAGAAAATACATCTTCTTCTTTTTGCGCAAATGGCCGAACGCCGACGATATGTTCCGGATTGAGTTTAGGGACAACACCAGCGACTTGGCGCTAATTTCCACTACGATCAAAGGCGCGAGCCTCAAGGCCCTCAACAAGGGCGGCGTGATCCTGCCGTTGTTATTTCGCACCAATGGTGCCGACGATGCTTATTTGGCGCGCTTTAAACAGGGTGACGACATCGCCCGGGTGACCTTTCAAATTCTTACCGATAAGCGGATAGGAAGTCCTTATGATCGGATGAGGCGTTAGGAGCCATTATGAACCGGTTTTTTCTGATCGCAGGGGCGATGATGTTACGCAGGGCTATGAAGATCCTAGCGATATAGACAACGTATTACCTTTTGCTATTCCTGTAAAATAATGGGGGATAATACAACCACATAACGCACTGATAATGTTTGGTATTTATAACCATGTACTCATGCCAAGATATCAGTAAGCGTGACACTTTCTCCCTTTTTGAAAAAACCAGCGTGACACGCTCTAAAAATAGCGTGACACAGCAATGTACAGCCGTGACACAGTGAAAAACAGCCGTGACACACAGAGATAAGAACGTGACACGGTTTCGCCCGAAAAACCGCATTTGGTTAACCGGTGCTTTTGGTCCGGACGTCGTGGCGCGGCTGGTGCGCGGGCTGTCATCATGATCCCGGTGCCGAGCAACACGCGGGTGTGGTTGGCGGCGGGGGTGACCGACATGCGCAAGGGGTTTGCGGGTCTGTCGGCCCTGGCTGAGACTGTGTTGCGGCAAGATCCCTATTCGGGCCATCTGTTTGTGTTTCGCGGTCGGCGCGGCGACCTGATCAAGATCATCTGGTGGGACGGCCAGGGGGCATGTTTGTTCACCAGGCGCCGATACCGGAAAAAACAAACCCCGCCGAAAAATCGACGGGGTTTGTCAACAGTCTGAGCCCCGCTTAGGCGGGGCTTTTTTTTGGAACACATATAATTCAAAACCCGTATTTTTCTCTACGCTTATTAAAAGCCTCTGCGCTTCCTTCAAGAATTTGTTCAACGGCGGTTTGGGTGGAAAATCGATCAAGCGCGCCAACGCAGGATTCTCCCTCAACCTCTTTCTGGCAACCCTCACTTCCCCGAACTTCAAGCGGAATAATAAGTTCCGAATCCCCATTTACGGGGATATTTGCGTTGTGGCTTACGACGATAATTTGCCGATGTTCCTTGCATTCACGAAGTATTGGAACAAGCTGTTGGTACACGAACTCATTGTCTAGGTCGTCTTCAGGCTGGTCTATTAATATTGGTGTATCGCCCTTAGCCAATAGGAGCGATAAAACTGTCGTCGCCTTTTGCCCAGCTGATAATGTACGACTAGCTAGGTCTCCAACTAGCTTTCCATCTTCTCGCCGATGAAGCTCAACGGTCACAAAATCTGGCACCCTGCGAAGTCTCAACTCATACATTGCCTGCTCATCAAGCCAGCCAATAATAACCCCCAACTTATCAGGTGAAATATCGGTGGGGAAACCTTCCACTTGTTTTTCTTCAGCGAAGGACGAGAACCACTCTCTCAACAGGTCTATTGGAAATACATCAAATTCTTTGGATTTATTAAATAGTGCTAGAAAAATTTCTTTCCAATCTGAATCACTTATTCTACGGCCATCTTTGCGAATAGATTCCACACTTCTTAAAAAGGCTTCCACGTCACCAAAGGGCACAACCTTAGTATTAACTGTCGGTGTATCGATTTTTGTTTGCGGCACAACCGAATTTAATAGCTTTGCCCCTTCCTGCCGTCGCTTCGCCTGATCCCGCCATAAAGGATAAAGGTCATTTTCAATAACATCCTCCATATCAGTACGAATTTTCGCTAGCTCTGCTAATTGGACTTTTACACCTTCCAGTTCAGCTCTTTTTTGCCCCAACTCTTCCGCATATTTTGGATGTTCAGTAGGATCAATACCTGAATCTTCTAAAGTTTTCAGAGCGTTGGCATACTCTGTCTTGTTCTGTTCAAATTTTGTATGCCAAGTCACAAACGAATCAATCTCCTTCAGTTTCAGCATGTCCGCTCTAAAGACTTCCGCTCGCTGCTTCATATCTTTGATAAAACTATTTGTTAGAGCATCTGCATGAGCACGGTAATCCAGCAAAACATTCTGATTTTCTGTTTCACCTTCGTATTGGGACAAATCAAGGAAACCTTGCGCAAGAATTTGATCCAATTTCTCAGAAGCTAAGTTTCCTGTTTCATCAATTTTTGCAATATATGATGCTTCCTGCGCCCAAGATGACCAATCTTTTAGGGGAGCCCCATGCTTCTCTATATGCCTTATCTTTCCTACCAAGTCGGCAATATTTGCCAATAATTGGTTTTTAACACCTTGCAGTTCGCTTTCACGGGACAATTTCTGGTTTTGTTCAACAAGCCTCCCAATAATCTGTTTTTCTTGTATAGCGATACTCGAAAGCTCTGATTTAATCAGGTCATCAAGGATTGATCGTTGCTTTGCTGGGTCTTTAGCAATTGTTTCAACTTGTCCCCTGCTGAAAATGCTCGCTGGGAAAAATTCGGTTATTTCCCCCACTTCACTCGGCCCGTTGATGTGATATTCACCATGTGCGTCTAAATGAAGTTGCCAGTTTTCTCCCTCAAAACCAGCGCCCTTGTTGTACTTGAGTTTGACTGAACCGCCATCATTGAGCGTTCCTCTTAATGATTTAAAATCGTCGAGTAATCCGTCAGGGACTTCCCCTTCTCTCCCAAGTGCCACTCTCAGATACTCTAGCATTGTTGATTTACCCGTACCTCGCCCTCCGATAATTGTATTTAGGTTCGGGCTGAATATGAGCTCTTGGTCTCCCAAAAATTTTGTTCCGCTAATTTCCACTGACGTAATGTGCGGATGTTCGTATCCCTTCTCTGGGCTTTCAAGAAAATCATCACAAAGCCTTATCCGAGATTCATGGTCTAGGAATGCTTGGCGAAGAGCCTCAATTGAGGGCTCGCTCATTTTAATCCATGTATATCGTGCTCCAATGTAATTGGTTGGTTCATCCCCTATTGAAGAAAGAGACTTTGCATCTGATGACATGATGCAGGCAATTGGTCGTTCACGTTTCCATTCTGGAGCGCAATCTTCGCCATTTCCAAATAATCGCTGCCACCCCACATTCATAGATTTCGGCGACCTCGGCACCTCTAAGCATAGTAAATTAGGGTTTGTAAATTCACTTTGCTGGAGCCATTCAGCTATTTTGTCGTTGTCAAAAATACCGTCGTCACTTTGCGAGTGCGGCAAAATAACCAACCCTGAGAGCCCACCTTCTGAGCTGCGTTTCTGAATTATGGGCAATATTTCGTGAAGGTTTTTTGTAGAGGATTTGTGACTACCATTACCCTTTTGACGAGGGTGAGGAACGCCACATTCTGTAAGCAAATGATCAATCTGATCTAAGTTAGAACCTGGTTCAAAGAGTCCTAAAACATGACACCCTTTGCCAACATTTGCAGCAAACTCAAATCCCGGGAAAATAACTAACTCATAATCTTGTTTAAGTTTCTTGGCTGCCTTCTGAAGATAAGGGAGAAATTCCTTAGACACAAAATTGTGGTCTGTAATAGCGATGATTTCCAAACCTTCATCATAACATTTCTGAATGTATGCCTCTGCAACTCCCTCTGGATCGGATGCTATGTCCATTGCTTCACCCTGCCAATGCGGTTGATCGGCAGGTGTTTGCATTTGCAAATCGCACTTATAAAATCTTGCACCTAAATATTCTGTCATACGAGAGCCTCCTGAAATGCACTGCCATTTCGAGCACTCATCAGCACATGGGCAAAGACAGCATCGGTTTTAGTTTCAATTTCATCTAGGTCAAAACTTTCAGGGAGACCAGTCGCGTCATCCCAAAGATAGTTTTTGATTCGTACCTTTATGTCATCACGAGTTGATTGCTTGGCGAAGAAATCCTGAACGCGAGAAATTTCGGTTTGCAGTGTTTGGTAAAGACCTTCGGCAACCTTCTTGATACGAGCGATGTCTTGTTTGGGCAGGTCGGGCTTTAGCAAGAGGTCAAACAGAGCTAACGATTCCTCGTCCAAACCCTCCTTAACGGCGCGTTGCTCTTCTTCGTTTAGCTCGTCTACGATTATCAGAAGAGCCTCGAAAGTATGCTCAATCGTTACACGGTCTTTTTCGCTATTGTAGCTAGCGACAATCTCTTCATAGTGCTTCTGAAAATCTGTCCGCATCGGATTCTGAATTAGCATTCGGAGGAGCTTTTTCTCGATGACCTCTTTCAGGCTTTGAACTGTCGTGTTCTTGGCGGGGCTTTTTTCGAATTCTTTCCGTAATCGGTCGAAATCTATTTTGCTAATATCGTAGAGTTTCTCGGCACCGCCTTTTTTCGAGGCTGTTGTCTCCACAGTTTCATCAATGACTTTATGAAGCTCACGGATTATGTCGGAGATATCTGCCTTCTCCACATCCTCCTTGAGGCTCTTGTAGATAATGTTGATTGCGTCATAGGCGTGGCGGAAATCGTTTACGCTTTTAATCGTTAGACAGGCTTTGAATTTTTTGAAAACCTCACGGCACATAATCTCAAACCGTTTGCGGCTTTCATCGTTCTGATTGACAGCTTCTTTAGCATCAATGATGGCGCGGTTTCTCTCAAAGCCAGTCTTCTCATTTATGTCTTCAAGTCGAAAATCCTGTGCATCCAAAAACGCCCTGACGGCTTCGATAGATTCCTCAAGGTCGGCCAACAGTTCCTCTTCGGGGCGAACGGGATCGTTTTCTGGTGGCGGGGTACCATCGTCACCCTCTCCCGTATGCCCTGCAAAGGTAGCCAATGCCTTGCGAAGATTTTTGAGGATGCCGCAATAATCTACAATCAGGCCGTTGTTCTTGTCCTCATGCACCCGGTTTGCGCGGGCAATAGCCTGCATCAAAGTGTGCGCCTTCAGGGGCTTGTCCAGATACAGGGTGGACAGGCTTGGTACGTCAAAACCCGTCAACCACATAGCGCAAACAATTGCGACACGGAACGGATGCTCTTCTCTCTTAAAGGCACTCTCCATGTCGATGCGTTTGCCATCGGCAGTTTCGAACCCTTCCTTGATGAGCTTGCGGTGGGGCGTAATGTCAAAGCCCCACTTGCGGAACTTATCAACCTCGCCCTGCTCTTCGCTAACGACTACAGCCATGCGGGTTTCCCGCATCCAGTCCAGTTGGCGTTGCCTGTCAGAAATTTCTTGCTCGTCTGTACAATCTCCTAACTCTTTCTCAAGCTCGGTGATGCGTTCGTCCCAGTGCTTGAGCAAAAGGCTGTGTACCTTCACGCATGTGACTTTATCAATGCAAACGAACATCGCCTTGCCTGTTTCCCACTGGGTGCTGTAGTGAGAAACAAAATCCTCGGCAATCTGTTCTAGCCTGCTTTCGGCGGTAATCATGTGGTAGTCGCGCTTGAGTTCCTTCTCTAGCCGTTCCGCAGTGTCTACGTCTTCGGCCTCATACTCTTCTAATTTTTCGGCTAGGCGTTCATTCAAATCATTGGTGGCAATGCCTAGCTTTTCGCCTCGTGCGTCGTAATAAAGCGGCACGGTCGCATTGTCTTCCACCGCTCGCTGAAAATCATATGTGGAGACGTATTCACCAAATACGCGGCGGGTAATCTCATCGTCCTTGAATAGCGGCGTTCCAGTGAACCCGATACGGCTGGCATTCGGGAGAGCATTACGTAAATTTAAAGCCAAGCGGCCATACTGGGTGCGGTGTGCTTCATCGGTGATAACGATGATGTCATCCCGTACTGAATAGGGATTGTCTGGGTCAACATCCTGATTAAACTTTTGCACCAGCGTGAACACGTAGGCTTTGTGCTGGTTCAATAGCTGCTCCAAATTCTCACCTGAACTGGCACGGCAGGGGTCACGGTCATTATCCACCAAACCACAACCTGCGAAGGTTTTATAAATCTGCCCGTCCAAGTCTTCCCTGTCGGTACAGATTAGGAAGGTGAAATTGCTCCCCAGCTTACGGTGTATTTTGCGGGTAAAGAATGCGATGGAATAGGATTTCCCCGAACCCTGAGTGTGCCAAAACACACCTAATTTCCCTTCACGTTCCTCGCGGTTTGTGGTCGCTTCAATAGCGCGATTAACACCAAGGAATTGGTGGTTCCTTGCGAGAATTTTAATGAGCCCGCCCTGACTTTCATCAAACAGAATGAAATTCTCGAACAGGTCGAGAAAATCCCGCTTGTTGCAAACGCCTTTTAGGAGGGTCTCCATATCCACCACGCCGGGCTCTTCTTCCGCGAGGCGTTTCCACTCGTTGAAATGCTCAAACTTGCTGGAAATGGAACCTATCTTGGCATTCACACCATTGCCCAGCACCACAAAGGCATTGTGGTGGAACAGGTGTGGGACAGTGTCCTTGTAGTCGGAAAGATTCTCCTCGTAGGCGCGGCGAATGTCCTTGTGGATGGTTTTGCACTCGATGAACAGGAGTGGCAAACCATTTACAAAACCCATAATATCCGCCCGTCTGCGGTAGATGTCACCCTTGACCCAAAGTTCCCGTACACAAAGGAAGTGGTTTTTGTCTGGGTCGTTAAAGTCGATTACCTTGAGGCGTTTTTTAACAAGCTCGCCTTTGTCGTTACGAAACTGAACCTGAACGCCATTCTTGATAAGTTCGTATTTCTCGCGATTTATTTGCAGCGTGTTTTGAATGGCCGACGCATCGGTGATTTGACGCATCGCATCCTGATAAGCCGCCTGAGGCAATCCGGGATTAAGCGTAACCAAGGCTTCGCCAAGGTAACGGGTGAGGACAACATCCTTGTCCGACCTGCGCCCAAGCAATCCTTCGGAGCCGAAAGTTTCGTTGTTGTAAGCAAAGACATTCTCATCCCACGCCAACTGCTCATGCAGATAGTCGGCGGTGGTCTGTTGAACCAGCGTGTCTTCGTTCATCGGGGTCATGCAGCAATTTCCCCACTCATTAATTTAGGGAGAAGAAGGTCGCGGGCTTCAGCAAGTGATCTATTTTGTGCGACAAGCTTAGAAATCAACGCGTAACTCGGCTCGCATATTTCTTGATATTGGCTAAGCAAGCTATTAGGCGGCAATAGCAATTCCGCTTTTTCAAAGTCTGGGGGGCGCACGGCGGGATAACTTGAGCCAGTCGCATGATTGACAAGGTGAGATACAAAATTTTCCGTTGTCACAAACTGATAGAGAAAGAGATGGGGAACGGTTTTTGCTGTTAAGACCGTAAAGCCAGTTGAAAAAACATCACTTTCTTCCGGTTCCATTACTAATGCGTATGCTTTCAAATTCGGTCGCACATTTGACCAAATAATATCTCCATGATTAGCAATTCGCCTCGCCCTTCCAGGGGCTTCATCCGAGAGCATAGTGGTTTTTTGGTCAACACCGCCTTGGGTTACTGAGGAAATATCAATGTAATTGATAGATGCTGGAAGTTCCTTTGCCTTGTGGCTTGCTTCGTTGGTATTTGCCACATCTCCAAGGGTTTTCATTTTCCACCCCTCAGGCACACCATCGATGATTTTGACGTGTTCGTGGCCGGGGAAGCGGAAACGAACAAACCACTCCTTGTAAAGCTGCCGCGCCGCATATTCCAACAACGCAATCCGCCGCCGATTGTTTTCAATCAGGTCGTCATAAGTCGAAAGAATGTTCGCGATGCGACGTTGAATGATCAATTCTGGAATCGGGAATTTAAGTGATAAGAGTTTACCTTGGCTCAAATTGTCTTGAGCTGCTCCTTGCGTGAATGCTTTGAATTTCTTTTTCAAAGCTGCATCAAATAAATATTTCACAAAGCGAGCATCCGATTTATTGGGGTCAGGAATGAAGCCAATTACGCTATCAGGAAAGCACGCATCAATTTTGAGAATTGAGGTATCTGCAATATTCGCAGCAATTGTGATACACAGTGTCCCTTCGGGCCACAACTTGCTCTGGGCAAGTCCATCTTCACTGTACGTTTGCTCAAATTCTGTCAGGTACAGTCCAGCATGTTTTACGTCACCAGTCTGAATGAACGGGTATTCACCACCGTAGAGGTGCGCGGCATCTCTTGGTCGGTGACGCGAACGGCCTCGCGAGACTGAACCAATTTCATCAAGAGCATACTCAGGCCAACTCATACCCCCGCCTCCGAAAATTGATTATCGGGGTTAAATCGGTTCCAAAATGCGATAAGTTTTGGCTGCCCCTGCTGCTCAAAGAACCAATCTTTAAGGGCTTTTTTTTGTTTGGATGACAAATTTCCTTTGAGGATTTCGCAGGTATTCAAGTCAACTGAAAGATTATAGTCATCTGAGCGAATGTGAAAATGTGGTGGATTATGGTCTGCTTGGACATGCAATTGCCCAATTTTTGCTAAGGAAACCACAAGGGCTTTGCGCTCAAGAACTGCGCCATATGTAAACACATCAATGATGTTTTGAAGAAGTTGGTCTTCAATTTCTTCATAAGTTAGTGTATCCATCTGATGCTGTCTCATCATGCCCCCAACTCCTCAAAATTCTTCTGGATTTGGGCAGCAAGTGAAGTGGCTTCCTCATTCAATCCTGCAAGCTCAATGTGGATGTCGCGGAGAGTCTCTTCAAAGTCAAAATCCTCATCCTCCACCTCTGGCGCAACGCCAACGTAACGACCGGGAGTCAAGCTCCAGCCGTTTTCTTCAAGCTCAGCTCTATCGACCAGCTTAACCAAACCTTCTACGTCGCGAAGCTCCGCATCGGGGAAGCGTTCCTGTAGCCAGTGGGCTTGACGATAAAAGTAGCGCACTTGCCTAAGTTGCTCGACTGCATCCTTGCGGATTACATCCAGCGCCTTCACAGGGTTGGTGCGACCGCGTGAACCATTTTCTTTTGAGAGCCGTTCGGCAAACTTATAAAGTTGGTCGATCTGCTTAATAAGGTCTCGGCTGGTTTCGGCCAAGGGTTCTAACTTCTTAGCCCCAGCAAGTAATTCGGAGTTGTCCCGTGCGTTACTATCCCATTCTTTTTCTGCTTCCGTAACGCTTGCGGAAAATGTATCTGCGTCTTCTTTAAAAACCTTGAACGCATGCGCGGTTTCCTCATCGAGCAATAGCTTTGCGAGGACTTTTTCAAGCGCATCACCAAAGTGGGTAATAGGCTGGTGGGTGGTTTTTGCTTCATCCACTACCTGTTGCAGGTAACTTCCGACCAACCCCAAGAACCGCTCTTGCTCTCCACGATACAGCCAAACAATACTGGTTAGATTGTGAAGTTGCTCGGGCGAAAAATCGTAAATTTTGCGCGTAACCTTGCGGAACACATTCCGCGCATCCAACATCAAGACCTTGTCTTTATGCGCCTCTGGCTTGTTCTTGTTAAGGAACCAAAGCTCGCAAGGTACTGTGCGAGTGTAGAAGAAGTTAGGTCGGACAGAGACCATCGCATCCACATGTCCCGTCTCAATTAGCTTGCGCCGTACCTTTGCCTCGCCACCGCCAGCACTGGATGCCTGTGACGACATAACAAAACCAGCACGACCTTGTCGGTTCAGGTAACTATAGAAGTATGAAATCCACAGATAGTTACCATTGGAAACGGCACCCTTTTTGTTCACTCCCGGAAGGCCGAATGGTAGGCGCGGATCGTTTTTGATTTTTTCCGCGTCCACATCATCCACATTGAACGGCGGATTAGCCATTACGAAGTTGGCCTTATTCAGCATTTCGTGCGGGTCTTCGTAATAGGAAATCGCCTTGGAGATTTTCCCTTCAAGGCCATGCACAGCCAAGTTCATTTTGCCAAGGCGAATGGTCGTCGGGTTCTTCTCAGCCCCGTAAAAAGTCGCCACGTCCTGCGGGCTTTTATGAAGGTGCTCAATAAAATGAGCACTCTGCACAAACATCCCGCCTGAACCACAAGCAGGGTCAATAACGTCGCCGTGGTCAGGCTCGATAACGTTGACAATCATCTGCACCAGAGAGACAGGTGTGAAGAATTCACCGCCATCGTGCGCTTTCTGGTCGGCAAACTGGGTCAGAAAATATTCGTAGATGCGGCCAAAAATATCGCCTGTCGCATTCTTCAAGGCGGGGTCATTGAAGGTGCGTAAGAGATTGCCGATAACATCGTTATCTAGCTCTTGATACTCACTTTTCGGCAAAACGCCTTGTAGAGTTTCGTAATCTTCCTCGATTACCTCCATCGCATCAATGATGGCTTGGGCACGGTCATCGGCATCGGAAAGATTCACCAGATATTCAAATTGGGCTTCAGGACGCAGGAAGATGGCACTTTTGCGAGAAAAATCTTCTTTTGTAAGTGGTCGAGTTTGACCTCCACGGCTGGGCAATCCAGCTTCAATATCAGGCTTAACCGCTAGATAACGGCTGAAGGCATGACGAAGGAAAATCAATCCCATGACGGGCATGAAATATTCATTGCTGGCGTAGTTGCTGTTGGCGCGGAGATTGTCCGCACCGCCCCAGAGGCGACGCTCTATTGCCTCAATGTTTTCTAACTGCGCCATATAGCTCTTACCTCTTTTGTTCTACCTGTTTGGACTGCTGTTCAATCCAGTTCTCAATTTCACTGTGCTTGAATCGCCACGAGCCGCCAACCTTAAAGCCGGGGAGTTTCCCCTCCGCGGCAAGTTTGTAGGCCGTCTTTTCATTTATTTTGAGGTACTCGGCGACCTCTTTCATAGTCATAATGTCAGAATCCATAATCTTTCCACTTTATGGAGTTTGCACCTTATTGAAAATAACGGAAAATTGCGGATTTATCAACGCGCGTATTTCTAAAAACTACAATTACTTTAGGTTACACCCGTCCAACGGTGCCTAAAACACTCACATTCAAGCCCTTGGTGGTGTCCGTCCGGTGAACCCGCTCTGGTGATGATGTAGGGATTTTATAAACGTGCAGAGAAGACGGTTTTGACTATTTTTTCGGGCGTCGCATGTTTGCGAGGCGACCGATCTGGATTTTCACGATA
>Ga0316208_1001655_pt1 | contig 20217 bp, 14 predicted proteins | sample 3monopyrite_MG_FD_204944 | JGI IMG/M metagenome (GOLD analysis project Ga0316208, IMG submission 204944) | Microbial mat bacterial communities from mineral coupon in-situ incubated in ocean water Damariscotta River, Maine, United States -... | ecosystem: Environmental > Aquatic > Marine >...
TCTCGTGAAATCTCTATCCGTCATCAGCGTGGCCGTCTTATCAGGGATACCTTAACCCGCTATGTTGTGGGTCTTGGTGGTGTAGCAGTCATCGCTGCAGTCGCTTTGATATTTTTCTATCTTCTCTACGTTGTGATGCCGCTGTTCAAGTCGGCAGATGTTGAAATTGTTGCACAATATACCCTTCCCGGTGGTGTTGGCTCAGTGACGACCCAGCTGGTTATCGATGAACAGCGTGAGATTGGTGTGCGCTATACCCAGGATGGTCGTGTGTTGTTTTTCAGGGTTTCTGATGGCAAGTTGATCAATGATACGCAACTGACATTACCTGCTGGTGTTCGTTTGACCGGTTTTGGTCATGGTGATCTTGCCAAAGGGCTCATGGTTTATGGTCGCAGTGATGGTCAGGCACAGGTGTTGCGGGTTGTTTTTAATGCAAGCTATCCCGATAACGTGCGGGTGATTACGCCGCAGCTTGAGTATCCGCTGGGTGAAGCAGCGATAGTTGTCGACCCGAACGGTGTTGCATTAACGCATATTACAGTTCAGCAGGGGGAGGAGCGCTCCACCATTGTGGCCAAGACTGCAGATGATCGTCTGGTGATGACCTCGTTAATTCTGGAAGAGTCCTTCATGGATGATGAACCTGAATTGGATGTCAGTTATCAGCATTTGTCTGATGATATGGAGGATATAGATTATCTATTGCTCGATAAAGATCAGCAAAGAGTTTATGCCGCCAGTAGTGATGGCGAGATGAACGTGTTTGATGTCGGTGATCATGAAGAAATTGTGCAATTAGAGAAATTGCGACTGACAGAAATTGGCACCACAATTACAGCGCTGAAATTTCTTGCTGGTGACATCTCTTTATTAGTCGGAGATTCATCTGGAAAGGTGACGCAATGGTTTTCGGTTTGGGATATTAATAATACAAATATGTTGACCCTTATACGGTCTTTTGATGTGGGCTCACAGCCTGTTGTGTCACTGGTTTCTGAGCCTTACCGCAAGGGTTTTGCAGCATCTGATAGTGCCGGAAGGCTAGGGCTCTATCACGCCACTGCGCATCGCAATCTGTGGTCAGGCAGGGTAGATTCTGATGCTGGCGATGAGGGGCAAAGCGGAGCTGATATCAAATCGATGGCGATATCGCCGCGTGCGGATGCTATGTTTATCGAGAGCGCTGATAACAAGCTTACTGTATGGCACGTTGATAATGAGTATCCTGAAATTTCATGGTCGGTGTTGTGGGGTAAGGTTTGGTATGAAAGTTATGAAAGTCCTGAATATATATGGCAGTCATCATCGGCGAGTAATGATTTCGAGCCTAAATATAGTTTGACGCCATTGGCATTCGGTACGCTCAAAGCAGCTTTTTATGCCATGCTGTTTGCAGTACCGCTGGCCATTATGGGTGCAATTTACACAGCCTACTTTATGGCGCCCGGCATGCGTAAGCTGGTTAAGCCGGGCATTGAAATCATGGAAGCACTGCCGACGGTAATACTCGGGTTTTTAGCGGGTTTGTGGTTAGCACCTGTCGTCGAGCAGAACATGGTGGGAATTTTTGGCCTGCTGTTGTTTGTGCCTATAAGTATTTTGTTGTTTGCCTATTTCTGGCGTAGCCTGCCATCGCGTATTACCCACCGTTTTCCTGATGGCTGGGACGCTGCGCTATTAATTCCGGTTATTTTAGTGAGTGCAAGCCTGGCACTTTGGTTAGGGCCTGGCCTTGAATTGTTTTTCTTTGCCGGTGATATGCCGGGTTGGTTGAGCAATGAAATGAATATTGATTTTGATCAACGTAATGCCATGATTGTCGGGTTGACCATGGGCTTTGCTGTTATTCCTACTATTTTTTCAATGACCGAGGATGCGATCTTTAATGTGCCACGACATTTGAGTAATGGTTCATTAGCTCTTGGTGCGACCCAATGGCAGACCCTGGTGCGGGTGATTATTTTAACGGCCAGCCCTGGAATCTTTGCGGCGGTGATGATTGGTTTGGGACGGGCCGTAGGTGAGACCATGATTGTATTGATGGCAACAGGTAATACACCGGTTTTGGATTTCAGTCTGTTTCAAGGGATGCGTACTTTATCGGCAAATGTTGCCGTTGAAGTGCCTGAGTCCGAAGTGGGTAGTACTCATTATCGTGTTTTGTTTTTGGCAGCACTGGTGTTGTTTGCTTTTACTTTTATGGTTAATACGCTGGGTGAGCTGGTGCGTCAGCGCTTACGTAGCAAATACAGTAGTCTGTAAATAGTATGGGTAAGGATATAAAAAATTGGTTCGGTAGTGGTTCGCCCTGGGTGTGGCTGAATGCAGGTGCGGTTAGTATCAGCATTATCATGGTTACAGGGTTGCTTGCACTGATAGCTATTCGCGGTCTTGGTCATTTCTGGCCTGCTGATGTTGCCGAGTTTGATTATCAGCAGCGAGATGGCCATCAAGTAAATCTGATTGGTGAATTTGTATCAGAAGAGCAAGTGTCCATCGAAAATCTGCGTGCTGCAGGTCATGCTATAACATCAGATACAGGGCATATAACACGTCATTTGATCAAAATAGGAAACCGCGATATTGGTGGCCTGGATTTCCGTTGGGTGCTGGAGCCGAAGATTGAAAAGTTACACTATCCGCCCACGATGATGGTCTTCGAACGTCGTGAATGGGGTAACTTTTATGGATACATCGATAGTATCAGCGAAAATGACCGATTAATTGCTCAGGGTGAATCGGCCTGGGCGGTATTGCAGCCACAGTTACTACGCAGCGATGCGCTGTATAAAAAAATACGTGCTATTGAGAAAGATGAAATTGGTGCTGTTAATGCTGCAGTTGAACGTCTACGTTTGCGCGAACGAGGGTTGGAGCTAGAAGGCAATAAAGATCCGGCCATTATGGTGGATATAGTGCAACAGCGGAAGGAACTGCAGCAATCCTACGACCTTATGCAGGAACAGCTACGCTTGTTATATGAAGAAATTAGTCGTTATAGCGTTACTGCTACGGCTATGGATGGGACAAGTCTGACAATCCCGCTGGTGAAGATTGTCAGAGCCTATCGTCCCAATGATATGTCTGTGCTGGGCAAGTTGGGTTTTTATGCAGGTAAACTCTGGGAGTTTGTCAGTGATGAGCCGCGGGAAGCCAATACCGAAGGGGGAATCTTTCCGGCTATTTTCGGTACCGTTATGATGGTGTTATTGATGTCAGTCATTGTGACGCCTTTTGGTGTGATAGCTGCGATCTATCTTCGAGAATATGCAAAACAAGGTTTACTGACACGGGTGATTCGAATCGCGGTGAATAATCTGGCCGGTGTGCCTTCGATAGTTTATGGCATCTTTGGTCTCGGTTTTTTTGTTTATTTTTTAGGTGGCAATATCGATCAATTGTTTTTCCCGGAATCTTTGCCGGCTCCGACGATGGGTACACCGGGAATATTGTGGGCGTCCTTGACTCTGGCGTTACTCACCGTGCCCGTGGTGATTGTCGCAACCGATGAAGGTCTTTCCAGAATTCCACGAGCATTGCGTGAAGGCAGTCTGGCATTGGGTGCGACTAAGGCTGAGACGCTGTGGCGTACAGTGCTACCGATGGCGAGTCCTGCAATTATGACGGGTATGATTTTGGCGATTGCCCGTGCAGCAGGTGAGGTGGCTCCGCTGATGTTGGTGGGTGTTGTTAAGCTGGCTCCGTCGTTGCCGCTTGATGGTAATTTTCCCTTTATGCATCTGGATCGTAAGTTTATGCATCTGGGGTTCCATATTTATGACGTAGGTTTTCAGAGTCCGAATGTAGAGGCGGCACGTCCTTTGGTCTACGCGACAGCATTATTGCTGGTGCTGGTGATCGTAGCATTGAATCTGGCTGCAATAGCAATTCGTAATCGCCTGCGGGAAAAATACCGTGCGCTTGATAATTAGGATGTCAAAATACTATGAATACTGATACAGCGTTAGCACCTGCCATTGATCCGGATCTGTTGGAGCGTACTCATTCAGATGAGGAACGTAACAAGTTGCAAGAAAATTGTCTGGAAGTAAAAGACCTGAGTTTTTATTACGGTGAGAAGCAAGCTCTTCAATCTATTAATCTGGAAATTTCGAAACAACGTGTAACCGCTTTCATTGGGCCTAGTGGTTGTGGTAAGTCGACCTTGTTACGTTGTTTTAACCGAATGAATGATCTGGTTGACGGGACTCGTATCGAAGGTCAGATTTTACTGGATAGCCAGGATATTTACGCACCCTCTGTCAATGCGGTTGATTTGCGGAGGCGGATCGGTATGGTTTTTCAGAAGCCAAACCCTTTTCCAAAATCAATTTATGAAAATGCGGCCTATGGTTTGCGCTTACAGGGTATAAATAAACGTCACATCCTTGATGAGGTGGTGGAAAAGGCCTTGCGTCGTGCTGCGTTGTGGGATGAAGTTAAAGATCGCTTGCATGATAATGCTCTTGGTCTGTCGGGTGGTCAGCAACAACGCTTGGTTATTGCCCGAGCAGTAGCCATTGAACCTGAGGTTTTACTGCTCGATGAGCCTGCTTCAGCGCTTGACCCGATATCGACGCTGAAAATAGAAGAGCTGATTTCCGAGTTGAAAGAACGTTATACGATTATCATTGTTACTCATAGTATGCAGCAGGCGGCGCGTGTCTCTGATTATACCGCTTTTTTATATATGGGCGAATTAATTGAGTTTGGTGATACTAAAACAGTGTTTACAAATCCAGAAAAAAAACAAACTGAAGATTATATTACCGGGCGTTATGGTTGATGTACGGTGACAGAGTAAGGAGATGACGTGATGGCAGGAAATTTATTCGGGCAACATATCTCGAAACAGTTTGATGCAGAGCTGGAAGATATCCGTACACGTGTGCTTGCCATGGGTGGGCTTGTTGAGCAGCAGGTAGCCGATGCAGTTAGCGCTCTTGTTGAGGGTGACCGAGAGCTTGCCGAGACTGTGATCGAGCGTGATCATGAAGTCAATGCGCTTGAGGTTGCGATTGATGAGGAGTGTACGCAGGTCGTTGCGCGCAGACAACCTACAGCAGGTGATTTGCGGTTGATAATGGCTGTTATCAAGACCATTACTGATCTTGAGCGAATAGGTGACCAAGCTGAAAAAGTAGCACGTATGGGGCTTCATCTGGCTGATATGGAACGGCCTAAAAGCCAGTTTATTGAAATTCTGCATCTAGGTGGACGGGTGCAGAAAATGTTGCATCTTACTCTGGATGCTTTCGCTCGTCTTAATGCCGAAGCTGCTATTACGGTGAGTAGTGAGGATGAAAAAGTTGATGCCGAGTACGATGGTGTTATGCGTCAGATGGTTACCTTTATGATGGAAGATCCACGGCTTATCAAGCGTTCGCTTGATGTGATGTGGTCGGCGAGAGCCTTAGAGCGCATTGGCGATCACTCAAAAAATATCTGTGAATATGTTATCTATCTGGTCAAAGGTAAGGATGTGCGTCATATCAGTCTTGAGCAGAAGAAAAAAGTTGCGCGGACTAAGCGTTGAATGGCGTCATCAATGTAATATTTTATTTACTAATATTGAAAAGAGGTTTTAATTATTTTTTGCACCCTGGTCAATCCATTTTCTGAGGATGTCAATTTTTTTATAAGGTAGTTTTTTCCCCTTGAATGGCATATGGATTGATGGGTCTACCCTATGTTCTACCAGCATTAAAAGTGTGCTTTCAATGCTGGAGCCAGGTATAACAACAGGCCCATATTTTGTGCCATTTAATATGCCCTCGTAATTCTCAACACTAAAGCCGCTGGCTTTGTATCCGCTTCCTTTAGTGCTATGACATGATAGGCAGTACTGTTTGAATATTGGGTAAACATCGTTATTGAAGTTTACTGCTCGTAATTTTTCTACGTGCTCAATGATAGCGTTAGTCTCTTTCTGGCTAAGAGTTCTGTTTGCGGGCATTTCTGTTGTGCTGCCAGTGCGTAGACCATTCCTGATAATGGCCTTGATTTGAGTGGCGGACATATTAGTATCTTTAATGCTTGGTAAGGATTTTATTTTACTAATACCTGCTTCTCCGTGGCATGCACGACAGTGTTCATTGTAGAGAGTTTTTCCGTCAGTCGCGTATAACGTAACTGGCATAAGAAAAAACACTAGCGCTAAAAATTTTCTCATATGATCTGTCTCATAGATAATTGTGGCTGAGTTGGATAAATCGAATGCTTCTCTAAACAATTGCATTATAGATTAACTTGCGAGATGGAGTATATGGGGAGAATAGTAGAAATGTTTTATTGAAATTTAATGTTCGTCGGGGAGGTGTTATCAAGGTTTAAACAGTTGATGTTAGATGATGCATTTTTGTGGTGTCAGGTAATTATGGCGGGCATATGAATCGTTTTTAAATTTCAAGCGTAGTGAGGGTAAAATATGTAGTTTGTGAAATAAGCGCTGGATATTTGATATGTGCCAGCGTAAAGAGAAGGTTGTTGTGAAGAGGTAAATATCTGTCCATTACGCTAATGTAAGCCGATTGACCTGTCGGAGCGCTAGTCACGGATTCCCACAGTAATGGGTCAATGGCTGATTAGTGCTATTTGTATACTATATTGGCATCCAGATAAGTTGGATTAATGCCATCACGGCTATAACCGTGCCGATCTCTATCTTGTATTTCATCAGCCTACCATAGAACCATACATCTGGATAAGAAAGAAGCTAAGGGCGATGGCTACCGTGATTAATATAAAAACACCAAATTTATTCATTTTTCTGAGGAAACTCCTATAATTTTAATAAAATAATTGCCGTCAATACCGGAGACTTAGCTAAGTCCATTGCCAGATAGCATTATTCAAATTATGCGTGGCGACAAAAGAGCGGAATGCTAACATTGAAAGGAGATTTCCTGCAAGGGGAAGTTGGCCTGGTTGCCTTTAAAAGCTTTTTTAGTGCATTGTCTATATCAGACTAAATTGGTAGAAAATAGAAAAATCCAGATGCTATTAAAAGTAAGTGTATCAGGGTGCTTTTTTCTGAAGACTATAGATTTTTTCTTAGAGCGCCAGTGCATCCCAGGTAGTGTTGATGGTGTGATCAGTAGTGCCTTCTCCGTCATTATCAACTCGGAGCTGAACGGCTGAAGCATCGGAAAATGCTTCAATTGTTACGCTGGAGTTATTTGCACCAGTAACTCTGAATGTGCCTAAATGAGGCTTAGCTGATTCGTGAGCTTCAAAGAAAGTGATGGGTGTTATGTCGAATGCCCCATTGAGCGTAGCGCTAGCTAATGAACCGCGAATGGTGTGTCGATATATCTTTTCATTGTAATCAGAGTAAAAGGTTAGCAGGTAATCTGTTAGCTCGGCGGGTGCGTTTGATGTTGTGTAGCTAAGTTTGTTGCCGCTTAAAGTGCCGGTAAAAACAATCGTGTCTTCTGTTCCTATAGTGAGGTTCAGATCGCCAGAAAGTTCGCTTGCTGCCCCGCCGGTTGATGTAATTGAAAAATTGTCGAATGTAAATGAAATTGCCACGTCCCATATATCGTCGTTAACAGGGTCTCCTGTAATGGCGTCGAAGGTCATTAGCATATTGCCGTTATAGACGGCTTGATCTTCATTGATTAGGCAGTTGTTGAGAGAGATGGAGAAGGCGTCACCGTCAGAGAGATTGTTGTCGCTGTTATTATCGTTAAATATGATTGTGGCAGTGCCTGAATTGTTACAACTTTCATTTGGCTGTGGTGGTGTAGTGGTGATGGATGCAAGGCTGTAATTGACATCGTCATTGCTGATTAAGCTGGAATCCAGCCATTTCAACTGATTACGGGCAAAGAGAATAAGGTTGATCTGGCCTGTTTGAGTTTCATTTTGCGCGACTGAAATCAGGTTAATAGCTGTTTCACTTGATTCAATTGGTTCAATGGCAATGCTGAGTGCAATGCTGGAAACTTCCTGAGCGTTAGCGCTGGTGATCGCAAGCGCTTGAGTTGGGATAGTCGTGGTTTGCGTAAGATTGTCTTCACCGCCACCACAACCGCTAATGAGAGCGATAATTAAAGATAAAAATGTGATTTTACGTAGCTTCATGAATTCTTCTCTTCGTTGGAAATAACGAGATCGAGCAGATTTACTATCCATTTGCACTATAGGGAGTGCAAATGACGATATATAGTGCCTATTCTACCATTTTTAGGTTGTTTTGTGGGAAGTGATTACCGTTTTATGTGTTGTAAAAGGCTGTTGATTCGAAAATGATAAAAAATAGTATTTTCATCAACACAGTGCTGTTGTATGCATATACTGATTTAGAGTGGAGAGTTAGATAGCAGCGGAAATGAAAATCAATTGATAACGAGTGGTGTTAGCAAATTCGGGGTAATGGGTCGTCTTCCAGTTCGAATAATACACGTTCGCCGCCAATTGATGTTTTTAATACGACCTGTTTGGGTTGCGCGCGGAAGTGACCGATGATGCGGGCATTAAGGCCTGAGTTAATTGCTTTCCAGCGCGCGAGTACAAGCTCTGCCTGATCCGCTGCAACGACGGCAACAACGCGACCTTCGCAGGCAAGATAAAGAGGGTCGTAACCGAGTATCTCGCATACTCCTTTGACGGGGTCACGTATCGGAATTACTGTTTCGTCAATTAAGATGCCGAGTCCTGATAGGCTTTGCAGTTCGTGAAGTACAGTTGCAAGTCCACCGCGCGTAGGGTCACGCATAAAACGTAAACCATTAATTGAAAGTAATGTGTTGCAAAGCGGTAGCACCGAAGCGGAGTCAGAAAGAATTTCACCACTCAGTCCGAAGCTTTGGCGCGCAAGCATGACGGCAGTGCCGTGATCACCGATTGAACCGCTAACCAGTATTGCATCGCCATTGCGAATGTTGCTGGCGCAGAAATCGATGCTGGAATTTTTTGATCCTATGCCAGTTGTAGCCAGATATAAACCACTGCCTTCGCCCTTGGGTACGACCTTGGTATCACCGGCAGCAATTTTAACATTGCATTGTCGCGCCGCGTCTGCGAATGCATCGATAACTCTCTCCATGACTGTACGTTTAAGTCCTTCTTCAAGGATCATATTCAGGCATAGGTAGTGTGGCGTGGCACCCGTAACAGCAAGGTCGTTGACTGTGCCATGGACAGCCAATGAGCCGATGTTACCGCCGGGAAATTCCAGTGGTTGGACGGTGTAACCGTCGGTAGTAACGACGAGCTTTTTATCAGCAGCTATAGTGTCAAGTGCAACGGCATCGGCATGGCTGTCAAGCAGCAAGTCACCGAGTCGTGGCACAATCAGTTCATCGATCAGTTCTCGCATCAAGCGTCCGCCGTTGCCGTGAGCCAGTGTAATTAATCGATCCATTTTTTAGTGGTAACTATGTGGTTGTAGAGTGAATTAGACAGCATTTATTTGTCCTGCCACCTCAAACAGTTGCCCAAAGCAGAGTCCGGCATCATTAACCGGGATACGCTCAGGAAGGTGAACCTGAAAATTATGTGACTCCAGCAGGGTAATCGTTTCCTCGCTGAGGAGTTGGTTCTGAAAGACGCCGCCGCTCAGTCCGATGCTGAATTGACCATATTTTTCACGGATTTCAAGTGCCTGTTTGAGTATCGCATGGGCGAGCGAACTGTGAAAGCAGCGAGCGCGCTGCGAAGGAGAAAGGGTGTGATTCGTTAACATGGGCAGTAGTGGTATCCAGTCAAGGTGCAGGATGTCATGTTGCCAGTAAAGAGGTAATTCCAGGGGGCTGGCGTTTGCTGTTTGATTGGCGCAGGCTTCGAGCATCATCGCGGCCTGACCTTCATAGCTGGTGGTGTTGAGAAGACCAGTCATTGCAGCGGCGGCATCGAATAGGCGACCCGCAGAGCTTGTCTGTGGAGCATTGACGGATTTGCGCCAAGCTTTGTGTAATAGCTGAACATCAAAATCAGGTTTTCCTGTCCAGTTGTGTCCGGCTTGCCAGCATAGGGCATACGCGGTGCGCCAAATCTCGCGGCTTGTTTTTTCACCCCCGGGTATTCGAAATGGTCGCAGGCTGGCAACGCGTTGCCACTGTCCTGGGTGACCCAGTAATGCTTCTCCACCCCAGAGTGTTCCATCTTCACCATAACCAATACCATCCCAAGTAAAAACCAGCCAGCGTTTATTGCATTTTTCAGTAATAGAAAACTCACCGCATAATGCCGATGCGTGGGCGTGGTGGTGATAACAGGTAGTGATGTCATAGCCGCTATCTCTAGCATAACGATGACTTGCGTAGCCAGGATGAGCATCGCAGACAAGGTGTTGGACTTTAACGTCATAGAGCTTCTGGAATTCACTGATCGTCTGTGCGAAAACTTGCAGGCTATGCGGTGATTCCAGGTCGCCATTATGCGGTGAGATAACGATGTTGTTATCCCAGGCCAGCGCGATGGTGTTTTTCATGTGACCACCGAGTGCCAGCAGCGGTCGCTGAAAATGGACAGGTGATGTGAATTCGCAGGGGGCGTTGCCGCGGCCGAGTCGTATGGGTCTTGGTTTGTCGCAGATGATTCGATAGACGGGATCATCGGCCTGTCTTAGTGTCGGCCGTGTATGGTGAAGAAAGCCATCGGCAACATCTGCGAGACGCTTCTCGATGTCTTCATTATCGGTAATGATCGGTTCACCACTCAGGTTGGCGGAGGTGGCAATCAGTGGTCTCTCGGTTTTCTGGATGATGAGTTCCTGTAATGGAGTGCAGGGCAACATGATGCCAATGTTATCAAGACCGGGTGCAATGTTCCTGGAGAGTTGCATGTCAGGGTTATGCGGTACAAGCAGGATTGGACGAATGCTTTCTTTGAGATGATCACAATATTGTTTGCATAAAACAGGGTTGTCCGCGCGGTCCTGAGCCTGCCAACTATCGAGTATGGTTTGGTTTATCAAAATGGCGAAAGGTTTGTGAGGGCGTTGTTTGCGTTGACGCAGGCGAATGACGCTTTGATCGTCATCGGCCAAACACATTAGGTGGTAACCCGCCATGCCCTTTACAGCAATGATGTCGCCGGCGAGCAGTGCTTCAATTGCAAGATTAATGGCATTAGCATCACAGTGCTCGCCAGTGCTATTGCGATAATACAATACTGGTCCACATGATGGGCAGCTAATGGTTTCGGCGTGAAAACGTCTGTTCCCTGGGTCAGCGTATTCCTGCTGGCAATCAGGGCACAAGGGAAAGTTTTTCAGGCTGGTATGATCACGGTCATAGGGTAGTTGATCGATAATGCTGTAACGTGGGCCGCATTCGGTGCAACTGTTTAACGTATAAGCGTAACGTCGGTCTTTCGGGTTGAATATTTCATCGTGACAAGACTGGCATAGCGACAGATCGGATAGAATGTGTCGTGTACTGTCTGATGTATCACTGCTTGTTTTAATGGTGAAATTACGTGCGCCGTTAATTGCTGCTGAGTTGTTTTGATAAATTTCTGCGCGTGCACGTGACGGGGCTTCTTCTAGCAGTGATTGTTCAAACAGTTGCAATTGTTCGGAAGTGCCTTCGGCATGAATAATGACTTCACCGGCCTGATTTCTGACCCAGCCTTTGATGCAGAATTTTTCAGCAAGGCGAAATACGAAGGGTCGATAACCGATACCTTGAACATAACCTCGTATTTGATACTTTTTGGCGTTTATGGTCGCGCTCATTTCGCCAGTACACAGGTGTGTGTCAGGCGGAAGCGGTGCGGTCATTATGGCGAATGCCTCCATTCCACCAGATGCGGCAGGCACCTTCATCGGAGACCATGCATGGGCCTATCGGTGATTGTGGTGAGCAGGCCTTACCGTAGAGTCGACAGGCGTTGGGCTGGCATTGGCCGAGTAATACTGCGGCACAGTCGCAGCCCGGCGGCATTTCTCCGCTGTGCAGGCGGGCTTGCGAGGCAAGCGATTGATATTTAACGCGTGCATCATGTTTGGCGTAGTCAGGTTTTAGTGAAAAACCGGATGCCTGGATTGATCCGATACCACGCCAGTTGCTGTCGTCTATTTTCATGACCTGATCGAGTAATTGTTTCGCACGGTCATTGCCTGAGGGGCTGACCGCTTCGGCGTAGCAGTTGTCGAGAAGCGGTTGTTTGTTGATGAGTTGTTCCAGTACAGAAGCAATCGCCGCCAACATCGAAAGTGGAGTAAAGCCGGCAATGGCAACAGGACTATGAAAACGTTCAGCAACAAAGCGCCATTCATCAGCGCCCATTACCGTTGAAACATGTCCCGGTGCGATCAGGGCATCGCAGGTATTGTGGTCGATGGTGAGTAGCTTTTCGACAGCGGGCCAGGTTTTTCGTCCGGATAAGAGCAGTAATAGATTGTCTGGAACACCTTCTGCAAGCATCGCAGCTATTGGCGCCATGGTGGTTTCAAAGCCAGCGGCAAAGAAAACCACTTGTCTCGATGGTTGCTGTTGTGCCAACGCCACAGCCTCAAGTGGTGATGCAATTGGAATGATCTCAGCGCCTCTGGTGCGTGCCTCTTCCAGGCTGCGAACATCAGTTTTGGGGGCGTTGACAGGAACACGGAGCATGTCACCAAAGGTGACGAGGATAACGTCTTCCTGTTGAGCGAGGGATATGGCGGTGTAGATATCTTCCTCGGGACACACACAGACAGGACAGCCGGGCCCCGGAATGAGTTCGATATTCGGTGGTAACACGGCGCGCAGTCCGGCCATGGTGATTGTGCGTTCATGTCCGCCGCAGACGTTCATTATACGGACGGTCTGTGACGGGGTGACTTTTTTTATACGTTCAATTAATTGCTGTCCTGCTCCGCTCATGATGTGATCTCAATGCCGTGGATCTGTATTTCATCGCCATTTAGAATCTGGATATTTGTCGAGTTACATTTCTGGCAATGTAATTGCTGTGGCGATGTTTCCTGTTTTGTATTGCAATCTTTACAAAGTATTTTGAGCGGCAATGTTTCGATGACAAGTGTAGCGTCACTGGCAATAGTGCCGGCCGCAGCAACTGGGAAAGCATTGTGAAATCCTGCTGAGGTGATGCCAGAAAAGGGGCCTAGCTGTATAGTGACCTGGGTCACGGCCGTAGCTGATTGTGCTTGTGCTATCTGTTTTAGTTGATCAATAATTCGCTGGCAGATGGATAACTCATGCATGGCCAGATGTGTCCTGATTTAATGCATCATCAAGCAATGCCCATGTTGATTCGCCGACATCGCTGGAGAGTTTCTGGATGGCGTAACCGACATGAACAATGACGAAATCACCCGTTTGAACTGCTTCTTCTGGCAGCATATACAGACTTACGTCGCGCTCGATACCCATTGCGCTACAGCGTGCCATGTGTCCGTTTATTGTCACTACCTGCATGGGTATACCAAGGCACATGGTTATTACCTCCTGTTGAAAACGAATGCTAAATATTAGTATATCGCTATTAGAGTCCGAGTTTCATGTGTTTCAGCTCTGTATTACGGTAACGCTATTTCAAGCTGCTCTTTTCAGTGTAATGAATGATCAGATTTCTATCTTGGTTGGGTTCGGTCAGTGTGATTTGTCTGAAATTAATATCAATGGTTTGACAGAAGCATAGCTTAACTGTGGTGAGTATAAAAAAGCCTCACTTTCGGTCAGTTCTGGACTATAGTTAAACAGTTGTAAATATAAATTTAAATGGTTTGCAGCCTTGTTTTTTATACCGAATCACTAGCTGGAAAAAGTAATTTTTGGGTCTAAATGGTTCATTGATGTTTTATAGAGTTGCACCAATATGAGAGAGTGCTCAGATGAATGAAAATCTTGTGAGGGGATTTGATCTTGTTGTCAATGAATGGCTGATCATTCTTGCTATATTGTTCATTCTAGCTGTGGTTGCTGTAGTGGTGAGTCGCCAGTCACTAAAAGCATCCAGAAAGTCGAATGGTCAATCGGTAACACCGGTTTCGACACCAGAAAGTTGGCATGCTGAAAGTACACAAGCCGTCTTTAAATCTCTCGCAATTACACCAGATGGTTTATGCAAAGAAGACGTGGTTAACAGACAGGCAAAGTATGGGGCGAACCGACTTCCCGAGACAAAGGCACGTGCCCCATTGCTGCGATTTTTTTTCCAATTCCATAATATGCTGATTTATGTATTGCTTGCTGCGAGTGTGGTTACCAGCATGCTCGGGCATTGGGTTGATGCCAGCGTGATTCTTGGTGTTGTGATTATTAATGCGGTAATCGGATTCGTTCAGGAGGGTAAAGCCGAGAATGCATTGAGGGCAATTAGGCAGATGCTTTCTCCAAATGCCATGGTGCTGCGCAATGGTAAACAAATAACGATTCCTGCTGAAGAGTTAGTGCCTGGGGATGTCGTTTTGTTGCAATCAGGTGATAAGGTGCCGGCGGATCTCCGTTTGTTTCAGGTGAAAGGCCTGCAAATTCAGGAGTCAGTGCTGACAGGCGAGTCGATAGCGGTAGAGAAAATTACTGATCCTGTTGCACAGGAAGTGACGCTCGGTGATCGTTGTTGTCTTGCCTATTCGGGTACTCTGGTTACTCATGGCCAGGGAGCCGGCGTGGTCATTGCGACCGGCACTCAAACCGAGATCGGTCATATTAGTACGCTGGTATCGAAAGTGGAGTCCCTGACAACACCGCTATTGCGCCAAATGGCTCAGTTTGGCCGCTGGCTTACCGTTGCCATTTTAGCGATTGCCATTATTACTTTTGTTTTCGGTACGTTGTTTCGGGATTACGTGATTGCTGAAATGTTTCTTGCTGCTGTAAGTCTTGCAGTGGCAGCGATTCCCGAAGGATTACCCGCCATCATGACAATCACATTGGCAATAGGTGTGCAGCGTATGGCGCAGCGCAATGCAATTATTCGTAGACTGCCTGCTGTGGAAACCCTGGGGGCCGTAAGCGTAATATGCTCGGATAAAACAGGTACTCTGACGCGCAATGAAATGACCGTTCGCATGATTGCAACGACCAGCACTTTATTTGAGCTTAGTGGTACAGGGTATGATCCTCATGGATCAATATCGTTAACAGACATGGATGTGCAGCTTGAAGAGAAGCCACTTCTGTTGAGTGCAATCAGGGCAGCAGTACTATGCAATGACGCGTCACTGGAGCACAAAGACAACAAATGGATTGTTCATGGTGATCCAATGGAGGGTGCGTTATTAGTGTCTGGTTTTAAAGCCGGGCTGGATAATGAAGCAGAAGCTAAACAGTACCCGCGTACCGATCTTATTCCCTTTGAATCCGAGCATCGTTTTATGGCGACGCTTCATCATAGCCACACCGGTGATGCTTTTATTTTTCTTAAAGGTGCTCCTGAACGACTATTGGAGATGTGTGCTCAACAAAAAACAGTTCATGGTGACCAGGCGCTAGATAGAGATTATTGGCTAAGCCGTATTGATGAAATGGCACAGCAAGGTCAGCGAGTATTAGCTATTGCCATCAAGCCAGTAAATTATGAACAAATGGAGCTAAAGTTTGGCGATGTGGAGAATGGACTAATTATGCTGGGGATGTTCGGCTTGATTGACCCACCTCGAGAAGAAGCGATTGAAGCAGTAACAACATGTGGTGAAGCCGGGGTCCGGGTAAAAATGATTACGGGTGACCATGCTGCCACAGCGCGTGCTATCGCCCGGCAACTAAAGCTGGTTAATGCTGATGATGTTCTTACCGGGCAAGAATTGGACCTAATGAGTGAGCATGAGTTGCGGCAACGTGTGTTAGATGTTGATGTCTATGCACGTGTCAATCCTGAACATAAACTGCTTTTAGTAAAACAGATGCAGAAACTGGGATTGGTTGTAGCCATGACAGGAGATGGTGTAAATGATGCGCCGGCCTTGAAGCGTGCTGATGTAGGGACTGCCATGGGGCGCAATGGTACAGAGGCAGCCAAGGAGGCTGCAGAAATGGTGTTGGCCGATGATGATTTTGCATCCATCACTCATGCTGTAGAAGAGGGGCGCACGGTTTATGATAACCTCAAAAAGGCGATTCTTTTTATTCTGCCAACCAATGGTGGAGAAGCGTTGATTATCCTTGTCGCTATTTTATTTGGTTTTCATCAGTTACCGTTAACGCCAGTGCAAATTCTCTGGGTAAATATGGTTACAGCGGTAACATTGGCGTTATCACTGGCTTTTGAACCGCCTGAACAGAATGTCATGCGGCGCCCTCCACGTAATGCTCATGAAGCAATTCTGACTGGTCATTTGATTTGGCGCATTGTTTTTGTCTCCGTGATTTTGATGGCGGGGACATTTGGTCTTTTTATTCTGGAGATGGAGCGTGGTATGAGTGTTGAGTACGCTCGCACCGTGGCTGTGAATACATTAGTTGTGTTTGAAATGTTTTATTTATTTAATTCTCGTTATATTAAAGCTTCCGTATTTAATTGGGAAGGATTAACAGGTAATCGTTATGTGCTGATAGCAATTCTAGTGCTTATCATTTTCCAATTAGGTTTTACGTATCTTGGGCCAATGCAGTTATTGTTCGGTACTACGGCAATCAGCTTCAATACATGGCTGCATATTTTGCTCGTTTCCTCATCAGTGTTATTTCTGATTGAAATTGAAAAATATTTTATACGGCGCACAGAGCAGATTTGACGGTGTTATGTTCATGATGCAGACTGCAAGCGTAAGCATTAATTTATGTATGAAGGTTTGTTTGGTGAAACGAACAGCTTGCTGAAAAAAATTCTAAAATATGGTGAGAAGTGTTGGTTAGACATCAATCATTATTTTTGGCGCGAAATCACTTTCAGTGTTTGATCGATGTGCTGAATGAGGCGGGTTACCGTTGTATTGGTCCAACCGTCAAACAGGGTGCGATTGTCTATGATGTGCTTGATGATGTAGCGCAATTGCCGCAAGGTGTTAAGGATCGCCAATCACCAGGCAGCTATAGCTTGCAGCCGGATGCCGATCCGCGTTGGTTTTCCTGGGCAAATGGTCCGCAGGCACTAAAACCGGAAGTATTTAGTCCGCGCTCAGTTATGTGGCGAGTTGTTCGGGAAGAAACGGGTTTAGTGTTTCAGCCGGTGCATACAAAGACTGAACCAACTGCTGTGATAGGTGTGCGTGCTTGCGATCTGGCTGCACTCACACTTAATGATCGTCATTTTCTTGAAGGCAGTTATCCTGATTCTGATTATCAGGCGCGCAGAGAGTCGTTATTTTTGATCGCGGTCAACTGTACATCACCGGCTGAAACCTGTTTTTGTGCCTCTACCGGTGATGGCCCCCGCGCTACCAGTGCTTATGATCTTGTTCTTAGTGAGCTTGAGGATGGTTTTTTGATCGAAGCCGCCACCGCAGCGGCAGAAAAAATCCTCTCGGCATTGCCGACAACACCAGCCACCTCGGCACAGGAAGCCGCAGCAGTAGAATCGATTGAACAGGCAGCACACAGTCAATCTCGCTCGATGGATGTTGACAACCTACGTGAAAAAATAAAGGCCAGTCTTCTCGATGATGCTGTCTGGAATGATGTCAGTGAGCAATGCTTATCCTGTGGTAACTGTACTTCAGTATGTCCCACCTGTTTTTGTTTTTCTGAAAATGATGACGGTGGTTTACAGCTTGATGAAAGCGAACACGTTCGTCAGTGGGATTCCTGCTTTACTCAGGGGCACAGCTATATTCACGGGCTTACCGTGCGTAATAATACATCACAACGCTATCGACAATGGATCGTACACAAACTCGACACATGGCATGATCAGTATGATCGTTCGGGTTGTGTCGGCTGTGGCCGTTGTATCAGCTGGTGCCCGGTAGGAATTGATATTACAGCTGTGGCCAGAAAAATTTCGCAAGGAAAAGTTTCATGAAGGACCTGCATCTTCCTTGTGAAGCTGAAGTGGTGGAAAGAATCCAGGAGTCAGCAACACTGGTTACACTGCGCCTGCGCCTGACTGATGACAAACTGCGAAATGCTTATCGTTTCATGCCAGGTCAATTCAATATGCTTTATCTGTTCGGTGTCGGTGAGGTGCCGATTACCATGACCTCGGATCCGGATGATACGGCTACGATAGATCATACCATTCGCAGCGTGGGTCGTGTCACGAACAACTTGGTGGCGTTACAGGCAGGAGATCGGCTGGGTTTTCGTGGGCCGTATGGACGTGGTTGGCCTTTGCCGGAGATAACGGGGCAGGATGTCGTGTTTGTCACAGGCGGACTCGGTTGCGCACCGGCAGTCGGAGCCATTAATTATATCGCGTCCCGAAGGTCGTCGTATGGCAAGCTCAACATCATGCAGGGCGTTAAACACGTCAATGATTTTATCTGGAAAGAACGTTATGACCAATGGCGTAAATTGCCTGATACGCAGGTATTGCTGGCAGCCGATGTTGGCACCCCGATTTGGCCCTGGCACGTGGGCTTGGTAACAGAACTGTATGACCAGCTGGATTATGACGTGAACAATACTACTGTGATGATGTGTGGGCCTGAGGGAATGATGCAGGCTGTGACTAAATACATGGTGAATAATAATGTAGATGAGTCGGATATCTGGCTGAGTATGGAGCGCAATATGCAATGTGCCGTGGGCTTGTGCGGCCATTGTCAGTACGGCCCGCATTTTGTTTGTCGCCAGGGCCCGGTTTTTAATTATCACGAACTCAAACCATTTTTTGGTGTTCGGGGTTTTTGAATGAACAATCCAAAAGAAAAACCTATTGTATTGAAGACTAAAAGGCCGCGTGTATCTGTGCATAAGTTCAGTTCGTGTGACGGCTGTCAATTGGCATTTCTCAATCTTGGCGAGGCGTTACTTGATCTGGATAGTGTTGTAGAGATAGTGCATTTCGCCGAGGCAGGTCCGGTGGATGCTCATGCAAATGTTGATATTGCTTTCATCGAAGGTAGTATTTCGACCGCTCATGATGCTGTGCGTATTAAAGATATTCGTGAACGTAGCCAATTTCTTGTAACGATGGGCGCATGTGCCACATCCGGTGGGGTACAGGCGCTCAGGAATCTGGGGGATCGCGGTGACTGGGTTGAGTCAATTTATGCCAGCCCGGAATATATCGACAGTCTGGATCAAGTCTCTCCTATTTCGCAGCATGTCAAAGTAGACTTTGAGTTATGGGGCTGTCCAGTAAGTAGTCGTCAAATTGTCGCGACGGTACGTTCGTTGCTCTTTGCTGTTGCTCCCGTTGATGCCAATGAAAAAGTTTGTCTTGAATGTAAGCGTAATCAGACGGTGTGTGTCATGGTTACCAAGCAAGCGTTGTGTATGGGGCCTGCGACCCGTACGGGTTGTGGAGCTTTATGTCCTTCATTTGGGAGAGCTTGTTATGGCTGTTACGGTCCAGCCGAAAACATCAATGGTGATGCGTTAGCACAGAGATTTTCAGGAATGGGTGTCGTCCCGGAGGAAATCGCAGATCGTTTCCAGATGATCTATAGCCAATCTGAAGAACTTGCTGAAACAGCCAGTGATTACCGACAGCGCAAGAGAGAGGATTGTGACTGAAGGTAAACATGAAATCAGAATTAATGTTCCTGCTCTTGCCAGGGTTGAAGGTGAGGGCGCACTTGATGTGGTGATTTCAGAGGGGGGAATTACTGATCTCAAGCTGCGTATTTATGAACCGCCGCGATATTTCGAGAAGTTCCTTGAAGGTCGGATGTACCATGAAGTGCCGGACATCGTTGCGCGTATCTGCGGTATTTGTCCGGTGGCCTATCAAATGACAGCAGTGCAGGCGCTAGAGTCGATCTGTGACGTCACCATTACGCCCTGGATACGTGATATGCGACAAGTGCTTTATTGTGGTGAGTGGATACAGAGCCACAGCCTGCATATTCATTTGTTAGCTTTGCCCGACTTCCTCGGATTCAACAATATAATGGAAATGGCCTCAAAATATCCGCAAGAGGTACAGCGCGGGATGCGGTTGCAATCGGTTGGCAATGAGCTGATGAGTTTGCTCGGAGGACGTTCAGTTCACCCGATAGGCATTGTTCCGGGAGGCTTTTCCAGTGCACCCGATGTTAAGGCAGTGGGTGAAATGGTAGAAACCCTGGCGGTGGCTATCAACGATGCGGAACAGTTACTGCGTTGGTTGGCCACGCTCGATTTGCCTGTAGTCGAACAGCAGTTTGTATCAGCAGCGATGCATACTCATTCGGAATACCCGTTGTATGAGGGGCGTATCACTTCCAGTCAAGGG
>Ga0316208_1001656_pt1 | contig 20213 bp, 16 predicted proteins | sample 3monopyrite_MG_FD_204944 | JGI IMG/M metagenome (GOLD analysis project Ga0316208, IMG submission 204944) | Microbial mat bacterial communities from mineral coupon in-situ incubated in ocean water Damariscotta River, Maine, United States -... | ecosystem: Environmental > Aquatic > Marine >...
CCGGGGTTTTTTTATGTTGAAGATGGCATATAATCTCCAACAGAAAGATACGGCGAGGTAGCCAAACGGCTGGGCAAGTGATTGCAAATCACTCTTATGTCGGTTCGAATCCGATCCTCGCCTCCATATCCGTTACCCATTAACGGGTACAAGAGATTGACAGATTTTTGAAGAGATTAACTGTCACTAAATAAATAATCACTTCAGCCTCCTGCCCAGGTGGCGAAATTGGTAGACGCAAGGGACTTAAAATCCCTCGGTGGCAACACCGTGCCGGTTCGATTCCGGCCCTGGGCACCATCTTTAAAATCAATAACTTACAGCACTATCCTCACGTAAATTTATTGAATTATTCCTCAGCTTAAAATCAACGTGTAGACCTAGTGTAGACATTGTATGTATATTCTCCTTAGTATTAGTTAGTCTCCGCACAATTATATTCTAATAAATGTTATTTTAAATTGTATGGGATAACATAGTTTGTATTAATCATATAACAATAAAAAGAACAAAATAAAATGGATTACTCATTAGAAGATTCACATAAAAAAATATGTAAACTTATAAACGATTTTGAAGAGAATGAAGGATTTCATTTATCATCAAAATATCAAGAAATTGATGTTAGGAACGATTATATAAACCATTTTTACCAATATCTTGGTTGGGATGTTTTACATGAAGAACAGAGAAATCCATATAAGCAAGAAGTTAAGGTCGAAAAAAACGTAACAGTAGGGAATTCGAATAAAAAAGCAGACTATGCTTTTCATTTAGAACCTGATTTTAGAGATCCAATTTTTTATATTGAAGCTAAAAAGCCAGCTAGGGATTTAACAAATAATGATGATTACTTTCAACTAATAAGATATGCATGGCATTCATCAATACCGGTCTCAATATTAACTGACTTTGAAGAGTTTCATATTATTGATTGTCGAGGTAAACCTGCAATTGATGGTGCTGTTAATAGATGCATAATAAAATATCACTACACAGATTTCAGAGACATTGAAGTATTTTCTAAAATATATTTTTTGTTTTCACGCCAGTCAGTATTAGAAGGTAGCCTTGATAAGTTCATTGCTGAGTTACCACCTGTTTCAAAAACACCAACTCAACGAGGATTGTTTAAAGGTGGTTATGCGTCAATAGATGATAGTTTTTTGGCTGACTTAGATGATATTAGATATATGTTAGCTGTTTCGTTATATATGAATAACCCTTCAGTAACGGAGCAACAATTAACAGAGGCTACTCAACGTATTGTAGACAGACTTGTATTTATTCGTTTTCTTGAAGATAAACTTATAGAGCCAAATACACATATTGATAAATATGGTGCGAATGGTGATAGCTGGAAGGATTTTATCGATAATTCTCGGAAACTTGCAGTTAAATATAATGGTGCTGTATTTAAAAAACATTTCATTGATGAATCTAATTTCCTCGGGCCTAAAGAAAATATTTTTAGTGAAATATGTGAGGATATATGTCACTTAAATTCAATATATGATTTCAATAAAATTCCTATCCATATTGTTGGTAGCATATATGAGCGTTTTCTAGCAAAAGTTATTATTATAAAAAATAATTCCGTAGAAGTAGTTCAAAAGCCAGAGGTTAATAAAGCGGGTGGTGTTTATTACACGCCTCAATCTATAGTCAGATATATTGTTGACCAAACAATTGGCCCATTAATAAAAGAAAAATCACCAATACAAATTTCTAGAATGAGATTTGGAGATATTGCATGTGGTAGCGGCTCATTCTTGATTACAGTCTTTGAGTATGTTTTGGATTTTCTTAGCGCTTTCTATCAGAATAACCCAGAAATAGCGCAACGTGATGGGTGTTATTATGTTAAAGAGGATGATATTTGGGTTTTGTCACTTGCGCAAAAAAAATCTATTTTGTTAAATAATATATTTGGTGTAGATATTGATGAGCAAGCAGTAGAGGTTTCACAATTATCGTTGTATCTTAAATTATTAGAGGATGAAACTACAGCAACTGCAAATGATATGTTGGTGTTGTTTCATGAGAAAATACTTCCCGATCTTTCATCAAATATAAAGTGTGGGAATTCGTTAATTGATCCTTCTTACTTTTCTAATTCTATAAATAATTCTATTTTTGATAATGATGAATTTGAAAAAATAAATGTTTTTGATTGGGAAAATGAATTCACCGAAGTATTCGGAAAAGATAAGAAAGGTTTTGACGCGATAGTAGGGAATCCTCCTTATATAAAGGAATATACTAATGCTGAAGCATTTAAGTTTAAACATTCAAATACAGGCATATATTATCAAGGAAAAATGGATATATGGTACGCGTTTGCATGCCTTTCAATAGATCTTTTAAAAGATAATGGAAACTATGGAATAATTGCCACTAATAATTGGATATCAAACAGTGGAGCCAAATTACTTAGAAAAAAGATCACTTCAGATACAAAAATAATTCGTTATATAGATTTTAATGATTATAAGATATTTAAGACTGCGTCAATACAAACAATGATATTAGTTGCTCAGAAAAAACCAACTAAAAACTCATATGAGTTAAACTACACAAAATTAAATGGAGATAAGCTGGTAGGGGATGAGTTGTCTACATTTATTCTTGGTGATTTCACTTCTGATGCTTCAAAAAATATAGCTGACACTTTCCTTTCAAGAATGTCTGGGGGATCAAATGAGGGATCTCCTATTTATTTTAATGATTTAAAAATTGAGAATATAGTTGATGCAATTGAATCAGGGCAAAATTATTTTTTACAAAAAGATGAGATTGGTCAGGGCATTGTTACTCCCCAAGATGCTGTTAATAAGAAGAGTTTAGAAACACTATCGAATCCTTCACTTACGCTTGGTGATGGAATCTATGTTCTAAGTACCCATGAAAAAGATAAATTAAGTTTGTCAGCGGAAGAAAGTAATATACTCAAACCTTTATATACATCAACTGAGTTACATAAAGTTTATGCAGACAAAAACAATTCATTTTGGATAATTTATGCTGATAGAGATTTTATAGACAACATAAATATTTATCCTATATTAAAAAGGCATCTTGATGTTTTTTCATCTATTATGACATCAAGTAATAAGCCTTATGGTCTGCACAGGCCTCGCAATAAGAAGTTTTTCGATAACGACAGAGTTCTTTCCTTAAGAAAGACCTTTTCACCAAAATTTACATTTGTTAATTTTGAAGGTTGTTTTTTACAAACTTACAATATAATTAAGCCTAATAAGATTGATTGTAAGTTACTCACTGGAATACTTAGTTCTAATCTTGCATATTTTTGGTTTTATTACCGAGGAAAGCTGCAAGGAAATAACTTGCAAATTGACAAAGAGCCATTAATGAAGTTCCCTGTTAGAAAAAATATTGAAACACATCTAAAAAAACAAATAATAAAATGTGTGGGTAATCTGTCGCATGCAAGAGATATATCAATGGGCGGTGTAAGCGATAAAGAAAAATCTTTAAATATAAATAGAGTTAATATTATAGAAAACGAGTTAAATGATCTTGTATATAAATCATATGAATTGGATGTTGATGCCATTAAAGTTATTAGTGAATTTATTTCGGGTAGAAAAAGACTCGAAAGCAATTGATTGTAAAACTTGTTTATTTAATATGAGTGTAAATCATGAAAAACTTTATATTTTTTAGGCTTCAATATCAATATACAGGTAGTTTAATGGTTTTTTTAGTGGTGCTACGTCTGTTAAGATAAAAATATAAATCACTTGACGTGATGATGTAGAGCGCTTGATTCGGTTCTTATACGTTATGCATTAAATTTTAAAGGGAATCTGTTATGACATTAGAAGAAATAAAGTCTGCTCTAAATATTTCTGGTTACGCTATAAGTCAAGAAAAAAGAACAGGAAACAATACAGGCTCTCAACTTCGTTTAGAAAATGGTGCCATAGTAAATATATGGGACAACGGTAACTTTAATGTACAAGGAAAGAATACTGATGAAGTTAACGAAGTACTAGGTAACTCACCAAAGGGCACAGCTGAAATAAAAAAAGAAGAACAACAAAACAATAAAGTATTTGTTGTATATGGCCATGATAAAGCCGCAAGACATAATCTTGAGGCAATGTTACGTCGATGGGGGCTTGAACCGTTAATACTCGACCAACTACCATCTGAAGGCCAAACAATCATTGAAAAGCTAGAAAGCAATACAGCTCAAGTTGAGTTTGCTGTTGTTTTAGCAACCCCCGATGATATAGGCTATCGTTCAGGTCACGAAGATGAAACAGCATATCGTGCAAGACAAAATGTAGTTTTGGAACTTGGTATGCTTTTATCAAGATTAGGCCGTAAAAAAGTTGCCATTTTATTAAACCAACAGGAAAATATGGAGCGACCTTCTGATATACAAGGCCTTATATATATTCCATATAAAGACGACTTAGAGAAAGAAGCAGGTTTAATACTAGCAAAAGAAATGGTTGGGCAAGGCTATAATATTGATGTTGCAAAGATATAATATTTCTTTAGTTTCATAATCATACAAATGTACAGTTATTGACAGAACTCCAAGTGATAAATGTAAGCTAACGACCCAAAGCGGTCTGTTTGAGTTGCTTAATTTAGACATAAGATTTGTTCTACGCAGTCATTCAATGTTATTTATAAATATGACGCTATATAAATGTTAGTAATTTCCAGTAATTCTGATATTAGGCGTACTCCCGCCTAATAAGGTAAAAGACGTACCTATGTCAAAATGACTGTTAGGCTAAAAAGGATATGTATGTCACTAGAACAGCTTGAACAATTTGCTACATTTTTTATTCGATATGGCTTTGAAGCTGTCGTTGCTGGTCTAGTCGTCTTTCTATTAATTAAATACTTCCTACCAAGTTACTTCTCAGAGAAAGGAAAAAATTTAGCAACAAAAGAAGATATTGAAGAAATTACTCAAAAAGTCGAGTCAGTCAGATCTGATTATGCACAAGTGTTAGAAGAACTAAGAAATAACAATCAATTAAAACTTGCGGCAATAGAAAGAGAGAAAAACCTTAAAAAGGAAGTTTACTTGCAAGCAGTAGAAGCAATCACTAGAGCCCAGAATATAGTTACAAGCTTTTCTAATCTTAAAATTAGTGAAGAGAAAATAACTTCGGGTATGGTGAATGATTCAGGAATAATCGCAAAAATACAAATTGTTGGTACTGAAGAAACTGTAAGAGTTATAACTGAATTTATGTCTGCAATAGGTACTGCAACATTAGACCTTATGCTAGAACGAAGCACACTCATTAGCCGAAAAAACTCAATTGAAAGTTTAGAAAAAATACGTGTTAAGTCAGCTAGTGAAATTGAACGATACATTGAAATAATGAAAAATTTAAACCTCGAAGGAAATAATGATCCAGCTTTATGGGATACCATCAATAAAAATATCGCTTTCGAGAAAAATCAAGAACTAAGCTACTCAAACGAAATAAATGAACTCTGGAAGCTTCAAAACAAAGAACATATAGTCTTCACAAGAAAATGTATGGCGCAGTTTTTTGAAATATCTGGATTATTACCTCACGCTGTTATTTCTGTGCGAAAAGAGTTAGATTTAGAAATATCAGAAGATGCTTATTTAGATATAGTTAATAAAAATACTGAGAAAGGCAAGAAAGTATTCGAGAATTTTCTTGTTACAATAGAAAAGAATATGGCCGAACAATAAAATCAACATGTACAAAATAATGACCGCTCCGCTATGCGTTTACGTCACAGCTTTAACGTTGAATGTCACCTTTATAAATTGTAATTTACAGATTTAATAAAACTTGAATGATAGTTGCTGTCGATAGCAGTCGTTTAGTTTCTAAATGTATCTGCACGAGATATCAGATAAAATAATTACTACTTTTAACTTTATGTTATAAACCTACACAGTTATTTACAGAACTCCAAGGATATGAAAATCGGTTGTCTATATGTCATCATCAAAATTAATTTATCTATATGTTCCTATAAGTGAAAAAGAAAAAGTGAAATCTATAGGTGCAAAATGGCACTCTGGAAGAAGGCAGTGGTTCATTACGTCTGAAATGGATGCAGCACCATTTAAAGAGTGGATACCAATACTAGAGAGTAATTTTAATACAAGAGCTATATCACCTTTTTATCTTTTAAAATCAAAAGAGTCATGCTGGAAATGTGGTGAATTATCATCAGTTATAACATTTGCGGCAGATGGAGTTGAAAGTAAATATAATGAAAAAGATCGAGTAATGTTTAATTATATTAGTTTTCTTCCTGAAAGATTAAGTGATTTTGTGGGAGAAATATATAAGAATTATTTTATAGATTATTCCAAAACAACAAATTCACATTATTATATTAATCACTGTGAACATTGTACTGCAGTACTTGGTGATTTTTTTATGCATATGGAACCAGGTAACGCATTTTTTCCTCAATCAGATGAGGAAGCCTCATCGATAGAAGTTATTCAACTTAAAGAAAATGGATTTGTAAAACTTAATACGAAAACAGGTTATGGTGTGGTTGACTCAATTATAAAAAATGGTAAATTTTCAATTTATAATCCTGAAGAAAACTCTTAGCTAATTTATATATTTTTGAGATGATATATATAAGCCTCTCAATTTACACACAATACTCAAAACAACAATTTAAACGGCATTTTGAGTAATCTGTGTATTAAGTGCAAGAAGATCAGAATGTACATGAAATACAGGGCTTGGGTTTCGTCCCACATTATCATTTTGTTGTATTGTGACGCTTAAATAATTATTACTTTTAAGTAACTCTAAAATAGGGCGCAAATCACTCATTGATTTAAATGTTCCACGTAACGCTTGATGTATCTCTCTAGCGCTAGCACTAATCTTTTCTTTTTCAATCATCCAGTTAATAATCTTATGTGCATGATTCATTTTTTCATCACTCCCCATTAAATTAAATGCAATGCGCGCATGTTCTGTAAAATAGTCCCCCAACTTGGTCGCATTTAAAACAGTTTCTTCATCAATGTTATAATTTATCGATTCACTGCCGTATTTTGCAACATGCAGTATGCCCATAAGTCTTGCGACTGTTCCTGATAATTTACCTCCCCAATCACTAATGTCGCTGAGGATGCCTCCAGGTCGTAAATATTTTTCCTGTTGTATTTGATAATGCCGAAAAATATGGCGTGCTTCTTTTGAAAATTGAAGTGCTAAGGATTTTCCATGATTACTTTTTTCAAATTCTATTAAATCGTTAATGAGTGTGCGTATAAAATTTAAGTAAGTAACTTTTACTCCTGGGTTGATGGCTGCCGTGTCTATATTACGATAGCCAATAATATTATTTGGCATAACATACAAGAAGCGACCTAAAAGGCCTTTACCACGAAAGCTTGGCTGTTTAAGGATGTTTTGAATAATACTAGGTTGAAAAGTGAGTCCTATAGTTAACGCAGGGTTATAGATTATTTCAGAATCACGTCCCATTCTATCAACACGGATCATGTCACCAGCATGGCCTTTAAGTAAAACATCAATATTTGGTGCATTGTTACTATATCGACCTCCAATCGTATCGAAGATACCACCTTCAGCACTCATGACTGATAGTCGACCATTATTTTCCGCAAGTAATGAGGTCATTTTTTCTGGTGTGACATCATCTGCGATTAAACGTAATGGTTGAATCTTATTGGGTAATTCATTTTGTAATTGTTCTATGCGTTCATATATTACTTTTTCCTCATCACTATTATTAACTTTAATAATTTCTGAAGTCGCCTTTTTAATCTTTTTTTCTGTTATTGCGCGTTTGTTATTACTTTCTTTAATGAGTTCTTTATCCTTATCCCATTCACGGTGTTCTGCTTCTTCTATTGGTGTCATCACTGCTTTAAACACGGGACTCTTACGACTGGCAGGAGGCATAGCAATCCCCACAAATATATTACATGGCTCAGACCAATCAGGATTGATTTGAACGTTATATTGTTTACCCATAGCAGTAGCACATACGGCAAGGACAAGTGACGCAGGAAGATCGAGAGGCACTTGATATGATGAAGATACTTCTTTCACATAGTTACGTAAAACAGATGGTAATGTCTCTAAAGGGAATTTAGGCCCACATTGTTTATCAAGAGGTATTAAGTTATGAATGTCTTTATTATTATCTGTCATTTTATTTTCCTTGATCGCTTGTTGATACGCGCATCTTTGAGTCAAGAAAGTTATTGATATCTTCGATACGATATCGAACTGCTCTTGTACCTAATTTAATAAAAGGGATACGTGCTCCTGCCCATCGATCACGTTCTAAAAATGCCATGCTGACGCCTAAGATCTCTGAGGCTTGTTTTGTATTAAGTAGTTTGTTGTTCATTGTGTTACTCCGTCGTTGTTTTAATAAGTTTTTGAATTAAAGCAGACGACCCTAGAGGCGTGTCAATAGAGGTATTTTTAAGAAACGAGGGCGAAGATAGACGAAGTTCCCTAGGGAGTCCCCGGGGGATCCCCAGAGAATCCCCGGGGGTTCTCCGAAGATGTGGCACATAAAATAAATAAAAATAATTTATTTATTTATTTTAATAATATGATTGATCTTTGATTTTAACCTAGAGCATTATCACGGAAGTTCCCCAGGGGTTTGTCGAAGTTCTCTAGAGATTTCTAGAACTTCCTCAGGGGAAATATTGTTTTCAAAATGAAAAGTATTTAAAAGAAATGTTAGATATACAGCACGATCATGAAAGTTCCCTAGGGGTTTTCTAGAAGTTCCCTAGGGATTGTTAGAACTTACCTATTGATTAAATTTATTTTCTAAAAACTATAAAATAGTTTAAAAAATTATAATTTACAATGAAATATCCTTAGATGGAGATTTCGTAAATAGGTTTTCAAAAATAAAATCTGTAATTTTTTGCATTGGAACTCTTAAACGATTTATATCTGAAATAATATATCCCGCTGTTACATCGTTTGGATCTTTATGATTCATTAGTCGTTTCAATGCATAAGCAGGAATATCTAAACTTTCTGCAATGGTGATAAATGTACGTCGTAAGTCATGGAGTGCAAAGGTTACGCCAGACAGTTCACACACTCTTTTAACGGCTGTCTTAGGTTCTTTCAAATGACCTGCTTCACTATTTGATGGAAAAACATAATCATTTGTTTTCTCTTCATATCGTCTCTTTAAAAGATCCTCTAAAAAATCGGATAGGGGCAGGGTATGAATCTCATGATTCTTTGTTTCATTAATGGTTAATGTTTTATCGTTAAAATCAACCGCATCCCAACGTAGACCGGATGCTTCAGATTTACGTAATCCAGTGAAAAGAACTAGATGGAGATAATCACGTGTCGTTTCAGCATTGAGCTGTAAGGTTGCATTATACCAATCTGCTAACTGGTGGTTTTTAATGAATGTTTGTCGACGCTTTACAGGGAACCATGCACGGGTATCACTGATCCTGCCTACAGGATTAAACATAATAATGGGGTTTCCCTTGGCATCATCATATTTCTTCATAGCATGATTGAAAATGGCCCTGAGTACACGAAGTGCATTGTTCGCTCGTGCAGGTGAATTTTTACCTAATAAACGATAACGTTTTTCAACCATGTCTTTTGAGATATCAAGAAGGGCTTTGTTCTGCCAATCAGAAAAATATCCGTTTATTGAACGTTTATAGTCTTTAATCGTGGATTCACTAAGCGTATTTCGGGCTAAAAAGTAATCATCAAAGGCTTGTATGAGAGTCACTGATTTAGCCTCTTTGGCTCTTTTCTCCGCAATCGGATCTATTCCCATTGCCACTTCGCCAGTTAGTTTGATTGCTTCTAATCGGGCTTGCTCAGCAGTGAGATTTCCAAAACGACCAAGCGTAATACGTTTCACTTTTCCATTGATTCTTTTTTCAACAATAAACGATTTCACACCTCCACTTGTCACCCTTAGAGCAAAGCCGGGAATTTGGCTGTCACGGTAAAACTTCTGTGTTTTACCGCCACTCGCATTGGGAGGAGGGATTTCTACTGTATCGACAAACTTCTTAGTGATCCGCAAGATCAAAACTCCCTCGGTGGCTGGTGTAGACGTAGTGTAGACACTTGGCATCAAATATAGGCCAAATTGTGCATAAACCTTAAAAGAACTAGGGGAAGATAATACAGAAAAAGGTAATAAAATCAAAGAGATTAAAAGATCTTAAAAGAAGTGCAAATTAAGGCTCCATCCTCTTAAAATCCCTCGGTGGCAACACCGTGCCGGTTCGATTCCGGCCCTGGGCACCATTATTAATTTATTATGCAATCGCATAATATCGCTTTACGTCACAATTCGACTTAATCTTAGTTATATCAATAACTTAAGAGAGTCTCCGCTCTTTTGACAGTTCACTTTTCATCCCTTAATATCACTTCAAATCATCGATATTCGTTATGAATAACGCATTTCTGACGCTCTAATAACGCACAAATGGGGTAGTGAATGGCTAGTATTAAAAAAAATACTAAAGGCGATTGGCGAGTTCAAATTAACAAGCTAGGTGTAAGAGATTCCTCTACATTTGATAGCAAACGTGCTGCTCAAGATTGGGCTTCAATACGTGAAGCTGAGATTGTATCTACTGGTGGAGCTAAGTCTGCACATAAACATATACGTGTTTCAGAATTGTTTTCTCGTTATGTGCAAAATGTAAGCATTCACAAAGGTGGTAAAAATGTCGAAGAGAAGCGATTAGCTTATTTTGCGGAGCATCATCCATCAATTTCAGAACTGGTTAAGTCACGAACTAAAGTGATAGATGTATCAAAAAATGATATTGCTATGTGGCGTGATGAGCGTCTGAAATCAGTAAAATCATCCACAGTTCTTCGCGAAAAGAATCTTCTTTGTAATGTTTTTAATAAAGCTGTGGAGTGGGGCATCATCTCAGAATCTCCTTTTCGAGGATTGAAATGGCCAAAGGAAGCTGAGCGTCGAGAACGTTCAATATCAAAATATGAAATTGAAAAAATCATTTTTTGTTTAGATGATTGGGACAGAGTTTCTAAACCTGAAACATTAGATCAAAAAATTGCCGCAATTTTTCTCTTTGCTATTGAGACAGCTATGAGACAAGGTGAAATTAAATATTTATCTTCTTCTGAGGTTTTTATTGATGAGCGTGTAATACGTTTAGCATCGGATAGAACAAAAGAAAGAAGAAAAAAGGTAGTTGGCTTATCATCAGAAGCTATTAGAATATTAAACCTATGCAAAATTAGTGATAGAAATTGGTTTGGCATTTATTCAGTTGATATAAGTGCAAAATTCAAAAATTCCTGTAGACGCGCAGGTGTTGAAAATCTAGTTTTTCATGACACAAGACATGAAGGAATTACCCGACTTGCTGAATTACTCAATCCATTTGAACTTGCTAGGCAAGTAGGGCATAAAGACCTTTCTGAGCTTAACACTTATTATGAAAAACAGGCTGATCAGTTTGCACATAAGCTTGGATAAATTCTCTGTAATTGACGTGACTATTTTTCGAGGCTAGAAAACGTCTAGTAAAAGCTGGGAAGTCCATGTCTCAATCTCATGTGATTTTGAGATAAGCTGATCTAATTCTTCAATAGAAGTGATTGGTGAAATGAGTATTTCATCATCTACTTGCTGAATTTTGCTTTTGGAGAGCAACTCAAAGACTTTTTTAAACATATAATTCCTCATTCTTTAATTTTTGTCGTTTCATTTATAATCACATTAGCTTTTGTTTACGTTGTGTTCAACCTGACGTACCACGTCAATTTTCAATAATTTCAAATACTTAGATAAACTGTCATTTTTCTAGAGAAAATCATAGATTCAATCAATGGTTAATAAACGGGAGCATAAAAAGTAGCTGTATTGTGTGAAGTTCGCTCATATTGAATTTGAATAGTGGATTAAATGGCTGAAATTGTAAGAAAATGTTATGTTATATCGTTATAAATAATAATAATTTCTTGATAAAATGAGCATGTATAGAGATTTAAGCCCCCCTTAACTGTATACAAGACCGCAAGAAGTACGGGATTACCCTTAAATAGATGGGGTTACGTAGGTATTAATAGCTCAGACTAAATTGAATATAAATTTTTGGATGGCCAATTGGTCTTAGGAGAATAATAATGGGCAGTAATTTTTTAAAATCATTCCTTGAAACAGGCCTGTTCGATATTGGAGATAGTGATGAAAGGCTATCTTGGCTTCAACAATCAATTGATGATTTACAGAAAAAGTTTGAAAAAGACTATTCTCTACTTCCAAAATATTCTTTAGTGTCACTAGATCCCAACATCTCTGACAACGAACCAGTTTTAATTGAAACAGAAGAAATTGTTACAAATTATTGGAAAGCATTGAGAGGTAAATATCCAGAAATGCCAAGAAATATTTTACGAGGCGTGATTTTAAATGCCTTGAACAATATTGGTAATACTGATCCAGTTGCAGCTAGAATTATTTATTTAACAGCATCTAATTATTACCCTTTCGCAAAACTAAATAATGAGAAAAACTTAGTTGAAGAAATGCTTGTTAATTTTGGAGAACTTGCAGAGGAAAATGCAATTGAAGATTGGTCTATTATGGAAAGTAGCCCGTCTTTTAAATTAGGTACTTTAAAGCTTAATGCTCTAAAATTTGGCAATGCTACTCTTAAGGCAGATGATTTAGAGTCAAAATTGAATGTTGCTGTTAAAGTAAGTCCTCAAAACCAAGGACCACAACATGGTGGTGAATCTTCTTGGGGAGCTCATTTTTCGGAAAAAGCATCCGAAGGTATAGTAGAAGCATTCAATGAAGCTATTAAGGGGCTAGTTAAATCTCTGTCGCCTGATTCAATTGAAACACCTATAAACAAATTTTTAGCTAACTTTAAAAAGACTCTTGACTCTAATTTGAAAGAAACCTTTTCATCACTAACAGCGGTAGAGAGGAGAAGTAAGTTATTGTGGTGGAAAGAAACGTTATATTCTCATTCACAAAAAAAGAGTTATAGAGATATAGATAGTAACTTATTACCAATAGTAATGAGTATCGATTTAAATAATCAAGTTTCTGAAATAACGCCAATTAGTGTAGATTTTCTTTTGAAAGATACTTTATTTATATTAAATGACAAAAATGATGAAGCTATGAAGTTTAATGATTTTTTTAAAGTGTTATCAAATGACTCTTTTAAGGAAATTTTAAAACCTTACTTTACAGAGCTTAATGAAGATGACGGTAGAATCTCTATGACTGATTTCATTGCTCTATTAGTGAATGACAGGTTATCTGTAAATGACTTTAAAAAGAGAACAGGAATCAATGAGGATGAAGTTATTAGTCAAGCTGAATTATCTGTATCCATATTGCATGATTTATTGTCGCAACGGTTAGTTAAGGAATAAAAATGGGGAATAAATGCTCACAAGAAGGCTGCCCTGATCCTGATAATATAGGTTGTAACGTTGAAGGACATATTAAATTGTCCGATTGCAAATACTATAATAAAGAAGAGACTCCAGAGGACGAAGAACAACAAGTTGAGGCTGACTATTATAGAATACCTTGGACAGGCAATGCCTTTGGCTTAATGGATCTTAATTATCTAACTGCATCATCTAAACCAATCGTTATAGGCGTTTCAGGTGTTGCAAGTGCAGGCAAGACAACTTTTCTTGCTTCTTTATATTGTCTTTTAAGACAAGGTAGAAAAATTGGTGACTATAGCTTTTCTGGCTCACTTACTTTAATTGGCTGGGAAAATATTGCATGGTATTTAAGTTGGAAAGAGAATGGTGATATTCAGTTTCCTCCTCATACAACAAGTAATTCTGGAAGAATGCCTGGATTATTACATTTAGCATTAAAGAATAGTCAAGGAGAGAAAATAGATTTGATATTTACTGATGCTCCAGGTGAGTGGTTTGATCATTGGAGGAATAATGTAAACAGCGAGAATGCTAAAGGTGCGAAATGGATTCATAATAATTGTAATGCATTTTTACTTTTTGCGGATTGTGAAATGCTGTCTGCAGAAAAGAGGGGGGCTGCTAAATTACAAATCAATTCTGTTGCTGATAGGATTACTGAAAACATTGAAAACAGGCCGTTCGGATTAGTATGGTCAAAATCCGACGTTACTATTGCTGATAATACTCGGCAACAAATCCTTTCAAATTTAAAATTAAGTCCATTAGTTCACTTTAAAGAATTCGAGACAAGCATTCAGGATGGTGAAGATGGCGTCTTTCATCAAAATATTTGTGATTCTATTTATTGGTGTATTGAAAAGCTACAAAAAAATATAAATAAACAGCCTAAAATAAAATCCTTCAAACCTAAAGATATGTTTCTTTCTAAAAGGGTGATAAATGGATAATTCAGTTGATAACGTTTTAATAGTTGGCGGTCCTAATGCGGGTAAAACTCATTTTGGAGGTCAGTTATATGGCCGGCTCAATAGTCGTCAGTTTGAATTCAAGATTAATCCCGATAATAGACCTTCCGACCTTACAATATTTGAAGATGTTTTGAACAAGCTGTCTGAAGGAAAAAGAGCAGGTCATACTGAGGCTTCAGCAAATAGAAGTATAGAATTGAAAATAGACGATAAAAATGGAAATGAAATAATTTTTTCATTCCCCGACTACGCTGGCGAACAGGTTAAGATGATAGTCGATAATAGGAAAATAAATCGACTTTGGAAAGACTATATTGATAAGAGCAGCTCATGGGTTTTGTTTGTTCGTCTAGATGAAATAGATGTTATTGAAGATATTATAAATAGAGGCATTCCTAGTCCAGAAGAAATTCAAAAAAGAAACACTAAAGCACCGCCAGTAAAAATGTCAGATGATGCACATTTTATCGAGCTTCTCCAAACACTTTTGTACATAAAAGGCATTTCACCATTAAATAAAATCAGTAAACCAAATTTAACAATAGTGCTTTCGTGTTGGGATGTATTGAGTTTAGAAGAAGGAAAAATCCCATCAGATTTGTTATTTGAGAGGCTACCGCTGCTATTCAATTTTTCTAAAAATAACTGGGATGAAAAGTCACTATCAATATTGGGAGTATCATCCACAGAAAAATCATTAACTGATGATGCTGATGAAGAATATATTGATAGAACACCTATTGATTTTGGTTACTTTATAGATGCAAGCGGGAAAAAAGAAAAGGATCTAACTTTATCAATTGGAACATTCATTGGAAGATAATATTATTATACAACAAGCTTATTACGGTGAAGTAAATAGAGCTCATTCATGTATAAACACAACTATTACTGACTCAGAATTAAATTCATTCTTGATTGCATTTACTGATAGGCCAGGAGCCGTACCAATTGGTGAAGAACTTAAACCATACCTTTCTGGAGTAAAGTATTCGACATATTATGTTTTCACAAAAACATTTTCAGACCCTTTTGCTTCAAGAGCAGGGATGGTGTTTACACACGTTTTAATTTTAAATCTACTCGACATAAAATTCATTAATAATATTGATAATATTTTATCTATATTGATTGATGAGGTACCAACTAATAGAGAAGAATTAAGCTCTTTAAAGCTCGGTTTTTTTGATGCTGCTCCAGTTTTACGTGACAAATATCAACCACTATATATTCAGAAAGCTATTTCAGCCTTGATAGATGGCGAACTTCCAGTTTTATATTCAGGTGAGATTGAATCATTTAAAACTATTCTTCAGTTAATTTGGAATTATTCAGCTGTTAACCTTCGAAATAAATTAAAGTTCAGAACAAGCTTTACTCCTTCAGATATTCAAGGGGTAGATGACCTCACAATTGTTTCTATTCAAAGCGAATTTTTACAAAAGTGGCCAGGTAGAAATATAGTTAAATCAGTGGATAATGAAATAGTTGAAATGTCCTCAAGCTCAGAGTTGTTGTTTTTGGGTCATAAAGAAGGAAACCCATTCCACTCTTTTTTGTTAGATCTGAAAGTGGAGCAAAACGAATTACATAATATAGGTAAAGCCTATAAGATTTTTAATGATTACTTGGCTCTTGATAACACTGATGATGCTGATAATTTAAGGCAGAATATACGAACTCTTTCTGTAATATCCCCTTCAGAAAAAGATGGTGAATTGATAAAAAATAAGTTCATTGATAGGCTCGATGATCTGGTAAGTTCTAATGTTGATTTAAACTTAAAAGCTTTGAGAAATATCGAGTGGAGTGCTTTTCATAATGGAGAAAAAAGAGCCAGAGAAATACTTTCAGGATTTGTCAGTAATGAATTAATAAAGAATATTAACCCACAAATTGAATCCTTATCACAAATCCTTAATATTTCTTTTAATGACGAAGTTAAAAACTGGTGGCACGACGCAATTCAATTGTCATTCAAAACAACTATAACAGAAAATGCTAAGCTTGCCTTTAAAAATATATGGAGACTTTTGGGTTTTTCCGAGGAAACATTCAATAATATTTTTTTAATAGTGCTTGCAAACAAAAGAAATGAATCTAATTTAAGAGAAAATATTCCTGAGAATATTAAAAAGGAAAGTATTAAGGCGCTTGAGAAAATCACCTGCAAACGGAAATGGTATTTATTACATGCTGATGTTCTGCTTAAGCACTTACAAAAGGATAAGGCAATTGTAGAACAACTTAAGTTAGAAAAGCACCTGGATTTCAATGCGTCAATAGGTGTTAGATATCTAGCACAAAAGTTAGAAGATTTAGAGGTGATCTCATTAGCTATACAAAATTGCGATCCTAAATTTGTTCAAATATCAGCTGAAAGAATATTAACAAACAAATTCTTACTTGAAAAAATAGACTTAACTATTAATTGCTGGCTGGCTATTTGGTCATTCTCTTTGATGGAAACACGTGATATATCATATGGGCTAGAAGGAAAAGAACAAGAAGTTGTTAATTCCATATTAGATATTATTGTAGCTGAAATAGAACTACCTGAAATAATAATGGAATTGCTAGCATATTCTGATTTTAATGATATTTACAGTTATAAAATGAGAGCTGAATGCTGGATTAAATTCCCATCTAAGTTTAAAGGGTTATTTTTAAACTCCACTTCGAAGACTACTGTAAATAAATTACTATTAGATGAAATTGATGTTTCTTCAATTGAAAAGCCATTGTTCGATACAATATCATCAGATTCATACATGACCAATTTCTTGTCTGAGAACAAGGCTGATATTGAGCCAGTAATTAAAATCTTTGAGAGCTTCACAAATTTAAAAGATAAATTTCTTTCTGATTATATTAACTTCTATAGAACTCCTATTTCGGATTCATTGTCAATAAGGTTAGGGCGTTTAGTTAACGATAATGGATTTACAGAATCCGCTAGATCTATTTATGATAAGTCGCATAATAATAACTCATTCCAGCTTGCCCTTGAAAAATGTCAAAATTTAGTGAATTTACATTGGTGGGAATCTTTTTTTGGCTCGAATAGAAATGTAACTCCTTATAGTCGACCATTAAGTTTTGAATCGAATGAGAATCATATGAAAGAAAGTTTACCAGTAGTTGTTATTTTGACCGCAATACAAGAAGAATATATGGCGGTGAGAAATCACCTAAAAGAAACAAAAGAAGCTGATAAAAATGATACAAGTTATGAAGCGGGTATATTTGAATTAAATGGGAAAGACATTGCAAATATAGTTATACGAGAATGTGGGGCAAAGAATACAACAGCCTCACAAGAGGCAGAAAGAGCTATTCAAAATTTCAGGCCAAAATGTATGCTTTTCGTAGGTATAGCAGGTTCAAGAAAACCTAAAGATTTTGCTGTTGGAGATGTAATTTTCCCAGATAAAATATATTCATACGAAGGTGGTAAGTCGGAAAAAGAATCATTCAAATCTAGACCTGATCAAGCTAGCGTTAGTTTTGCTTTGATAGAAATTGCTAAAAAAGAAAGAAGGAAAGAAGAGTGGAAAGCTCTAATCAAGAATGAATGGAAACAAGATGTAAAAGCAGACTTAGGTATTATTGCCTCAGGTGAAAAACTTGTTGAACATTGCGAATCTGACATAGGAAAAATTCTCACTAATCACTTTAATGATACATCAGCAGTTGAAATGGAAGGTTTTGGTTTTGCAAAATCTGCTGCAACTCAAGGTAGAGAAACGAATGATATCTTAGTGGGAATTGTAAGGGGCATCTCTGATATTATTGGTCAACCAGAAAGTGGGGCTGGCGAATCGAATGATAGGAGACCGGAGAACGCGAAGCAATTTGCATCAGATACTGCTGCGGCATTTGCTTTTTGGTTGATATTTAAACTATATCAAAATACCTAGGTATGACGAGCTACGTCAGCTTGTATGACGTGTTCAGTCATTAATTAACCTTCTGTATGCTTCTACAGTAATTTGTTCTCTAGGACGTTTTTTACACATCAAATGCATCTATTTTGATTTATTTTTAATATCACTATTTATAACAAAGTTTTTATGAGATTTAGCTTAATAAATATTCAATTATATTGTCATTCTTTCTAATTTAAATAACTCATAAATAACTCAAAATAACCCTAAGCAATTGATTTATATGAACAATAAAGTCCGGCCCTGGGCACCATTAACCTATTGATTTATAACATATTATTTATTTTCTTTTATCTTCTGTGCCCATATTCTTTTATTTTAAATTCGTATTAATAATAAATATTTCATAGTTCTTTAAGATAGCTTTACTCTCTAATACATGTAAAGTTCAAGCATAATTTATAGCTGTATAATTAGTTGCAAAATTATATGTTTTTTACGTACGCATAAAGGGCAAAGTGTTTTTTTATTAGACAGATCACTCAGGCATTTTCGTATAAGGAACATTCTATATTTTATTGATAGGTATAATGAAATATCGCCATGATTACTGTGTTAACTAATACTAAGCCGCAATAAATAATAATCAACATAGTTAACCAAGCAATAAAGTAGATGGGCTTCTTTTCTTTCGGATTAATTATTCGAGTTCTGAATCTTTTTTGCATGGTTTTCGGAAAAACGATGGCTCTTATATAAGCTATCGTTTTGATAAGGAAAAGTGGGAATGAATTGTAGATAGCTAATTCATGTGAACTAAAGTAGTTGTTATTAAAATAAGTTGGATCAAGCAGCTTTTTATAAACAAAATGTTGTGCTAACAGCAACGGGAATAAAGCTATGAAAATAGCAGCCCCCATTCCTAGAAATAGTACGGTAGATATCATGATATATTTATCAAGCATAATCATTATTTACTTAGTTACAGACGCTGGTTATTCCAAGACTATTTACGACATCAGTATCAGAAAAGTTTGATTTATAAACGCTACCTGCAAGTTCGCCCGCACCCCATGAACTGGCTGCACTAATTGCTCCTGCTACAAGAACAATTCCCCAACCGACTGGTGTACTAACAAGAAATACAGTTACGACAACACCAATTGCTGCTCCAGCGATAGTACTAGATATTGCTTTAACAGCAATTTCATTTTTTTCTGGTAAAGTCTCAGCTTGTGAAACCTGGTAGCAACTCGACGCTAAACCTATACCTGCAAGTACAACACCACCTTTTGAAACAGCACTTGATATCTTACTTAATTTGCTTAAATGTTGGGTCATGCTTTTAGTGGCATTAAGACTTCGTCCAGGGGCTAACCTAAAAGCATTTTTAACTTTAGCATCACCATAAATACCTTTTTGAATCATTGGTCCAATATTTTTAGTATATAGGTTCAACTTTGATGTTCTGATTTTATTAAACTCATATTTTGTGATCGCACCAGTTTTATATTGATGATAAGCGTCAGGAATACCATTTAATAACGACATATTTGATTTAAGCGTTTTTTCTAAGGTGAATAGAGATGCTCCACCACCTGCCAAGCCAAGTGATAGGCCATTATAAAGAGGTGCTGTTTCTTTAATTGCCTTTTGAGTCTCAGGGCTCATTATTTCCCAAAGATGTTTAACCTTATTTGTTTCGTTTAGTTCAATTGGCGCAAGACACATCGTATTAGACGCCGTTCTAAATACAATCAATTGACGTGGTCAACCATTTCGATACAACCCAGTTAAGCAACTTTCTTTAATTCCATCAATTCATTTTCAAATTGATTCGGACTTTTATATCCTAAATACGAATGCAATCGGCAACTGTTATAAAACAT
>Ga0316208_1001658_pt1 | contig 20188 bp, 20 predicted proteins | sample 3monopyrite_MG_FD_204944 | JGI IMG/M metagenome (GOLD analysis project Ga0316208, IMG submission 204944) | Microbial mat bacterial communities from mineral coupon in-situ incubated in ocean water Damariscotta River, Maine, United States -... | ecosystem: Environmental > Aquatic > Marine >...
GCGATCTTTTGAAAATATAGAATAAAGTCATTATTGTCGAGGGCTGTATTTATTCGGGTTAACCAGTTTGTTTCATTGGTATGTTCAGTAATTTCTTTTGAACCAATATTGTATACATGAACCCGGTTTCGCCCCTGTTCTTTGGCGATATAACACGCTGTATCGGCAGCAGATTGAATTTCTTTTGGCGTGCCACTTTTACTATCAATGGATACTATGCCGATACTAACACCGATTTTAAAAGATTTTTCGTCCCAGTGAAAACGATAGTCTTCTATTTCTAATCTTATTTCCTCCGCTAATTCAGCCGCTTTTTTTATTGCACATCCCTCAAATAATAAAGCAAATTCATCTCCCCCAAGTCTGGCGAAAGTGTCTGTTTCTCTCACTTTTTTACTAAGAGTAAATGATATTTGTTTTAAGAGCTCATCTCCTGCTACGTGCCCGCAGCTATCATTCACTACTTTGAATTGATCTAAATCCATATAACATAAAGCATGTGTTGCATGATTTATTTTTGCGCTTTTTATACTTTTGTCTAGTCTTCGTTCGAATTCCCGGCGGTTTATTAAGTTAGTCAACGGGTCATGGCTAGCCTGATAGGTCATTTCCTGAGTTAGTGTTTTTATTTTGGTTATGTCCCAAACATACGTTCTGTACAATTTGGTTTCCGGGTTATATATTATTTTTTGTTCAAAGGTTAAACCATTAACATCTATATCTCTGGTTGTTTCATGTTTACCATTTTCTGTATTGATATCTGTCTGAGTATTTGAAAAAATTATGTGATTTTTTTCATAAAGGTCAGGAAAACTGTCGATTGCCGCTTTGTTGGCATAAGTGATTTCTCCATTTTTTTTAAACTCAATAATCGGATTTGGGTTTAGTTCGGGAAATGTTGCCAGGCGTTTTAATTCACTTTCTTTTTCAATAATACTGCTGATGTCGTGAATGGTTGTTATAATCAACTGATCATTATCGATGGTAAAGGGTGTCAAACTTATCTTAACGGGTATTAGATGAGAATCTTTATGGACAATACGAATACCATCAACTGTATTCATTGCTCTTTGTTGGTGTTTTGATGAGAACTCTTTTCTCTGTTCAACGTGGCTCCTTATAAATTCAGGCGGGACAAGTTTTTCTATTTTAAAGCCTATTATCTCTTCTCGTTTATAACCTATTTGCTCCTCAAACTGGTTGTTGACCAGCACAATGGTGCCATCGACATTTGAAATGATAAGTGGATCTGGTGTCGAGTCGAGTAGTTCCGAAAAGAGACGCTCATTTCTCTGAATTTCTTTTTGTTGTTCCCGTGCTTTAGATAAATCGTGCATTTTTTGCAGTATAGCGATAGGTTTATCATTCCTATCCCTAACTACTTTAATCATGATTTCAAGCGGTATACCTGATTTATTAGCAGGGTCATCGGCTTCGAGTACGATAACGGTATCTAATAAATTTTTTCTTGCTTTGCATACTTTACAGGGCGATTCTTCTCCTTCGGGGTGAGCGTAGTCGGTAACAATTTTTCCTATAGATTCCTTGGGACTTGATTTAATGAATTGATAAAAAGCATTGTTTGCTCGTATAATTCGATCTTTTAGATCAACCATGTACATAGGTTCATCAAGGACATCTAATGCTGATGACCATTCCATTTCAGAAAGAGCAAGTTTTTCTTTTTCTATACGTATAGTTGCCTGTAACTTTAAAATATAAATGATTAGGGGTATTAAAGTTAAAAATAAAAGGATTAGTACTGCTGCCCAATATTGCTGAAGAACATTTTGTTGTATTACATTGTGTGGTGGGAGGTTGAGTTCTTCGTATGATTGTTGTGGATCAGAGTAGTCTAAGGTTGTTGTCAGTTTAATAGCATTTTTTAAGGACAGGGTGTTTTTTTTCTCTGCCTGGAGCAGCGTCGTTGTTACATCTTTTTTCTCCGCATGACTGATACCTGTTTGCCATAACAACATAAAAGCAGTTACTACAATTGAAATAACCGTTCTTTTAGATTTTAAATTAGACACTGACACAGCCTGCAAGATTAAGGGATACTTTATATATCGGAAGTTAGTGCGGTGAACTTTAGTAACTAAAATTAGTAACCATATAAAAAAAGAGGTTGTTACAGTTCTTCTTCATCCTCAAGGTTTAAGTAAATTGCTTTATTATTATAATGACTTAAATTGAAGAGGTTTTCATCGCCTTTGTGATTGATAGTCCTGATTCTAACCGGCAAAAATTCCATTTCTGGATCACACCAGAAAGTAAACCGTTGTTTTTTTTCGGGATCATAGTGTTCCATTTTTAGCGTTGTTATATATCCATCATTAGTGGCTAGCTTTTCTTTTTTAATGAGTTTTAGGGTATATGGCTTAAGACTATCTTCATCTGCAATCGAGTATTGTATTTCACGTTTTCCCGCTTTTAGTTCAAGCATTGTTGCGACACTAAAGCCGAGAAGGTCGTGTAAGTTTTCGGCTGCAGGATAATGTTTTTTTGTATATGAGTTATAAAATTGCCGGGGTTTATCAAGATATAGCCGGTAGTGTTTGTCACGACCTTTATTTTTTTCATCATATTCATATGAAACAAAATTCAACTTGTTATTTTTAAAGTGTAATTTGCTGGTTTCATTGATCGTTACACTCAAAAAAAGGGCTGCGAGTCCGGCTGTTTCTGTTGCTGCGGTAATGGTCAGCTGGTTTTTGTTCGCTGTTAATTTTCGTGTGGATTCTGCGACGTAAAGGTCATTATGGTAGAGTTTATAGTGTGCAGTGAAATCTTTAAGTGGTGAAGAAAATGCAATGAGCGGCAGGAGTAAGAGGCTTACGGTAGTGATAATCAATTGCATAAAATTTTTCTCAAATGAGGTTGTCATATTTTATTTTCAGCGAACATTCTAATGGCTTGTGGGTAAATACGGTGTTCTTGTCTGTGGACTTTAGCCGCTAAAGTCTCAGCATTATCGTTTTCATTTACGGCGACAGTAGCTTGTAAAATAACGGGCCCATCATCCAGTGTTGCAGTCACAAAATGTACACTGCATCCATGCTCCTTATCACCAGCATCAAGTACACGCTGATGTGTATTAAGGCCTTTGTACTTGGGCAACAAAGAGGGGTGAATGTTCATTATTTTATGTGAATAATGTTGGACAAACTCATCGCTGAGAATACGCATAAAACCGGCAAGAATGACTAAATCGGGTTTGTATTGATCAATTAAACGCTGCAAAGCGATATCGTATTGTTTGCGATTATCATAATCGCGGTGTGACAAAACATGTTGCGGGATATTTGCCTTTTTTGCGCGTACTAAACCATACGCATCCGCTTTGTTACTGATAACAGCAACAATTTCAGCGGGCAGCTGGTTATTGTTGATATCATCGATAATGGCTTGTAAATTACTGCCATTACCGGATATTAAAACAACTAAGCGGAGTGGAGGAGAAACACGGCTTGAACTCATTACTGAATACGAACGGCTTCGTCGTTATGTTTTTCTTCAATATAACCAATACGCAAGGCATTGATTTGATTCGCTTTTAAAAGTTCAAGTGCTTTATCGGCAACGCTTTCATCCAAAATAAGTACCATGCCCAGGCCGTTATTAAAGGTACGGTACATTTCGGTGTCTTCAATATTGCCTTTTTCCTGTAACCAGTCAAAAACAGCAGGACGTTTCCAGCTTGCTTTATCGATAACCGCACAAGCATTATCTGGCATCACGCGAGGAATATTTTCTAATAAACCACCTCCGGTAATGTGAGACATCGCATGTACGTCTATTTCGGCTAATAAAGCCAAAAGAGGTTTAATATAAATAGTCGTGGGTTCGAGCAAGCGTTCACCCAGAGTTGCGCCATCAAAAGGTGCGCTTAAATCAGCTTTCGATACCTCTATGACTTTACGAATAAGCGAATACCCGTTTGAGTGCGGGCCGCTTGAAGGCAAACCTAATAACACATCCCCTGTTTTGACTTTTGTGCCATCAATGATTTTGCTCTTTTCAACGACACCAACACAAAAACCGGCTAAATCGTAATCTTCTGCCTGATACATACCGGGCATTTCTGCTGTTTCACCACCAATTAATGCGGCATTAGACTGCTTACAGCCCTCAGCGATGCCGGCAACAACATCGGTTGCCGCATCAACATTCAGTTTGCCTGTGGCATAATAATCGAGGAAAAACAGTGGTTCAGCACCTTGTACAATGAGATCGTTGACGCACATAGCAACCAGATCAATACCGATAGTGTCGTGTTTGTTGAGATCCATTGCCAGCTTGAGTTTTGTGCCGACACCGTCTGTTCCAGAAACGAGGACGGGTTGCGTATAGCGATCAAGAGGAAGCTCGAAGAGTGCGCCAAAACCGCCTAAACCGGCCATAACACCGGGGCGCTTAGTGGCTGCGGCGAGAGGTTTGATATTTTCAATCAAGTCATTGCCGGCGTCGATATCAACCCCCGCATCACGGTAGTTGAGAGATTGAGTATTTGATGAATCGTTAGTCGCCATAGTTATAGATACCCTGTGGGAGCATAATCCCTGAATTAAAGGCAAGATTGCCAATACTTACGTATAATGGGCCGGTAGTTTAACAATTCAGGCAAAGGCATGGAATGAAAATAAGAATAAAGGGCATAAAGAATGCCATATTTTTAGCAATTATTTTACCAATCGTAGTAATTTTGCCCCTTCGTGGCGTGAATGCTGATGTTGTCGAGCATTTGTATGAAGCGGAAATGCCCGTTGAAGGGCAGAGTCGGGAAGAGCGTACTTATGTTGTACGTGAAGCCCTTAAAGAAGTGCTGGTAAGAATTTCTGGTCGAAATGAAGCAGGCGCATTAGCAATGGATACGGCACTCGTACCTCGCCCCACGCGTTTTGTTCAACAATTTCGTTACCGTAATTTTTCACAGGATGAGGCCATTCCAGTATCACTTGATGGGGCTAAACCTTATACGCAAAAACTTTGGTTGCTGTTCACTAAAAAAACAGTTGCAAAATTATTACGTGAGCAAGGCTTCCCTGTTTGGGGAAAGACACGTCCCGCTACATTAGTTTGGCTGGCCGTTGATGATCAAAAACAACGTCTATTATTAGGGAACAGTACCGAACACCCTGGTCGCACTTATATTGAAGAAGAGGCTAAAAAGCGAGGCTTGCCATTACGTTTGCCTTTGTTAGATTTAGCCGATCAGCTAAAGCTACAAGTCACTGATGTTTGGGGGAATTTTGCAGATACTCTTTTGGATGCTTCCCTGCGTTATCAGGCGGAATCAGTATTGGTTGGGCGCGTTTATTTGAGTTTTAGCAATACATGGCATACACGATGGACATTATACTCGGATGGCCAACGTCAGGATTGGGAAATAAGTAACCGTGAAAATTTGCGTGAAGCGATCAATGCTGGCTTGTCAGTGACGGGAGAAGCACTGTCGCTTAAGTTCACTCAAGTAAACGATGTTGAGTCAAGTGATGTAGTCGTGATTAAAATTAATAATGTCGCAAGCTTAAGCGCATATAATAAAGTGACAAAATATCTAAAAAGTCTGAATGTTGTATCTGAATTGCAAACGCCCCAGATCAATCAGGACAGTATATACATCAAAATTAAAAGTAATCGCGGTAAGGAGGGGGTTGCTCAGGCAATTGCACTTGGACACATGCTGGTTGCGGATGTTGCACCGCCGGTTGAACAGGGTGAGTCAAAAGAAAATGACTCAAGTGATAAAAAGCCAAACCCTTTAGTCGCAGATTTGGTTTATCAATTAGTACAATAAGAAAAAGTTGTGGTTTGTATGAGTACTTTAAATGGAAACGGAGCTAACGCATTATGATGGGATCAAACAAAGGTTTTTGGTTAGCATTATTTGTCATTTTTTCAGCTTTAATTTATTTTTTGGCGCCAATACTTATGCCCTTTGTTTCGGCGGCAATCCTGGCATATATCGCTGATCCATTGGTAGACCAGTTAGAAAAAAAGATATCGCGTTCATTTGCGGTCAGTATTGTATTTCTTCTTTTATCTTTATTTGCAATATTACTGCTGTTTATCCTGTTACCGCTACTCGAAAAACAAATAATTGTTTTAGCCGAAAAATTACCGCTTTACCTTGAGCGAGCTCAACAATACCTTACACCCATATTAAAGGAAAAATTTGGTATAGATGGTGTGTTGTTTGATCCAAATATGCTCAAACAATCATTAACGGCATATATAAAAACAGCCGGTGGTCTTGCTGCAAATATTGTTGGTGCCATATCGCGTTCGGGCTTTATTCTTGTAGGCTGGATTGCGAGTTTTTTATTGATGCTAGTCGTGACTTTTTATTTACTACGTGACTGGGATTCTTTAGTCGCAAAGGTGCATGCATTAATCCCCCGTAAAAATGAAAAAACGATAGTCATGATTACAAAAGAATCAGATGAAGTATTAGGTGCATTTTTACGTGGTCAAATGCTGGTCATGTTTGTATTAGCAGTAATTTACAGCATAGGCTTAATGTTAATTGGTCTTGATACTGCTTTATTAATTGGTATGTTGTCTGGAATGGTCAGTTTTGTTCCTTATCTCGGTTTTATTATTGGCATTGTAGTGGCGAGTATAGCCGCACTCATGCAGTTTCAGGAATTTATGCCTTTGATTTATGTTGCGCTGGTTTTCTTAACAGGACAAATGTTAGAGGGTATGCTATTAACACCCTGGTTAGTCGGGGATAAAATTGGCTTACACCCAGTCGCTGTTATTTTTTCTGTGCTAGCAGGTGGGCAGTTATTTGGTTTTGTCGGTGTTTTACTTGCTTTGCCTGTAGCAGCAATTATTGCTGTAGTTTTGCGACACCTCTATGAACGCTATACCAATAGCGAACTTTATAATGAGAGCTAATACTATGGAGCAACAGCTACCATTAGATATTCATTTACGTGACGATGCGACATTTGATAATTATTTTACAGCAAGTAATGAGCAAGTTGTTCACAGTTTGTTAGCGCAACAAGAGCCCTGTGTTTTTTTATTTGGTGAGAATGGTTGTGGAAAAAGCCATTTGTTGCAAGCAGCTTGTCATCAAGCAGGTAAAGACAATTTCCCCGTTGTTTATTTACCACTTTCAGATGAAGGTTTAATGCCCGCGATGTTGGAGGGTCTGGAAAATATGTCATTACTTGCTCTCGATGACGTTGACGCTGTTATTGGTATTGAACAATGGGAGCTTGCACTATTTAATTTGTATAATAACGCGCGAGAAAAGGGTGTGAAAATGCTTTATTCCTCAAAGGAGCCTTTGGCATCACTACCAATAAAACTTGATGATCTTAGATCAAGATTATCCTGGGGGCCTATTTTCCAATTAGAGGTTTTGTCTGACGAAGAAAAAATACAAGCTTTACAGCAACGGGCAAAGAATAGAGGTTTAGAATTAGAAGATGGCGTTGTTAACTATCTTTTAAAACATAGTCCGCGTGATATGAACAGTCTTTTTGCTTTATTTGAAAAACTGGACAAAGCGTCTATGGTTGAAAAAAGAAGGCTGACAATTCCCTTTATTAAAAATTATCTTTAACTTTCTTAAATAAAAATTATTTTTTATTTTCTTTTTTTAAGGCCCGGCCTTGCAGGCGGGCATAATAAATTGCACCAATATAAAGTTGTACGCTTAAGTACACCTCAATTATAGCATATATGCGTTCATTAGAATTTGCCCATGCTTCGACTGTGCCATGCATAAAATAAAGTAAAATCACGAAACTTGTCCAGGCATAGGTGTATGGGTTTTCTTTGAGCAGTCCTCTCAATGGAAACAAAAGTGGAGCGATAATAAATGCTGTAATTAGCCAAGGTTGTTTAGTTGCAGGGAAAACAAATCCATGCCAAACAATAAGCAGTAACAACAGTGCAAAGTAAGCACTCAAGGTCAGATACAGAGATATTCTCGGCGTCATAAATTTTGGTGAAAAATTGAGAAGCATGTTCGTTAGTTCACTCTAATTAAGTTTGCATTAACATTTGCGAGTGCCGCTAAGGCTAGACGTTTACCAAGCGCATGACACAGGATTTTTTCATCATCGCTTAATGGTAAGTCACCATTAACGCCTGAAGTGTGACTGGCTCCGTAAGGGGTGCCTCCTGTCCGTGTTTTTAATAATGTTGTTTCCGTGTAGGGAAGACCAATTAACTGCATACCATGGTGCAGTAAAGGTAACATCATTGATAGCAATGTACTTTCTTGCCCTCCGTGCAGGCTTGAGGTTGATGTGAAAACGGCTGCAGGTTTGTTGACCATATCACCTGATAACCACAGCGGGCTGGTGCTATCAAAAAAATATTTTAATTCGGCAGCCATATTACCAAAACGTGTCGGGCTACCCACCGCTATGGCAATGCACTGTTGCATATCATCCAGACTAGCATAAGGCGCACCAGATTCAGGAATATCATTTTCTGTGGCTTCCGTTACATTGGAGACATTTGCAACGGTTCGTAAGCGTGCATTACAACCTGCGCTTTCTATGCCGGTTGCAATTTGTTGTGCCATGTTTGCAGTTGCGCCATGACGGCTATAATAAAGTACAAGAATATCGTTCATTAGCTTAAAATTTTCTTTACGTTTTCAAGCGGACGACCAATAGCAGTACCCTTGCTGGTGATTACAATCGGACGTTCGATTAGTATCGGGTTTTCAATCATCGCTTTAATTAACTCTTCGCGAGATAAATTTTCATCAGCAAGATTTAATGCTTTATACTCATCCTGACCTTTACGCATAAGATCGCGTGGCTCCATATTAAGTCCCTGAAGGATTTTTTCGAGTTCAGCTTCATTAGGTGGCGTGTTTAAGTATTCAATGACTTCAGTTTTAACGCCTGTTTCGCGAAGCAACTCGAGAGTTTGCCGGGATTTTGAGCAGCGAGGGTTGTGGTAAATTTTTGTTGTCATAAGGTTCTTCTCAGTTTAATTTATTGTAATTTGTTTTAATATAAATTGCTTCAAATGTCGCTTTCTTGCTAGTATTTAATTAAGTTTTATTTGTTCTTTTTTTTAACTAGCTTAGCGATATCTTACCTGATTTTATGACACTAACCTGCTTACATAATCGACTTTTTTATTTTATAAAAATAGTGCTGTTTGGATTTTCTCTTACCGCTTGTGCAGTTTCGGCACCTGTGCAGGAAATGAGTAATGCACGACAGTCAATTGGTGCTGCTGAAGCTGTAGGAGCAGGGAATTTGGCTGCGAGTTTGCTGTCAGAGGCGCAGCAGCGCTTGCGTTCTGCAACTCGGGAACTCGATGCTGGAGAATATGAACGGGCAAGGCTGTTGGCGCTGGAATCAATACAATTAGCGCTGAAAGCTCGACAAATTGCGGTCAGTAAATCAAAATAGACGTATTGATGGCGTAAAAAAACTGTATTTTAATCACAAACTTGCGAGTAGTTTCTTGACCTAGCCTGAGGCCTTTGCTATTTTCCATGCAGGTAAGACACATATCCTTAACAGGTTTTAAGGAATTATAACTTTCTGGAGTTTATAAATAATGAAACTAAATAAAATGCTCAAATTAACTGGTTTAGTGGGGGCATTCACCCTTGCAGTCGGTTGTGCGGGTCCAGCTGAACAAAAAGCGGACGAACCTGTTGCAAAAGCAGCACCCACTGAAGTAGTAGAAGCGGCACCTGTCGTTGAGTCTCAGCCGGTAACAAGCATGAGCTCTTACGAGGTTAATGCTGGCGACCATCTCTGGGGAATCTCTGGAAAATCAAGCGTTTATGGTAACCCATACAAATGGCCTTTAATTTATAAGGCAAATAGCGATAAAATCCGGGATGCAGATTTAATCCATCCGGGACAAATTTTGGACATTGAAACTAACCCAAGTGATGCGGATAGCTCTGCTGCAATTAACCACGCAAAATCACGTGGTAGCTGGTCAATTGGTGTTACAGAAGATTCAGATAAAGCTTATTTAGCACAATAATAATTATAAATATAAGTTGTATTTTATGGGCTCCTCTTAGAGGGGCCCTTTTTATTTCTGATGATATTACGTCTAAGTTACTATGACGGATAAAAAGTAAGGGAAATAAATGCCGCTTAGCGAACACATTAAGAGAGTATTTAAACAGTGTCTTGATGATAATTGTCCCCAGATTGCCGCTTCACTGGCCTACGCCAGCTTGCTGGGAATTATCCCTCTGGTTGTGGTTATTTACAAAATATATACCGCTACCTTTATTGATCCTGCATTACAGTTACAAGCTCAAACCTTTATCTACCAAATTCTGACTCCTGAAACTGCAGAACAGGTGCGGCAATACTTATTTGATAGCGCTGCTAAGGCGAGCAGTATTAATTTTATTGGTTTTATGATGTTATTGGGTTCTGTCGTTATTTTGATGCATACCATTGATACGGCATTAAACAGTATTTGGGAAATTCGTACGCCACGGAATTTTGTTCGTCGGTTATTTGTATATCTTGCTTTACTTATATTTGGGCCATTGGCGATAACGTTAAGTTTATTTATTAGCACGTATATTGCATCGTTACCTTTGATTACGGAAGTCGTAGGTAAAATACCGAGTGCTTATTTTTTAAATTGGCTACCGTTTGTTATTTTTCTGGTTGCTTTTACCGGGCTGTATAAATGGGTTCCCGATTGTGACGTGAAATGGCTACATGCTTTTTCTGGTGCTGTTTTTGCGGCTTGTTTTCATGAAATTGCAAAGTATATTTTTACTTTATATGTGAGTCATTTTCAGGTGCATGAGCTATTATATGGCACTTTAGCTGCTATTCCTTTATTGCTGATCTGGGTTTATCTTACCTGGTTAATCGTTTTAATTGGTGCAGAAATAAGCTATTCCATGCAGCACTCATTCCAGATTTGATTTTTTTAGCCATTTTTGTAGTGTTGCTTCTTCTTGTTCCAGTTCAAAATTGTTTAATAAGCCCCTGCGCATTGCAACAGAAATGGCTCTTGCTCTGATGTTGAGTGTTTCACTAGGGTGATTATCATGTGATACCCCAAGTTTGTTATATAAAGACTTAAGCCTGTTTTGTGCGCCACGGCGGGAAAGGTAACGTCGTTGAGCAATCATATTATCCGTTAGACCCAGTGCGATATCGATTAGTACTTCATATTCAATATCACTCACTGCGCTATCTGAGGTGTGTGTTCGGGATTGTACAGGGCGTAATTTTTTGTCTATCCAGCATTGATCTTCTTCAAAAACAGCATGGCAGGCGGCATTAAGAACATTTGACGGGTTGTCCTTTAGAATATACGCGTAAACAGTTTCTTCGGGAATAATAGCTGCTAAAGATCGTATATAGGTTTCATCGCCATAGTGTGACCAAAATACAATACGGGCGGACGGTGTTTGTTGCCAAATTTTTTTGGCCAGTTCAATCCCGTTTAATCCAGGCATTTGTAGGTCAGTAATTATATAGGGTGTTTTTGACTGTAAGGCGAGTTCTAAGGCGTGCTTAGAATCTGCTGATAAGGTTAGAGAGTAACCACTTAAATTGTTTGCAAGAAATTCGCGATCCCTGGGGTTATCTTCTGCAATAATAATTTTACACTGATTTGGCATGAGGCGAAGCGCTGATATCAATAGCAGGTACTTTATTTGAGTTTATAAATTGTACAGGAAGCGTAATAAGTACTTGTGTTCCGGAACTAAAACGAGATGTGCCCCATTGTACCTGCGCTTTGATGGAATAGGCGCGTTGTTTGATGTTGAAAATTCCATGGCTATTTTTTTCGCTATTCTCTTTTGTATGCATCCCTATACCATTATCCTCAATACTAAGAACAATTTGATCATTTGCAATGCGTAAATCAATTTCATAGCGACTGCAATGTGCATGACGTATAATATTCTGAATGGCTTCTAATATTATCCTGAACAGGCTGAGCTTCTGGAAAGAAGATAATTGCTTCTCAGCTTGTTTCTCGATATTAATATAATAATCAGGGTGAGCTGTTGTAGACAACTTACGTTCTAAATAACTTCGTAGTGCGGCTTCAAGTCCGAACATGTTTAATGTTTGGGGATATAAATCATCAATTATACCGCGTAAAGTAAAGGAAAACTCATCGAGTGTTGTGTTAATCTCTTTAAAGTCACTATCAGATAATGGCGTCATTTCTGCATGACTAAATTTTAGATTGAGGTCTCGCTTGAATATATTTAAATCAGAAAGAAATTGATCATGAATATCCATGGCAATACGACTACGTTCATCTTCAACACCTTGCAGTAATTTTTCTGCTGCGATAGCACTGAGCATACGGTTAGACATAATTGACAGACAAAGGGCGATATCTTCAAGGTCATCAAAATTTTTATCAGAGCTGTTATCTTTTTCTGTCAAGGCACACACAAAATTTGCATTTTGTGCAAGTTGTTTTATTTTTGCAGTAGTTGTCCGGCTTATCCATAAAGATAAAATAACGCCAAGTAAAACACATAATACTAAAACACTAACCGATATTTGTGCCAATGTAGAGGTTTTGTCTTTTACATATTCGTTTGAATCGATATAAATAGCGCGCTTTTGAGCTTGTAAACTGTAATAAAGTTGTTCGAGTTTAGGAATAAGTGCAGTGAGTGTTGTCGCTATGAGCGGGAGATCCAGGGGCTCTTTAAATTTTACCTTTTTATTAAGATTCCGGAGTTCTTTAAGTGTATTAACCTGAACCTTATTACGTAGTACAGGATTTGTAAGGTTTTCATTGAGGACACGCGATAATTCAATATAATTAAAAATGAGCTCTTCATTCTCTGACGATTGTGTATATTGTAATTGTTCGGTGATTTTTTGCAGTTGCTCACTTGAGGTAAGTGCTATTCGAATTTGATCTGTGGTGTGCGCCCAGTTTCTTACGCTATCATTTTGTTGTCCAATGATATTTAGATAATAAAGCATTAAAATAATTACAAATATAACCGGGACTATAATAACGGCGGGGGCGAGCACGAGTTTGTATTTAAGGGGTAAGCTGCGCATATTCATTTCATTGAACTATTTATTTTAATATTATAAGTATAACTAACAAAATAGAGAAATATACTGTGCATTCGCACAGTCTGAAAATTGATAGTCGCGAAGGTGCTTACGCACAGTATCATATCTCTTTTTTCTGGTATATCCTTAGGCTTATACTGACTAATTACTCTTGCAGCCATATAAAATGATAAATAAAACTCAATTAACCACTATTTTTCTTATTTTTTCATGCTTTTTTTCCGTAAGCTGGGCGAGTAATGTCAAAGATCCCTATAAATATTTTTTTAATGAAACATGGGGGGACTTACCTGAAGAATTAGCAAAGGCAAAAGAAGAAGGGAAAAAAGGCCTTTTTATTTTCTTTGAAATGGATGAGTGTCCTTTTTGTCATTATATGAAAAATAATGTTTTAAACCAGCCTGATGTTCAGAGTTTTTATCGAAAAAACTTTTTGAATTTTGTCATTGATATTGAAAGTGATGTTGAAATAGTTAATCTAAAAGGCAAAACGGTTAAGCAAAAAGATTTTGCTAAAAAAAATCGTGTTAGAGCAACACCGGTAATGGCCTACTATAATTTAGATGGAAAAATGATCTATCGTCACACGGGCAAAACATCGGGTATCGATGAGTTTATGTGGTTAGGTGAGTATATTACCAACGAAGTTTATAAGAAAAAAATTCGTTTTAGTCATTTTAAAAGACAAAAGCGAGCAGAAAAGAATAAGAAATAATGAAATTAATTAAGTCTTCTGTTTTAACAATATTGTTGTTGCTGCCATTTATATTCGTTACTGCAGAAGTGGCCAAAGCAGAACCAGTCGATTTACCTGAGCCTTTAACGTTGGATTTGGCATTAAGCTTAATAGATCAACAGCACCCGGATTTACGTTATGCCAATGCAGATTTGCAATATGCAAATTCTATTCTGAAAGAAAAATCATCAACTAATAATTTGAGCGTTAACCTCAGGGCTGAATCAAAGTGGATTGGTCCTTCAGCTATTGCGATGAATCAATCAACCGAAGAACAACGTCTGGTTTTAGATGTTAATAAAACATTGTATGATTTTGGCCGCTTGTCTGCTCAGGTTGATGAGGCTTCACAGCAAATATTGAGTCAAAATTTACTATATATTAATGCACGTCAGCGTCAGTACATTAACGTCATACAACGTTATTTTGATGTCGTTCTTGCTGATTTACAGTTTTATCGCTACAACGAAGAAATGGCCGTTGCCTATATTGAGTTTGATCGAACACAAATAAGAGAAAAACTGGGCCAGAGGACAGAACTACAAGTCGCAGAAAAAAATGCAGCCTATCAACGTGTTCGCCGTTTGCGTACACAAAGTCAAAATCAGCAAAGAGTAACACGTTCCTTATTGGCACAATCTCTGAATAAACCTGATAGCTTGCCGACAACGGTATCAAGACCAGAATTAAATGTCATTTCTCGTAAACTTCCTGAGATAGAGATTATACAAAAAAAAGTAAAAGAAAATAATCCGATATTAACCGCGTTACGCGCAAAATTAACTGCAGCCAGGCAAAAAATTAACTATGCATATGCAAGTGATAACCCTCTACTCACAGGCAAGGTTGAGGCATTTAAATATGCCGAGCCGAGTAATACTGCAAATGACTGGGAGGCAACTATTGTTTTAGATGTTCCTTTATGGAGTGGCAGTCAGGTGGATGCTGCTGTCGCTAAAGCTAAAGCAGAAGTATATAAAATTGAGGCGCAATTGGCACAGCAAGAACTTATTGCACAGCAACAAGTTCTTGAATTGTATTTGGGCATTGAAACATTAAAAATTAAACATGATGAAGTTGTCGCTAATATGAACTTTTCTGAGTTGTCACTAGATCAGAATAGAGCACGTTATGAGTTAGAAGTACAGGCTGATCTGGGTTATTCAATGGTGACGTTTTCTGCTGCTGAAAGAGAAGTAGTGAAAACAAATTTTGATATGGCGTTGGCGTGGGCAGAGCTGGATGCTTTAAGCGGCACACTTTTAAATAAAACGAATAAGTAATGAGCATACGATGATGATTTCAAAATACAAAATTAGAATATTTTTTATATCCGCTATTACGCTATTTTTATTCTCTAATGTACATGCCGAAGAATTTGAAGCGACATTAAACTGGTCCAAGCGTGTTGAACTCTCTACGCCGGTAAATGGTGTTGTGAGTAAAGTTTTTTCACAAGTTGGAACGGTTGTCGCAAAAGGGGAAGTATTAGTACAACTCGATCCTCGTGGTTTTAAAGCGGATGTCATATATGCAAAGGCACAACTAAAGCATAGCGATGATGCTCGTCAGGAAGCACGACGTGAACTTGAACGACAGGAAGATATGTATGATCGGGCAATGTTATCTGACCATGATTTACAGATTGCGAAAAATAATTATAGTGCTGCGCAGTCTCAGTTTAAGCAAGCAAACTCCTCTTTGATAAAAGCAAAGTTAAATCTTGAATACAGCAGTGTTCGCGCTCCCTTTAATGCCATTGTTGTTAAAACGAACGCGGTTAAAGGTCAGGTCGTGGCGACAAATATGGCACCGCCAGTTTTAGTGGTTGTTGCTGAAGCAAATAGAATGTTAGCACGTTTTTTTGTTGCAGACAGTAAGCTGGCAAGCCTGTCACTAAATCAAATGGTCGGAATTTCTGTTGCCGGGAAGGCATACAAAGGAAAAATACATCGAATCGGTTTGGAACAGGAAAAATCAAATAATTATGCCGTTGATATTATATTTGATTCCAAAGATAGCCTGTTGAGAGCAGGACAAAAAGCAAAAGTTAATTTGTAATACCGGTTAATAATTCACAAAGTAATACCGATACCGATACCGATACCGATAGCGAGAAGCTAGAGAGCAGCGTCACTATTAATGTTTATACCAACGTTTATTGAGCCGTTTAAAAACTTTATTTGGATATTTATATTTTCCAAGACTGCCATTGTAGCGTGCAAGCGCGCGGGTGAGATCGCCTTTTTCTTTTTTAAGGTAATACTTCAAGATAGTACAACCCATGCGTAAGTTGGTGCGAACATTAAATAAACTATCGCGTGGTTTTCCTATTTCTTTCAGCCAAAAAGGCATTACCTGCATTAAGCCCTGTGCCCCGGCTTTTGATATAGCAAAGCGATCAAAATTACTTTCTACGTCAATTACAGCTAATACCAGTTCAGGATGTAATTCAGCACGACTGGCTTCACGGTGAATATGGCGTAATAATTCCAGGCGTTTTTCGGGCTGTTTAATTTTCTTTTGTAAGCGGTTTGACATATCAACAAGCCAGACCTCAGCATCGAAACGATCGTCAAAACTATCACTGTCTTTTATTGCCTGTTGCAATAATAAGCGCAGTTCACCGTTTGATGATGTTATAGATGTTTTTTTTAAGTTGTTATCGCTGGCAAAAGCAGAGGATATTCCCAGCAACACGCTAGCTATTAAAATAACCAACTGAGACTGGGAAAATACATTGAGCATTTTAGTTTAATTTATCTTTTAAAAACTGAACAATATCATCAAGAGGTATATCCGTATTATCGCTATCACGGCGACCTTTATATTCCACCATACCTTTTTCTAAACCGCGATCACCGATAACGATTCTATGTGGGATGCCGATAAGTTCCATATCGGCAAACATAATTCCGGCACGACCTTTTCGATCATCAAATAATACATCTATATTGCTATCTTTAAGATCTTGATAAAGTTTTTCAGCAACCGGTTTTAGCGTATCAGACTTGTGCATATTCATTGGAATAATAACAACCTGGAAAGGCGCAATAGAGTCTGGCCATATAATACCTTTGTCATCATGGTTCTGTTCAATTGCTGCGGCAACCACACGTGAAACACCGATACCATAACAGCCCATGGTCATAACGGTTGCCTTACCTTGTTCATCTAAAACAGTGGCTTTTAATGCTTCGCTGTATTTTTTGCCAAGTTGGAAAATATGCCCAACTTCAATACCGCGTTTAATGGATAATGTGCCTTTACCATCCGGGCTGGCATCACCCTCAACAACATTTCGTATATCGACAACATCACCTAAAGCAAGATCGCGTTCCCAGTTAATACCAAAGTAATGCTTGCCATCAATGTTTGCGCCGGCAGAAAAATCACTCATAACCGCCACACTGCGATCAACCAGGTAAGGTATTTTTAATTTTACCGGACCGAGTGAACCAGGGCCTGCACCAATAGCATTACGAATTTCTTCATCACTGGCAAAACATAAGGGTGCAGCAATCCCCTCTAATTTTTCTGCTTTAACTTCATTAAGTTCGTGATCACCCCGCACTAATAAAGCAATCAGTTTATGTTCGCTTTCTTCATTGGCATGTACGATTAATGTTTTAACGGTATCTTCAATGTTTAATTCAAACTGCTCAACTAATTCATTAATCGTTTTTGCATTCGGTGTTTCAAAGAGTTGCATTTCTTTTGTTGCTGCGGCGCGTTCTGTTGTTGGCGCGAGGGCTTCGGCAAACTCTATATTGGCGGCATAATCACTGTCGCTACTAAATGCGATAGCGTCTTCCCCCGAGCTTGCGAGCACATGAAATTCATGTGAAGCGTTGCCACCGATAGAACCGGTATCGGCCTGTACCGGACGGTAGTCTAAACCGATGCGATCAAAAATTTTGCAGTAGGTGCTATGCATTTCTTCGTAGGTTTCGCCTAATGATGCTTCATCGATGTGAAATGAATAGGCATCTTTCATTAAAAATTCACGTGAGCGCATAATGCCAAAGCGAGGACGTACCTCGTCACGGAATTTTGTTTGAATTTGATAAAAGCTAGCGGGTAATTGTTTATAGCTACGTAATTCGTTTCGCACCATATCGGTGATGACTTCTTCATGTGTCGGTCCAAAACAAAATTCACGGCCGTGTCGGTCTTTCATACGTAATAATTCAGGACCATATTGTTCCCAACGGCCTGATTCTTTCCATAACTCTGAAGGTTGTGTTGCTGGCATAAGAACTTCTTGTGAACCGACATGATTGAGTTCTTCACGAATAATATTTTCAACTTTTCGTAATACGCGTAAACCGAGAGGCAGCCAGGTGTAAAGTCCTGAAGCAAGTTTGCGAACCATACCTGCCCGCAACATCAATTTATGGCTGATAACTTCTGCGTCAGAAGGGCTTTCTTTTAAGGTGGCAAGTAATAGTTTGGAAACGCGCATGGTTTAAAAATCTCATTAAATTAAAAATTAGGCGGATTTTATATGGATGCTTAACGTGGGTACAGCAATATAATACTACAACGAATAAGGACGATGTGTATTAGCTACAGAAGTCCCTGATCAGTTGTTTTGCGGCTTCAATTTTCTCGGCACGCTCTTTTGCATCAACAATTCGAACATTTCCGTCCTTATCACGAATTCGGCGGAAAGTTTGATAGCTTTTTAGGTTGTTTTTCCCTATCTCACAATTTTCTTCACGTAATTTTTGATTTTTAGCGGTTTCCGCTTTAATTGTTTTTTCGACATCATTTTCATCATTACCCGTCTTTACGACTGGCTCACTGCTTTTAGGTGCCGGTGGCGGTGCTTTTATTGTTTTGAAAGATGTATTTGCAGGTGGCTTTTGTGAATAGTGTACGTTGCCCTCGCTATCCACCCATTTGTAGAGGCCAGCGGATGCTGTACTGGCTAAAATCATCATGGCTGTAAAAAGTAGTATTCGCATTCGATTATTCCATTTAGAGTGTTTACTATCAGTGAGTTACCACCTCTTTATGAGAGTATCGCAGGGCATTGGGATGTTGTAAATTACCGAATAGTGAGCTTGTGATGAACTTTTCGTTTATTACAGTGTGTTGTAATGCTGTTATCACCCTTAACCCTGTGAAATTTAAGGAAAATCGGCATAAAATCAGGCGCAAATGGTGCAAATCTATCGCGAGGCAGCGTATAATGCGGCGTTTCGCGTTTCCTCCATAAAGTGGATGGAGCGCAGCCCGTGTGACGGGCGTTTTTGTCTATGATAGTTAAAGATTTGGAGCTAAGATCGTGGAATTAAGCGGTGACGACATTGTTACTCAGTTTCTGAAGGATGAAGGTGTTGAATATGTATTCGGCTACCCCGGTGGTGCGGTATTACATATTTATGATGCTTTATTTCGTCAGGAAGAGGTAAAACACATTTTGGTTCGGCATGAGCAAGGGGCAACCCATGCAGCCGATGGTTACGCACGTTCGACAGGTAAACCCGGTGTCGTCCTGGTAACCTCTGGCCCGGGTGCAACCAATGCTGTCACCGGAATTGCGACTGCCTTTTTAGATTCTATTCCTCTTATTGTTATTACCGGGCAGGTGACAAGTGCGTTTATTGGTAGTGATGCTTTTCAGGAAGTTGATTCGGTGGGAATCACGCGGCCCTGCGTAAAACATAATTTCTTAGTGAAAGATGTTAAAGATTTGGCCGTGACATTGAAAAAAGCATTTCATGTTGCGACAACCGGCCGACCTGGTCCTGTTGTGATTGATATTCCTAAAGATATTACGGATCCAAATATTAAGATTCCGTATGAATATCCGGCATCAATTGAACTGCGTTCATATAATCCGGTAATAAAAGTTAAGTCTACTCAGGTAGATGAAGCGGTTGATGCGTTATTGTCTGCCAAACGCCCAATGATTTATTCGGGTGGTGGTTCAGTATTGAGTAATGCTTCATCTGAGTTGCGTACATTTGTTCGTCAAATGGGATTCCCTATTACACAAACGTTGATGGGGCTAGGTGCTTTTCCAGAACCCGATCCATTGAATGTGGGTATGTTAGGTATGCATGGAACATACGAAGCAAATATGGCAATGCATGATTGTGATGTATTGCTTGCTGTGGGTGCTCGTTTTGATGATCGTGTAACGGGTGATTTAGAGAAATTCTGCCCTGATGCAAAAATTATTCACATTGATATTGATCCATCATCAATTTCAAAAAACGTACATGTTGATATTCCGCTTAACGGTGATGTTAAAAGCGTACTTATTGAGTTGAGTAATGCCGTTATTGCAAGTAAACGCACGCCGGATAAAAAAGCGTTAAAAGCATGGTGGAAGCAAATTAAAGAATGGGCTGATAAAGATTGTTATCGTTATGATCGTAACAGTGCATTG
>Ga0316208_1001659_pt1 | contig 20177 bp, 24 predicted proteins | sample 3monopyrite_MG_FD_204944 | JGI IMG/M metagenome (GOLD analysis project Ga0316208, IMG submission 204944) | Microbial mat bacterial communities from mineral coupon in-situ incubated in ocean water Damariscotta River, Maine, United States -... | ecosystem: Environmental > Aquatic > Marine >...
AATAGATATCCTATGCCTACACCAAGGAGCATGGCCAAGAATATCCAAAGAGTTAAGTTTTTGTCAATGAAATTTAGTTTTTTCATGTTGTTTTTTCTTCAAGGATGTGACTGAAAATAAAATGCAAATCCGATGCAATTTCTTGCATAGTCTCTTTGTATTTCTCTCTTTGAAGAGGATGATTGTCATAGTTTTTGGGATCTTCGAAGGTCATAGGAATGCGTTGCTCCGCTCCAGGCAGGAATGGACAATTTTCATCCGCATGACTACAGGTCATTATGGCGGCATAGTTCATTGTTGGATTGCCTACGTGTTCCAAATCTTTTGAGAAAAGTTGCATAGGAGCTGTTTCTGATGAATAGTTCAACGTATACTTAGGATTGTTCAATTGATCTTCTTTTTTGAGCTCGAAACCCGCTTCTTGAAGTATCTCTGCGACAACTGGATAAAGTTCTGTAGTTTCCGTGCCTGCAGATGTGCAATTGACATTCCGTAGACCAAAGTGATGAGCCAGTGTTTGCCCCCATACTTGTGCAAGATGACTTCGGCGGGAATTGTGGGTGCAAATGAAATGCAGATTTATAGGCGATTGTTGCTGCTGCTTTGAATGGATGTAGTCAATCATTCGGGCAAGCAACAGCTTGCGTTCCCTTGAAGGTTCGATTTTAGCGATCTTCTCTATGTAGTTGCTGATGGTTTTGAACAGTTTCATTTGCAATTATTGAATGGTTTAGCAGCAGCCACTGTTTGGTGCACAGGCAGTTTGTTTGTTCAAGTCGGCCAATTTTAGCTTGGGTTTGGATGCAGGAACTCCACAATTGTCTTTGGCCAAGCAATCGGTTTGTTTTCTGGTCAGTAGGAAAGAAGCACCGTTAAACTCCAAGCCGTATTTTCCGATGGTGTCGGCTTGGTACTCTACTTCAATTTCTAGATCACCCAAATCCAATACCTTCTCGGACAATTCAATGATGTTATTCATCTTTTCAGCATTCAACCGATGATCAAGGTCGCTGGCGCTCCACAATTGGAAATTGGCTTTTTCTTCTTTGCGGATTTTTCCACCACAATCGATAAAGTGTTTGTTGACTTTCCCCACTTCGGTCAAGTGAAAATGGGCTGGAACGAATTCTCCATTGGGCAATTGAAAGTTGATTTGATTGAGTTGCCCTAAGGCAGATTTTACTTCTGAAATTGTCATAATTTAATTTTTTTAGCAGCAGTTGTTTGACGGGAGTGATTGATCAAAAAACACTTGCAGAAGGTCCTTCATCTTTGTCCAATTGGCTTCATCGATGCAATAACAAACGCTTGTGCCTTCGATGTTGCCTTTGATCAGGCCTGCAGTTTTGAGTTCTTTTAAATGTTGAGAAATGGTGGCTTGCGCCAATCCAATTTCTTCCACTAGATCTCCACAGATGCAGCTTTTTTCATTGAACATGTGTTGAAGGATTGCTACCCTCGCAGGATGAGCGATCGCTTTGGTCATTTTGGCAATCTCATTGACCCGATCGGTGAACATGCTTGTTTTTGTCAATCCCATTCTTTCATTTATATATTGCAATATTACGATTAAAGTAATATAGACTGATCATATTTAATATTTATTTCTTGGTTTTTTCTCCTAGAATTATAGAAATCAGAAGCCTAATCGTGAATTGAGTTATAATATATAAGTATTCAAAAAGCATTGTAACAATTATTTAGAAAGTAAAAAGGATAAAAAGGTCGGAATATATTTAAAATATGACCTATGTCATTTTTTAAGGATTTTTCACATTCTACTTTTGGCAACAATTAAAGTAAATAACTATGAAAAAAATACTATTTGCAGCCACGATAATCTCGGTGATGACCTGGATAGCTTGTGGAGACAGTGCACAAGAAGAAGCACGCTTAAAGAGAAAGGCAGAGATGGCCGAAAAAATTGAAGAAGAATCTAAGATTCCTGCTTCTGAGCGAATTACCTTAGATAGTAAAGGTGTGGGTCCTATTAAGAATTTGCCTTTAGATAAGGTCATTGATGAAGAGATGGTTCAAAGAGGAATGGAATTGTTCAAAACAAATTGTTCGGCTTGCCATAAGATTGATAAACGTTTTATTGGTCCTTCACCAAAGGGGATCATGAAAAGAAGAAGCCCAGAGTGGATCATGAATATGATTTTAGACCCTCAGCTTATGGTAGAACAAGACCGATGTGCTAAAGATCTATTGGTAGAGTTTAATGGTGCTGCAATGGCCAATCAAAACCTCACAGAAGAGCAAGCAAGAGATATACTTGAATATTTCCGAACCATTGAATAATAAAATTAATAATTAACTCAAATACTCGATTTATGAAACGATTAATAACAATTGCATTTGTTGCATTAGGATTACTTGTCACAAATGCGTGCAACGATTCATCCCAAGCAGAGGATAAGTCAAATGAAGGTGAATCTCAATTTGACAAAACGGCTGGTCAGGCTTTTGTTGAAGATGATGTATCCAATCCAAACATTTTACAAATTGCGGTAAAGTCGGAGGACCATTCCACACTAGTCGCGGCTGTCCAGGCAGCGGATTTAGAAAATGCATTGGTTAACGCAGGACCATTGATGGTATTTGCTCCAATAAATGAAGCCTTTGACAAATTGCCTGAAGGCACAGTTGAAAACTTACTTAAAACAGAAAATAAAAATGACCTGGCCAACATCTTGAAGTTTCATGTCACTCCAGGAAATTATAGTGTAGACTTGATTAAAAAGTTTAAAAAATTAGGTCAAGCAAATGATCAGAATGTGGCGGTTGAAGTAAAAGGTGAAGATGTATATGTAGGCGGTGCTAAAATTATTGGAAGTGTAAAAGCAAGCAACGGAATAATACATGTTGTCGATGCAGTCATGTTACCACCAAGCGAATAGAAATTAAAGACTAAAAATTAATCAAATGAAAAATTTTAAAATAGGTACTGCAATTTGTGCTGCATTTTTAATGAGTGCTTGCGGAAATCAAGGCAATTCAGATGCAAACTCAAACAAGGGAGCTTTAACTAGCAACATAGCCGAAAGAGTTTACATTGCTCCAGGGGAGCGTGACGAGCAATACGCCTTTTTGTCAGGAGGCTACAGTGGAAATCTAAACGTTTATGGCTTGCCGTCAGGTAGAATGTTCAAGGAGATTCCAGTGTTTTCACAGTTTCCAACATCTGGCTATGGTTATTCCGAAGAGACGAAACCCATGTTGAATACATCTTTTGGATTTATTCCATGGGATGATTTACACCATCCAGATATTTCACAGACAAATGGTGAATTGGATGGACGATGGATTTTTGTCAATGGCAACAACACTCCACGAATTGCAAGAATTAGCTTAAGCACTTTTGAAACGGAAGAAATCATAGAAATACCCAACAGTGCTGGAAATCATAGTTCATCTTTTATTACTGAAAATACAGAGTACGTTGTTGCTGGAACACGATTCTCTGTTCCTGTTCCTCAGCGTGATATGCCAATCAATGAATATAAAAGCAATTTCAAAGGTGCTTTAACATTTATCGATGTTGAACCAGAAAATGGCCACATGGAAATTAAATTTCAATTGATGATGCCAGGATTCAACTATGATTTGTCTCGACCAGGTAGGGATAAATCTCATGGTTGGTTTTTCTTTTCAACTTACAATACTGAAGAAGCAAGTTCTTTGCTTGAAGTAAATGCTTCACAAAATGACAAAGATTTTATTGCCGCTGTGAATTGGCAAAAGATTGAAGAGTATGTTAACAATGGAGGAGGAACAAAAATGCCAGCTATGTTCACACACAATGTGTATGATGAGTCTACCCATACGGCCACTTCAGAACTTATGGAGGAAGTCGTAACTGTTGATCCTTCGGAAGTTCCTGGTGCAATTTATTTATTGCCCACACCTAAATCACCTCATGGTTGTGATGTTGATCCATCAGGACAATACATCATTGGAAGTGGAAAGTTGTCTGCGGACATCACTGTTCATTCTTTTGATAAGATGTTAGCTGCAATAGATGCCAAAAAATTTGATGGAGAAGCCTATGGAATTCCTATATTAAAATTTGAAGAAGTAATGGCTGGAGTTGTTAAAAGTGGAGGTTTAGGTCCGTTGCATACCGAGTTTGATGGAAGAGGAAATGCCTACACCACCTTCTTCATTTCTTCGGAAGTTGTCAAATGGAAATTGGGAAGTTGGGAAGTTGTGGATAGACAACCAACATTCTACTCAGTAGGACACTTAATGATTCCAGGTGGAAATTCAAGAAAACCCCACGGAAAATACTTGGTTGCAATGAACAAAATCACCAAAGATCGCTATCTTCCTACAGGACCTGAAATGGAGCACTCTGCTCAGATCTATGATATTTCTGGTGAAAAAATGCAATTACTCTATGATTTTCCTACGCATGGAGAACCGCATTATGCTGCAGGTTGTGATGCTGATTTATTGGTAAACAACTCTAAAAAAATCTATCGATTGGATGAGAATAAGCATCCGTATGCTATCAATAGCCCTGCAGATGCTCGCGTAGAGCGAGAAGGCAATGAGGTACATATTTATATGTCTACTATCCGAAGTCACTTTACTCCAGATAACATAGAAGGTATTAAAGTGGGTGATAAAGTGTATTTCCACATTACAAATCATGAACAGGATTTTGACGTCCCTCATGGATTTTCAATGATTGGGCAAGGAACTTCTGAGATATTGGTCATGCCAGGTCAAACCAAGACATCAATTTGGGAACCTAAAAGAATTGGTGTTTGGCCATTTTATTGCACTGACTTCTGCTCTGCTTTACATCAAGAAATGCAAGGATATGTGCGCGTTTCTCCGGCAGATTCTAATTTGGAATTAAGCTGGTCTTTAGGAGACTAAACGGTATGAATACGAGGTGTTGAAACAGCATTTTTTTGCTGTTTCACCCTTGTAATCTCTAAAAAATAAAAGCATGAAGAAGGCGAGTGCAATAATGATTATAGGAGCTGCATTGATTTTAGGATTGTTTGTATTTCCAATGTGGAACATCCAATTAGGAGCACCTCAGTATCCAGAACCCTTAGGCATTGATATATACATTAACGGTCTTCAGGGGCAAAGTGAATTTGATCTTCAGAATATAGATGGGTTAAATCACTATATAGGCATGAAGACCTTGCCAAAAGCAGAAGATATGTGGGAATTTACGGTATTTCCTTTGGTGACTATAGCCATGTCTGTATTTGGAATTCTCATTGGACTGATTGGATTGTTTAAAGGCATTTCTTCTAACTGGTTTGCCTTTTGGTTTATATTAATGAGCATATTTGGAATACTTGGTGTGTATGATTTTAGTCAATGGTTAGTTGATTATGGTACAGATTTAGATCCCAATGCTATCATGAAATTGATCAATCCCGATGGATCTCCAATGCAATACAATCCTCCCTTATTTGGTCACAAAAAGTTACTCAATTTCGACGCTTACTCTTATCCGAAAGCTGGCGGTATTTTATTGTGGATGGGCATGATGTTCACATTAATCGCCTTTTTGTTGGCTAAGAAATCAAACAGAAATAACATTCAATAAAGGATGAGAGGTTTCGGTAAATACATCATTAGCTGGCTCTTTTTAGGATTGATGCTAGCTTCTTGTAACAAAGAACCGCATCCTATAGAATATGGAAATGACACTTGTCATTTTTGTCAAATGACGATTGTCGATAAAATACATGGCGCTGAAATTGTGACAGATAAAGGTAAAATATTCAAGTTTGATGCAGCAGAATGTTTGCTGCGCTACAGCAATGAATTGCAAGACACGAAGGGTTATCAATTTTTGACAAATCATTTTGAGCTGGCTGAATCATTTATTTCGATGGAGAGTGCAATATTCTTAATAAGTGATAAAATCCCTAGTCCTATGGGGGCTTATTTAACTGCGTTTGAATCTCGGCGTGAAGCAGAAGCGACAAAACAAAAATATGGAGGAACAATCTTCAATTGGAATGAAATAAACAACCATTTAATTGCCAAATAGAAGGAATTGGAAAATATCGTTTGACAAAATCGAGAAACTATACTGGAATTTAGATGACACAATTAGAGAAAAATACTTGATATTATGTATGATAATATTATGTACTTAAAACTACACGCATTTTTGCTCACATTATCTCTGTCCCTTTCATCATTAGTTACAATTGGGACAGAGGTATGTGAGTTATGCCCTATCCACAGCCTTCAAAAAGCAATTAATCAAGCTACTGATGGCGATACTATTTGGATTCAAGAGGGGATCTATAATGAATACAATATATTGGTGGATAAGAAATTGACGATAATTGGTCTTAATTCACCTGTTATTGACGGAAAGGATAAAGGAGAGATTCTGCGAATAATTTCAGACAGTGTTACCATAGATGGCTTACACATTAAAAACGTAGGAACTAGTTATACTACAGATCATGCAGCAATTCGTGTTGTAAAAAGTCACAATTTTGTGATTCAGAATGTGGTTTTGGAAAAACTTTTCTTTGGCATTTTTATAGAAAAATCCCAACATGGCAAGATTTATCACAATAAAATAATTGGGGATGCCCAAGACGAATACAATTCTGGCAATGGAATTCATCTTTGGTATTCTAAAAACATTTCCATTTCAAAAAATACAATACAAAATGTGCGCGACGGCATATATTTAGAATTTGCAGATAGCATTATTGTTACTGAAAACATCAGTCGAGACAATTTACGTTATGGCTTGCACTTTATGTTCTCAAACAACAATGTCTACAACAACAATGTATTCCAGAACAATGGGGCTGGTGTAGCAGTGATGTTTTCTAAACACATACGCATGTACAACAATCGGTTTCAAGACAATTGGGGAACAGCTTCATTTGGATTGTTGTTGAAAGAAATCAACGACTTAGAAATTAAAAATAATCTGTTTGAAAGTAACACCATTGCCATCAGTGTTGAGGGGGCAAATCGGGTCAATTACTTCAACAATGAATTTAAGAGCAACGGTTGGGCCATCAAGGTACGTGGTGCCTGTTACACGAATTTGTTCAAAGGAAACTTTTTTTTAAACAACTCCTTTGATGTATCATATAACAGTAGAATAAATGACAACCTATTTGAGGGAAACTATTGGAGCAATTACAGAGGCTATGACCTGAATAAAGATGGAGTGGGAGATGTCCCCTATAGACCTGTAAAATTATTTTCATATATAGTAAATCGCACCCCAGAGGCCATCATACTGCTTCGTAGTCTTTTTATTGACATCATAGATTTCTCGGAGAAAGTATCTCCAGTATTTACGCCTGATGGATTGATGGATCGGTATCCTTTAATGAAAGCATTATGATTGAAATAAGAGGATTAAGTAAAAAATTCAAAAAGAATGAAGTCTTGTCGGGGCTCGATCTTGTCATAGATAAAGCAGGGATATTTGCAATTTTGGGACCAAACGGTTCGGGTAAAACAACCTTAATAAAGGCCATTTTAGGTATGGTTATTCCAGATGCTGGAGAAATTAAAGTAGCAGATTCAAACATCAAAAATTCGCCTGATTATCGACAGAAGATTGATTATCTACCTCAGATTGCAAATTTCCCAGACAATTTGAAAGTGCGTGAATTGATTGCTATGATTCAAGATTTAAGAGGAGATTCTAAAGAGGCAAACAATCTTATAGATCGATTTGATTTGCATCCATTTATGGATAAGAAATTGGTGAATTTGTCGGGGGGGACGAAACAAAAAGTCAACATCTTACTAACGTTTATGATTGACAGTCCTATACTTATTCTAGATGAACCCACAACTGGTTTAGATCCTTTGGCACTCATTCAATTAAAAGATCTTATCCAAGAAAAGAAGCATGCTGGCAAAACAATTCTCATCACATCGCACATCATGAGCTTTGTAGAAGAAATGACCGATGAGGTTGTTTTCTTGCTGGAAGGAAAGATTCGTTTTAAAGGATTGATTCAGAAGTTAAAGCAAGATACAAATCAAAATGACTTGGAACATGCAATTGCCGTTTTATTGGAGGAAAGTCATGTTTAAAATATTAAAATACAGCTTTTATGATTTAGCAAGAAGTCGATGGAGCTACATCTATTTCTTGTTTTATTTTATACTTGCTCTGGTCTTACTTTTTTTAAACCACGATCTATCCAAAGCGGTGATTACTTTGATGAATGTAATCATCATACTTGTTCCCCTTATAGGAACCATTTTTGGTGTAATGTATTATTACAATTCTAGGGAATTTACAGAGCTCTTGTTGGCGCAACCAATCAAACGAAAATCGATTTTTTTGGGGCAGTATTTAGGCATTGCCATCTCCCTTTCGATGAGCCTGCTTTTGGGCATTGGGATACCTTTTGTGATCTATGGCTTATTCAATTCAGCCGCAATTTGGGATTTTTCATTGTTATTGCTTACAGGTGTTTTTTTGACCTTCATCTTTGTCGCTTTAGCCTTTAACATATCACTAGAAAATGAAAACAAGATAAAGGGCTTTGGCTATGCAGTATTGCTTTGGTTGTTTATGGCGGTGATTTATGATGGCTTATTTTTAATGTCATTGGTCATGTTTGAAGATTATCCTTTGGATAAGCTTTCCTTGATTGGCACGATGCTCAATCCAGTTGATCTATCAAGAACCCTCATTTTATTAAAATTAGATATCTCCGCTTTGATGGGATATACAGGGGCAGTTTTTAAACAATTTTTTGGAACAGATACTGGTCTATTCACTTCAATAGGAGTACTTTTCATCTGGATACTAATTCCTGTCAAGAGAATTGTTGTTCGTGTAAAAAGAAAAGACTTCTAAAGGGTGGATATATGTTGACCAAAGCTGCCAAATATGCCGTACGTGCAAGCCTGTATTTAGCGATAAACAGCAGTAAGAAGAATAAAATTGGAGCGAAAGAAATTGCAAAGGATCTTAAACTTCCCTTGCCTTTTTTAGCTAAACAATTGCAGCAATTGAGTCGTTCGAAGCTTATTTCTTCTACAAAGGGCCCCTCAGGTGGATTTTTTCTAAACGAAAAAAACCAAGAAAGGAGTTTATGGGATGTCATCGTTTGCATTGATGGGGAAGAATGGTACAACGAATGTTTTTTGGGAAAAGATGTATGTGATCAATCTAATCCTTGTTCAATCCATTCTTTAGTTGTGTCATTTAGGCAGAAGATGAAAAAGGAATTTCAAGAAAAGAGCATGGGAGAAATTGTCGATAATATTAAAAAAGGTGAATCTATTAATCTAGCTTTTTCAAATTGATTCATTCCCGTCGATCGATCAATCTGCCGATGCCCAAGCCAAAGAACATTCCTCCAATGATCCACATAAGTGGATAATCATTGAAAATGCTGATTTCAGTGTACTCATTGAGAGGTAACAAAATGCCAACGACTACAAGAATGCCTACTGCAGGATAAACCTTGTTTTTCATGCTGTAAAAATACTTTTTGATCGCTGAATAAAAGTAAATCAATGGCAAGTATTTCCTATTTAGAAAGACCTTGAAAAGAAGATAAAACTTGTTAATGCAATCGAGTTGCAGTAAATTTGCAAGATGGCAATTCAACGACAAACCGCATCAGTTAAAAAGTTATGGAATCAATTTGAAGTTGGTGCAGATGCACTCTCAGTAGTCGATTTGGTAAAGCTGCTCAAAGATGAGATGAACAAGACTACCGTTTACCGCATTTTGGACCGTATGGAGAGTGAAGGGAAATTACACTCATTTAGTGGAAAAGATGGATTGAAATGGTATGCCAAATGCCATGATTGTTCTGCTAATCATCACATTGATGTACATCCGCATTTTCAATGCAATGATTGCGGCAAGGTAGAATGTTTAAGTGTGCATGTAACAATTCCTAAAGTGGAGGTGCATAAAATAGAAACTGCTCAAATCCTACTTTTGGGCCAATGCCGAAGCTGCCTGAACTAAGAAGAAGTATTCAAAGACAATTGATCAATAAAAAGCCCATTTCAGTCGGAATGGGCTTTTTATTTTAGTGTTTTGCTCGTTTTAATTGATGTTGAGTACAAAGGTGATGTTGATGTCAGTATCGCCATCTGTTGCACCGGAAGTTGCTGTCTTGATGCCATCAGGTTGATGCTGCAGTCGTACATTAAAACTCCCATTGCTCAAGGTGTTGGAAGAAGTGGTCCAAGAAGTCATTAAGCCAACAGGATTTCCAGAGCCGTCTTGCGATTCTGAGTCTTCATCATCGTAATTTAAAGGATCTGCGCTATTATCAATGTTGCCATCTCCGGCAGGACTCATAAACGCATTGTTGCTGAAACCAAAGAAGAATTGATGTTCGTCGTCTTCCTCTTTGATTTCTTTTGCAATGTTTGTGCTAGGAGTCTTTAAATTATTCATGATTTGCAATTCCATCAAATAGGATTTGTTAATTTCCAATTGGATGCTATCTATGACCATAAGTGATCGAGTGCCTTCTCCATCTGGGTCTTTGGCTCTCGCAGTCACAGTATCACTATTGTCTAAGGCATTGGTAAAAATTAGTTTTAGGTCAGTGATGACTTCTTCCTCATTTTCCACGGGGGGGGGAGGAGTCGTAGGACTTACATTGTCATCACTGCAACTTTGAAGGCCTAATGAGGTAATTAGAATTGCTAAAGTGCCATAAATTCTGATTTTTTTGAACGCTATCATGAGAGGTTGAATTAAAGTTAGGATAAAATATTTCTAGTAATTATAAAATAGTTTTGTCGTCATTGTTTTCTTTTGGGCGTATTGTTGAACGAATAATTCAGTGAAAACAATATGTTCCTGCCAATTTCATCCGAAAAATAGCTCCACTCGTTCAAATAATCGCGGTAAGATTGATTGAATAGATTCTCTATTGTTATACTGACACTAAGGTGCTCAATTTGAAAGTTTCACGCTAAGTGAAATAAGAAATAACCCTCTGGAGCCTCATAGAAATCAAAGATCTCAGAGTCTTCTGTAATTTGCTCACTTCCAAAGATGATACTTTCAGGACTCAACTCTCTAGGTGCTTGGTATTGTTTAAACATATAAAGTGGTCGTATACTAATACTGCTAGCTGTAAATTTCCAAAAGGGATTCAGCTTCCATTTTAATTGGTAATTCAGTTGAGTAGGTGGTTGGTCGATTAGTACTTCTTGTTTACTGATGTTTCGCGACCATAAATAACTCAAGCCAAAAGTTCCTTCCACTTTTTTTGACCAATTTCGTTGCCAGCTGTAATCTGTTCCTATGAAAATGGCATTGGCTTGGTCAAAAATAAAAGCCGGCATAGGGCCTCTAATGGTGCCTAGCACTGCCAAGGGGCGTTCGAAGATGTAGTTTTGAATGTAGTGGGCATAAACCGTCACGGAATGTCGGTTATCTCCTTGATTGATTTCCAATTCGTTGATCCACTTATAGCCTTTTTCAACATTTACATCGCTAGCCTGTATGCCTAACACACGATTGGTGCGCAGCATGCCAGCATCGTTAGTGTAATAGCGCAACAACCCAAAAGAAGATTTAAAACCTCGTTGACCAAAGCTGTATAACTCAGCCATGTTGGGTATTCTCCAAGCGGTGCCTATATTGGTGCGAAACAGTGTTTTCTCATTAATTTCCTTGATGTAGCCAATAGAGGCGGTCAAATTCCGAAAAGAGTATTGGTCCCTAAACAATGCCTGAGAAGTTTCTCTGCCAGCGATGTCAAAGCTTTCAAGGTCTAAGCGAAGTCCGACTTCAAGGCTATGTTTATCAAAAGATTTACTTTCTATCAGGAATGCACTCAGACGGTTGTTGTTGTAATTTGGAATCAAAGCAGTGGTTCCTGTGCCAGGATTGTTTCGATTTTGTTGGCTGAAGTAATGAATGCCGATCATGCCATCTAAATCCAACCATTCATCGTGTTTCAATTCCAATTGATAGTCAGTAGTATTCAAGTCCAGATCAATGATTGGTTTGTCGGCATTTCGGCGTACATCAAATTCTTGACGATGATTGAATTGTCGTCCTGCGCGAAAAGTCAGTTTGGCATGTTCTAAATAGTACCAACTCATTTCTACTTTTCCGAAATGGTGCTGCGTCAGTTGGTTGGGTTCATTGATGTCGTAAGAGAAGTCTCGTATGATGATGGGTTCATCGGAATTGATGGCGCGTATGAATGAGTTGCCACTTTCGGCCACTGAGGAACGCAAAAGAGCTAGGTTTTGGTCCACATAGCTGTAATTGAATTTCACGTCGATGTTGTTGTGATGATACATCGACCCAAAACCAAAGGATTGTTCTTCTTTGCCTGAATTGGTCAATACATAATCAGGACTTTGACGATCGCCAATTTTGGTGTAGCTGCCATTTAGGAAATAACTCCACTTCTTGAATCCTTGACCAGTCTCCATGTTAGTATTTAATCCTCTGCCATTGCTTTGGAAGCTTGTGCCCACATTCGAAAAAAAAGGTCGGTTTAGATAAAGTGGATTGGATTCTACCACCATTGCTCCACCCAGGGCCTCAGGCCCAAAACGCACGCCTGCAGCACCTTTCAATACAGTAATTGAATGGGCTGAAGCCACATCAATTTCTGGCGCATGGTCTTTGCTCCAGTTTTGAAAACCGTGTTTAAGCCCATTGTTCACCAACAATATTCTGTTGCCGTAGAGTCCATGAATGATGGGCAATTGCACATTTGAGCCAGTAGAGACAAAAGAAACTCCCTCGACCTGTGCAATGGCTGATGCCAAAGACTGTGTGGGATTGTTTCTCAAGTCGGCTTTTCCAATGGTATTTTGTGCCATGCTTTGGCTGCCAGACTCCTTGCTTTTTTCAGCTTGAATCACCACGGTGGTCAACTTCTCCACCTTCTGGGTCAAGAAGAAATGCTGCGATCGACCATGTTCGTGATGGTGATGACTGATTGAATCTGTGTAACCCATGCAGGAGAGTACCAGAGTGCTTTCTTCTGAGCACAAGCCCTCCAAGATAAATTCTCCATCTGCATTGGTGGTGGTGAATTTGTTCTCTCCACTCACCTTGATGGATGCAAAAGGAATGGGTGCCTTGGTTTCTACATCCAAGATTTTGCCGCTAATGGTATAATTGCAACTGTCTGATTGCGCAAGAAGCGACAAAGAGCAGACGTACAGCGAAAAAAGAAGATAGAAAGCAAACTTCATCTTATTGCAATTGAGTTGCAAATATAAAAATATTTACTTTATTGCAACTTAGTTGCATAATGATTCAATATATCACATTATGAATGTCTTAACTCAAAAATTGACAGTTAAAGCAAGCGAGGCACAAGGAATTGATCCAAAAGAATCAGTGCAGAACTGTAAAGGATGATCAACAGAAAAGTGAAGCCATTGAACTTTTTTGAAAGGCGGTGTTCTTTGGAGATAGAGTAGATCCAGAAGAAAAGCAGGATACAGACCAAGAGGGAGAGGGTAAACAAACCGATGCCCAAAAATTCACTGACCCTTCCCTCGTCATTGGGCTTGAAGACATTCATAATTCCCGCCATAAAACGCATGTACAGTGGAGTAAGTAGAAAGGGGTAAAGGAAGGTATTCCATCCTTTGAACTTCAGCCAAAGAAAATCACGCAGGCTTGCAGCAATGTAATGAATGGCCCTGAAGCGGAATCAAGACCTTGTGCAGCTCCGAGGGGTGTTGGCCTTTTTCGGAATAAACTGCATTGAGCCGAAGGACGGAATCATAACCCAGGCCCTCGCTTGTGCACCAATGGGTAAATTCATGAAAAAGCCAAGTGAGAAGTACAGCTAACAATGTTGTACCAATGTAGGAGATGTTGATTTTTTGCTGCATTGTAAAGACCCAAGATAAAGCATTTACTAATTTGGTACTGCGAAAAACAGTTTATTTAATCAGCATGGCATCAACAAACAAAACAGAAGAACGTAAACCAACTCCTCGGTGGATGCTCGCCCTGCTACTTTGTGGCACATTGGGCTTGGCACCCTTTTTTCCTGAACCGCATGTGTGGGGCAAACTCAAATGGCTGATGGGTGGAGGGGAAGGTATGCAGCTCATGGACATTTTTGATCTACTGCTGCACGGTACACCTTGGTTGTGGTTCACGTTCGAACTCTTTCGGATATTTAAATAAGGGACAACCGCTTTTTTATTCCGTTGCGCCTTTCAATGCGGTCAGCTTGGCACGGTAATTTTTTTGCAAGAAGAGTGCAAAGGCAGTTTTGTCTTTCCGCATCATTTTCATGCCTTCGCCATCCAATATGGAGGGATGCAGCCTTCTCAAATGTTGATCGCTCCAGGAGGCCAATTCCACGAGCAGGGGGGCCAAGCCCAAGCCTTCTTCTGTGAGCAAGTAAAGGTTGGTCTTTTTGTTGTTGGGGCGCTGTGTTTTTTCAATCAGGCCCAATTCCTCCAAAATTTTTAGTTTGTTGGAGAGGATGTTGGTGGCAATGGCTTCATCGCTGTTCACAAAATCCTTGAAGGTCACCTTGTCTTCGGTCAGCATTTGCTTGACGATGACCAGCATCCATTTGTCGCCCAAAATGTCTAAGGCCGAGGTAAAAGGACAGTCGCAACGAAAGTTAAACTCCATCTAATCAGTGAATATTGTATACAATTTACAATTAATGTTAATTATTACTTGCAAATAACAAGTAATAATGTATTTTTGCTTGCAAAACAAAAGTAATAAATTTAAAAAGAACATGAAAAAAACAATCCCCATCCTCTTTGCAGCAGCTGTATTAATGGCCTGCAATGGCAATGCTCAGCCAAAGGCTGAAGAACAACCAAATAATACTAACACTGAAAAACCCATTGAAATGACAAAAAAAGAAACCGTGGGCAGCTTTTTAGGGGCTGTTTTGAGCAATGATCTATCTACCATGCGTGCATTGGCCAATGCCGATTACATTCAACACAATCCATTTATTCCGACAGGCTTAGAGCCCTTCATTCAAATGCTGCCTGTCTTGCAAGAAAATGGAACTACCGCAGAAAACATCCGCATGTTCCAAGACGGCAACTATGTCTTTATGCACAACATCTGGAGAAATGCTGCACCCTTTGGAGCAGATGAGATGGTGTCCTTTGACATTATCCGATTGGATGACAATGGCAAGGTGGCCGAACATTGGGATGCCATGACCCCATTGGTGACAGAAACCGCTAGTGGCCGCAGCCAAACCGAAGGACCTACAGAAGCTACAGATTTGGACAAAACGGAAGAGAACAAAGCCTTGGGCAAATCCATGGTGGAAGACATCTTAATGGGCAAGCATCCAGACAAGATTGCGGATTACATCAGTGCAGAACAATATGATCAGCACAATACAGGCGTAAAGGACGGACTGAGCGGCATCGTAGAAGCCGTCGAATACCTGACATCACAAAACAATATGTTTAACTACACCAAAATTCACAAAGTCTTGGGCGAAGGCAACTTTGTGTTGACCGTAAGTGAAGGGGAGTGGAACGGCACCACCAATGTGTTTTACGACTTGCTTCGATTCGAAAACGGACAAGCGGTGGAACATTGGGACGTGATCCAAGCCATTCCTACCGAAGGCTTGGCCAACGAAAATGGCATGTTTGGCTTTTAATCGGAAAATTCAACTTCAATAAGATCCAGATGGCTTAGGGGCTGTCTGGATTTTTTTTGATCCTTGCCCCATGAGAAGCATCATTCATTCTCCATGCGTCCCACTTTCTCCTCCAAGGCCTCCAATTCTATTTCCATAAGCGCAATTTTTTCCGTCAAGGCGATGATACTTTCATTGGCCACCTCTACTTGATTTTCCAACAATTGTATGCGTTCTTCTTTGTTGGGGTTTACATTGCAGGCTGTTAAGGCGATTGCAATTGTACTGAGCAGGAGCGTCTTTTTTAGAATTTTCATGGGTCTTTTTTAAGATGAGCTGAATGATTATATCAATAAGAAGAAGTATCTCCTTCGTATTCTTCAATGATGGCTTTGGCACGTTCGAGATCAGCGGTATTTACATACAATTCTACATCATTTTGAGAAGTGCCAAAACCGGCCAATCTTCCAGATTCTATGTTGTCTTTGATCATGCTGGGAATGCCTTTTTGTTCCAAAATGGCTGAAATGCGTTGTACCGTCATGGCGTTGCTGCTCAGCAAGCGTTGATGTTCGTTCATCTGTTTATTTTTTCTTGACAATGAATGCACTGACCAAAGCCACCAGCATGCCTAAAGGCAATACCTCCATATAGGTAATTAAGGTAGCCACAATTGGGTTCTTGTACATTTCCTTAAAGTTAGTCATTTGAGCCGTAACGGCTTCCACTTCATCTGCAGGAGCATTCCGGATGACATAATCGGCGTAGACCTCCATAAAATCTGGAGCGAACAAATAATAATAGGAGAGGCCCATAACGACATAGACCGTAGAAGCGACAAAGCAAATCAGTGCGCCCGTTTTGAATGCTTTGCCAAAGCCAATCTTGCCGTCCAAGAATTTGTTTCTGTAGTTGCGCACCCCAAAGTAGATGAGCGAAAACACAACGATCATGGTGGCATAACCAAGCACATCGTTTCCCTGATAATCTGGATTGGAGCGCATCATGTTCATGTGGATGATGGAGTTGCTGCTCAAGATGGCACCGATGATTGCACCGAAGAGGAGAATAATTTTTTTCATACGAATGGCTTTAAAATGGAGCTGCTAAACTAAAAGATTGCAGCAAGAATGCCTTCATACTTTGGTACCTATTTTTCAAAAAGCACTCAAAATACACTGCCTTTAATCGAGGATGTTCAATTTTTTGGCGAGTGCCATGGCCTGAAATCTGCTGTTGACATGCAGCTTTGCATACAACCTGGAAACATGTGTTTTAATGGTGCTGAGGGAAAGGCACAAGATATCGGCGATCTCCGCATTGCTGTAGCCTTGGACCAAAAAGCGCAGAATTTGGTCTTCTCGTTTACTCAAATCCAGCTGAGCCAATGCATCCTCATTTACCGCAAATGTTTGGGCATTTTTGGGGTCAATTTCTTTGATCGTCTGCTTTTTTTCAGCCAACAATTGTACAGCAATCCATGCGCCCAAAAGGGTAAAGGCAAGGGCGCTTAGACCCATGTAAGTATCAATGGCATTGTCCCGCATCAAGAATTGCCACTGCAAGTATTTTAAGCCAAAGATGAGGCTCGCCGCTACAATCCCATAGAACAGGATGTGTTGTCTGCGCTTATCTATGGTTAGTTGATATGGCAGTGCTTTATGGAAAGGGTGGAGTTCTTTTTTCATAATACTTTCATCGTTTTGGCTAAAAAGCGCATCACGAAGGGAATGTATTTATAGAGATTGTTGTCAACAGTGTTTTATTTTAAGTATGCAAATGATTGAGGAGGATTGAGTTTATAATCAGACCATAAGCATTTAGCTACTTTATATTTCTTTTTCTTTTTTACTCGAATCGCAAATCCTGTTTCTTTTTCAGAAAAGTATTCGTAGAAGAAATCTTCGGTAATTCCTGAGTATTTTTTGGTTCTATTCCAAAGAGTATCAAGGTCATCATTTAAAATTTCACCAATTTCAAATTCACCAATGACTTTTTGTACAGGCGATGAAGCATAAACGATAACGGACTTCACATTGCTATTCTTAAATATCGCTTTTCGAAATTCGAACTTTTTGGTGCCTTCGAATATTTTAAATGCAAACTCTGGTTTTATTGATAGGACTACTTTCATATACTATTTTCTATTGTAAGGAAAATGGACTAAATTATTGAATTGGGTATTATCGAGTTCTATAAAGCCGCGAGGCATATTCATTATATCTGGAATAACACCAATTTGGTTCAAGTCATTGAGTGTCGGTTTCGGTGTAGGGAAGGAATGAGCGTAAAGGAATTTTATAACAAATGGTCTAAAATTTGGGTACTTGTTCCACCAATTTTTTTCTAAATACTCTTTACTAATCATCGTTCGTCTATAGCAAGCTTTGTAAAAGTCATCAAAACTCTTAAACCCATCAACTATTTGTTCAACAATACAAATTGAAGTCACGGTACTTGAATATTTTTTTGGTTTAGTATCACCCATTCTGTAGATGATAATTACGTCACCTGATTTAAGATGTCTGTCTTTTGAATGCGATATATAGACTTTTCCGATTCGATTTCTATGAGGTTCGTTCTCGGTGTATCTTAATTCATTTTCTCGCTTATTAATGCTGTCAGGGAATAACTCAGTATGATATTGAGGTTCGATTTTTATAATATACTTTCTTGTCTCTCTCGAAAAAAATGGAAAAGAATGTTTTGGATTGCTGATGTCAATAGGAAGAGATTTACCGAACGGTCTTGTTAAAACAATTTCATCTCCATTTGATGTGGTTTTAATACCATGTTCGATAAAGCCCCAATCTTTCATCATTTCAATCAATTGACTTTGTTCAGGTCGTTTATCAAATACTGTGACGTAAATCTCTTTTACTTTATACTGTAAGGCATTATCAAAGACGATTTTCAGGAATCTTTCGCCAATCTTGTATCCGTTACTTATGACTTTGAGTGTGCCAATTTTTAGTCTTTTTTTCTTAGCAAGAGGAGGTTCGATTTCTGAATAGTTTTCGGTTTCGTCTTCAACTTTGATATAAAGAAAGGCGGTCAAGATTGAGTTACTGTGGCATACATAGCAAACCTTGTCAAACTTAGACTTGAACCAATTATCAAATTCCTTATAATCTTCCCTGAAGGTTTCGAAAAAACTATCATTCAAATTAACTTCTGCAAATTCAACTTTATTAACTGCGAGGACATTGTATTGAATTAAGTCGGGGTTTTCTGATGTAACCTTTTCAAGGAATGATTGGATTTTGAAAACTCTATCGAAGATTCCGAGTTCAATGGCTTTAAGATGAATTTTTTTGTCTTGAGTTATTAAGAAGTCAATTCTATTTTCATAAATCTCATTTAATAAGTGCGTGTCATTTATGTCGTTGTCATTGACGTCAAACGAACCGCTTATTTTCTTGACTTCTTTTGAAAAAGGAATTTGATGTTTTATTTTATTATAGCTGTGCAACTTTATTGAGAAAGTATCAACTACCTGTTTGTTTTGGTATGTTTCTATTTCATCAATCGTGATTGGGTGTACATATTTCTCATAGTGTAGTTTATCTAACCAATAAAAGAGCTGTCCAATATCGTGTTCAACTACTCTATCTGCTTCTCTATGAATAATAATATTAGTGTCTAAGAGTACTTTCATTTAGTGAATAGTCATTGTTTTTTCAAATGTTCGTTAAGATACATCGTTTACAAAAGTTATAGATACATGCTTTACACTAAATTAGTTTCTAACCTTACTGATTGTTCTTTGTTTCTTAATTCATTTTCATTAAAGTAACCTAAAAATACGTTTCTATAAAATACCCTCCATATTCCGTTTCCTATTTCTAAAGCACCGATGTATTTTCCTTGCAAAGATGCAGATACATAAACCCAATTGTAAGAGCCCCATCTGACTGATCCGTTCTTGGTTACTTTGAGCACTCTCATCTCTGATTCATAATCAAAGTTTGGTATTCTCTCAGGGAATGGTCTGGTTTTAAAATCATGCACAGCAGCAGGTGTTTTCATTTCCAGAGCTTCGTGTGGTCTAACATGATTATACTCCTTTACAAAGCGATTTAAACGCCTTTGTTGAGCTTTTAGATCATGGGCTGAGGGTTTAGCACAAGCAGCTTTTAAATCACGATGCATGCGTTCATGTCTTCCATTTTGTTCTGGGTGAGCAGGATCAGAGTAAACCGGCATAATGCCAAGTTCAATGAACCAATAGGAGAGCCTGGTAAATCGTTGTATTGCCTTTACAGATCCAAAGGGACTTCCGTTGTCGGTGTGGATTTGTTTTGGGATGCCGTATTTTCTAAAAACCCGCTTAAACTCTGCCTTTGCGGAGTCAAAGTTTTCTCTGTAATGTCCTTTTGCGGTAAACACAAATCTGCTTTTAGAGTCTGTAATGGTGAGTGGATGACAGTAGATTTTGTTGCCCATCAGGAACTTGCCTTTGTAGTCTGCACTCCAGACTTCGTTGCACACTTTTGGGTCAAAAATAGGGTGGATGGGTTTGACTCTTCTTAGTCGTTTTTGAGGCTTCACCAAACCGTGTTTTTTGAGGATGTTGTGAACGGTCAAGAC
>Ga0316208_1001661_pt1 | contig 20140 bp, 16 predicted proteins | sample 3monopyrite_MG_FD_204944 | JGI IMG/M metagenome (GOLD analysis project Ga0316208, IMG submission 204944) | Microbial mat bacterial communities from mineral coupon in-situ incubated in ocean water Damariscotta River, Maine, United States -... | ecosystem: Environmental > Aquatic > Marine >...
ACCCGTGAGAACAAGAGCAAGGACGAGCGGCCCCATGAGCAGTCGGCCGGCTTGAGCGAGCCCCGACTCTCCTTGTCGACGACACGATCCCGCCGAAATGAATCCGGTGGGATCGTGTCGCGGGAGCCCCCCTGTGCGATCCACGCTGTTCCGATCCCTGTTGATTCTGTCGATGGCCTTCAGCCTGCCCGCTTGCAACAACGGCGGAAGTGGAGGCGGCAGCGTCTCGACGCCCTCCGGCGTGACTGCCCCGACCGCCCTCTCCTATGCGGCGAGCCCAGTGCTCGCCCAGGTCGGTGTGGCGCTCTCCATGCTTTCGTCGACAGTGACAGGAGCCGTCGACACGTACTCCGTGAACCCCTCCCTTCCGGCGGGCACCTCCCTCGACGGCACGACGGGTGACATAACAGGGACACCGACCGTCGCGTCCCCAGCGACCGCGTACACCATCACTGCGACGAACGCGGGCGGGAGTACGACCATCGATCTCACGATCACGGTCCGCGACGCAGCGCCCTCGAACCTCTCCTACGCGTCACCGCAATCCTTGCCGACAGGAGTCGCAATCGCGCCACTCTCGCCGACGGTGACCGGAAACGTCACGGGCTATTCAGTCGCACCTCCCCTTCCAACCGGCCTCGCCCTCGATCCGAGCGTGGGCACGATCTCCGGAACACCAACCGTCGTGACGCCGGCCGCGACGTTTACCGTCGCAGCGACGGGCCCGGGCGGCACGACGACCTTCGATCTTTCCCTTTCGGTCTTTGCGGTCACAGTCGGTGCCCCCATCCTGAGCCTCGACTTCGACGTCAAACAACTGTTGCTCTCATGGACCGCCGTCGCGGGAGCGACGAGCTACCGGGTCTTTGAGGATCCCGAGGGCGATTCAACCTTCGTTCAGTCGGGCGGCGACCTCTCGCCCGGAACAACGGACGCGTCGATCGGCATCAGCGCACATCGCCTCGACTACGACGCGGCGCAATATTTCGTCGAAGCGTGCGATGGGTCGACCTGTACCGAGTCCAACACGGTCAGCGTCGGCGGCTTCAATCTCGCGAGCTCGGCAACCGTCGGATTCTTCAAGGCTTCGAATGCCGAACTCAACGATGACCTCCGCTCGCCCGTCATCAGCGCCGATGGAATGACCTTCGCGGTCTTGGCGCTCTCGGAAGACAGCGATGCAACCGGGATCAACGGAGACCAAACGAATAACAACGCGTTCAACCTGGGAACCCGCGCGATCTACATCTTTCGAAACACCGGCGGGGTGTGGAGCCAGGAGGCCTATATCAAGCCCCCCGCGATCACGGCCTTCGACCGCTTCGGCGAAAGCATGAGCCTCAGCGGAGACGGAAGCACCCTCGCGGTCGGCTCGTCCCAGGAAGACAGCGGCTCGATCGGGATCGGCGGAGATCCGAACGACGACAGCGGCCCCGCAAATTCAGGTGCGGTCCACATCTACCGCCGCTCGGGATCGAACTGGGCCCTCGAAGAATTCATCAAGGCCTCGAATCCCGGTGTCGGAGACTTCTTTGGAAAGTCGGCTTCGCTCAGCGACGACGGCAACACGCTGGTCGTGGGTGCGTTCCGCGAAAGCAGCGCAGACACGGGACCCGGAGCGGATGAGTCGAGCGATCAGGCACCGAATGCCGGTGCCGCGTATGTCTTCGTTCGCACGGGATCGACCTGGCGACAAGAAACCTATCTCAAGGCCTCGAATACGGACGCGGGGGATGAGTTTGGATTCGCGGCCAGGATCAGTGGCGACGGAAACACCATCGCGATCGGCGCCGACTTTGAGGCGAGCAATGCGGTCGGAATCGGCGGCGACGAAACCAACAACAGCGCCAACGCCACCGGCGCGATCTATGTCTTCGTACGAAGCGGCGCGACCTGGGAGCAGCAGGCCTACATCAAGGCCTCGAATAGCCGCGACGGGCTGCAGCTCGGCATCGGCAACGCGATCGATTTCAGTTTCGACGGCAACACGATGGTGGTGGGCGCCTTCAAGGAAAACAGTGACTCCCAAGGCATCAACGGTGACGAGACCACACCGGCGCAGTTCAGTAGCTCCGGCGCCGCGTACCTCTTCGTCCGCAACGGCGTGACCTGGACCCAACAAGCGTTCATCAAGGCATCGAACGCCCGCTTCTCGGACAACTTCGGCAACTCCGTCGGACTCTCGAGCGACGGCAACACATTGATCGTCGGCGCATTCGGCGAGGACAGTACCGCGACGGGCTTTGACGGCGATGAATCCGACGACAGCCGCGAAAGCACCGGGGCCGCCTACCTCTTCGATCGCACCGGAACGACCTGGACGCAGTCTCGCTACATCAAGGCACCGCAAGTCGTCGATCTCAGAGACCGCTTTGCACGGGATGTCGACATCAGCGGCGACGGCGGAACCCTGGTGATCTCATCCCAGGATGACAGCGCGGTGATCCCCGGCTCCAACTCCGGGAGCCAGCCCGACAACACGGTCGAGGACACGGGCGCGGTCTTCGTCTACTGAGCCCTGCGGCGCCGCCTGACGTGTCGCAGCGCGTCTCAGATTGAGTCGTCCTGGAAGGCTCATTGCGTCAAAATTCGTCTCAGAACCTCAAAATGATGCCTTGCATCATTCATAACTGTTTGATTTTGTTGTGTTAATTATTTTTTGAGCCGGATCCTTGACGGCGTGACGCGTCGTGTCTAGATTGCCCGTCGTCGCAAGAGACGACGCGCTGCGTCACAACGCAGCCACACGCATTTTACGAACCCACACGCCCGCCCCACCTGACGCTGAAATCAAAACCGACTTCGAGAACGAAGCCGGGCGGGCTCAAGGAACGGAGACACATCACGATGGCAACCAAGACCGCCAACACCTCCAAGAAGACGACGAAGAGCGCGACCGACTGGAACTGGGAAGACTTCCGACCCGAATGGGCCGCCGAAAGCCTCGACCGGATTTCCGTCGAGCTCGAAAAGTGGAACGACGAACTCCAGGCCCGCGGCGACAACTTCCGCGCCGACGGTGAGAAGTTCCGAGCCGAGAGCCAGAAGCGCATCGAGAAGAGTGTCAAGCAGGTCCAGAAGGAGCTCCGCAAGGTCCCCGCGATCAAGCGCGCCGAAGAGCTTCGCAAGGAATTGAACGAACGGGTTGAGAAGAACATCGATGCCGGCGTCGACCGCGTCTACGAAGGTCTCAAGCTCGCTCGTCTGGACGAAGTGAAGAAGCTCGAGCGCAAGGTCGCTCAGCTCAACAAGAAGCTCCGCACCCTCGAGAAGGCGCAGGCAGCCTGATCCCAAACAGGCCAGCGCGCTGCACGGCGAGCCAGTAACTCGTCCCCTCCTATGACGTCAAGGCGTCGCAGCTGCCGCCACCCATCTCGAATCTCCGGTTTCGTTGCAGGTTTTCCCACCTCCGGAGCCGTGAGCCACAAAGGCCCGAGTCGCAATCCGCGACTCGGGCCTTTTTGGCTTCGAGCGATGTCCCGAAAGATCAGTCGAGCGCGGTCAGCGCCAGGCCACGCCCGCGAACCGCGGCCCGCCCCTCTTCCGAAAGCGGGATCAGCCCGCGATCCGTCAAATAGCCGTCCTCGCCGGACGCGCGATCACTCGTGAACTCCTGCACGAATTCGCCGAGGCCAGGAACCTGTCCGACGTGCGCCTTCTTCAGGTAGAAGTACAGCGATCGAGAGATCGAGTATTCCCCGGAAGCGATCGCCTCGAAGGTCGGCTCGATCCCGTCAACGATCGCGCCCTGGATCTTGTCCTCATTCTGGTCGAGGAAGGAAAAGCCAAAGATCCCGATCGCGGTCGGATTCGCGACCAGCTTCTGAATAATCAGATTGTCGTTCTCCCCGGCCTCGATATAGGCGCCATCCTCACGAAGCGTATGCGCCACCTGCTTGAACGCTCCCTTGTCCTTCTTCTTGAGCTCGGCGAGGAAGGGGATCTTCTTGGCCCCACCCTCCATGGCGACCTCGACGAAGGCATCCCGAGTTCCTGAGGTGGGTGGGGGACCAAGGACTTCAATTCGCCGGTTGGGCAGACTCGGATCGATGTCGCTCCAGGTCTCGTTCGGATTCGCGACGAGCTTTCCGTCGACGGGAACCTCTTTCGCCAGCGCCAGAAACAGCTGAGTCAGCGAGAGCGAAACCCGCTCGGCGTTCTTCGCGTTCGCGAGGACGATGCCATCGAAGCCGATTTCGATCTCGACGATGTCCGCGACCCCGTTCGCTGCGCAGAGTTCGGTTTCCGAGGTCTTAATTCGGCGCGACGCGTTCGTGATGTCGGGCGTCCGATCGCCGACACCCTGGCAGAAGAGTTTCAGCCCGCCGCCCGATCCCGTGCTTTCCACGACGGGTGTCTTGAAGGCGGTCCCTCGGCCGAATCGCTCCGCGACTGCCGTCGAGAAGGGGAAAACCGTCGAGGAACCGACGATTCGAATCTGGTCCCGGGCCGAAGCGGAATGGGCCGGAACGAGAAAAAGTGCGAGCACGAGAAGGCACTTGAGAGCGGTGCCCTTGAGATTTGAGTTCTTCACGATTCATCTCCTTTGCATCGATCCCCCGCGATCCGCGGGGTTCGATCGCAAGCAAGGGTATGAGCGGATCATGCAAGCGCGTTGAAGGATGGGTGACACTTTCATGACGAAAGGACGAGAATCTCAACTCCGGTTGCTGAGATCGCAGCAATCCTCCTATCGTGGGCCTGCGGAGCCACGAGATCGGCCCCGGCCCCCGTTGAATCACCCCGGGGTCCCAGGACAGCGAAGCCCATGACGAACAATCCCGATGCCAGAGCGAATCTCCGAATGGATCGCGACGTCGATGCCCTGAAGGATCTGGCTCATCAGATGGCTGCGCGGGCCGAGGCGATTCTCGCGAAGAGCATTCGGGCGGCCTGGGAGGCGGATCCGGATCTGAGCATCGAGGTCAAGTCGGACGACATCGAGATCGATCGGCTCGACGTCGCGATCGACGACGCTGTCCTACGCGTCCTCGCCCTCGACGCACCGGTCGCAACGGATCTGCGAACCGTGATCGCCGTCAAAGCCGTCGCGACAGACCTCGAACGCGTCGGCGATCTCGCCCGGAACATCGCGAGCTGCGGGCGGCGGCTCTCCGAACAAGAGACCTTCGCGTTCCCGGAGAATCTGCGTAGCCTTGCTGATGAGAGCCAGCGTGCGCTTCAGCAGGCCAACCAGGCTTTCGCGGGACTCGATCCCGACCTCGCCCGGAGCGTGCTCGACGGAGACGATCGCATCGATGATCTCGAAGCCGAGATCGTGCGCGCTTCGATCGACTCCCTCGAAGAGCATCCCGAATCCACGAAGCAGGTCGTCGATCTGATCTTTATCGCCCAGAGCCTCGAGCGAATCGGCGACCACGCAACCAACATCGCCGAAGAAACGATCCTCGCGGCCGAGGCCAAGAATCTCAAGCACGCGGAGAAGCTCGAAAGAGCCTCGGACTAACGTCTAGATTTCCGGGGGCTCCTCTGGTGCGAGCGCAGACAGCGCTTCCCTGAGCTCGTCGAGGACGCGCTGTTCTTCGTCGGTGATTCCCGCGCGTGCGTCGAGGGAGGCCCCGGCCTCAAAGGGTCGCTCGTCCATCTTGGCGATCCGGTGCGCCTGATCGAGCAGGCGCTTTTCAGTTTTGCGAGCCGCTCGGGCATCGCTGTCAGCGAGGGTCGGCGCGAGCAGTCGGCGCCACTCTTCGAGCGCCTGAGTCGGCGGCGCCTCGTGCAGCCATCTCTTGAGCGTCGTGCGGCAGAACTCGCTGTGCTGCTGGAGGCCGATCTCTTTCGCCGCCTCGAGAACGCCCTGGCGCTCACCCGGCGTCACGACACCGTCCGCCCATGCGACCTCGATCAAGGGCGCCAACGCCAACGCAGCAATTCGTTCGATCTCTTCCTGACGAGTCGACAAAGCAGCTCTCCGCTCAAGTCACAGCGCAATATCGCGCACGCTTCGGAGCATATTCGCAAGCGCCGGGATCGCAACCAAAAAACGATTCGTTCGCGTCGCGATCAGCTCTCGGCTGCGACGCGCCGTTCCGTGTCGAGCATCTGCAGCGCCGCTTCCACGGAGCCCTGGGTCGTGCGCAGCAGATCGCGTGCCCGTTCCCGATCGACGTCACCGAGTTCCATCACGATCCGCAGCGCCCGGCCGCGGAGCTTGCTCGAAACAGGCGTGATATGCGTCATGTGATGTCCGCGTACGCGACCCATGCGAACCATCACCGCCGTCGAGAGCGCTGTAAGAACCATCTTCTGCGCGAGGCCGCCCTTCATGCGCGTCGATCCGGTCACAACTTCGGGACCGACTTCCGGTGCGATCGAAATTTCGACGGAGTCTGCGAGCGGCGAACCCGAATCACAAGTAATCGCGATCGTTCGCGCTCCGAGCTTCCCCGCCGCTTCAATCGCGCCTAACACAAATGGCGTCGTCCCACTCGCCGAGAGGCCCACCACGACATCGCCGAGAGTTACGCCCCGTTCTTCGAGTTCAAGCGCGCCTGCATCCGCATCATCTTCAGCGCCTTCGACGGCAGCGCGAAGTGCGCGATCCCCGCCGGCCATGAGCCCCTGCACAATGCGCGGCGGCAGTCCGTAGGTCGGCGGAATCTCCGAGGCGTCGAGAACACCGAGTCGCCCGCTGGTCCCCGCACCCACATTGAACCATCGGCCGCCGCCGGAGAGCGCCGTGGCGAGCACCTCCACCGCTTCGGTCATCTGCGGAAGCACTTCCCCCACAGCCCGATGCGCGACCGCATCTTCCTTGTGGATCAGTGCGAGGATTTCGTCCGTCGACATCTCATCGAGCGCACCGGAATGCGAAAGGGATGCCTCGGTCGGTCGTTGCTTCGGTGTGGATTCGGCCATTCCTCTTCATTTCGGCCCCTGAGAGCGCAACTGAAGAGTTCCGCGATCACGATTGCCGACGGTCTGCCGGGCACAGGTCGCGGGGGGATCCTAGACTCCCGCCCCATCATGCCGGACCGCCCCTCGAACAGCCGTGAGATTCACTTCGAAGTCGATCGAGGGACGCTTGAGAGCCTCGATTGGGCCCGCGTCGCCGATGCTTTGCGCATCGCTTGCCGGACGCCGATCGGCGCTGCGCTGGTTGCGGAATCTTCCGGTGACGATCTCTTCGAGCGAACTTCGACGGGCGTTCACGCTCGCATCGCGGAAACGAGCGAAGCGCGTGCCCTCCTCGACGACGACGCGATGCCTCCGATCGGGGGTTGCGCGGAAATTCGCCCCTCCCTCGCCCATGCCGAAAAGGGAAGCATCCTCGAGGCCGCCGAACTCATCGACATTCAGAACACGCTCGAGACGATCCACGCCACCCAGAAATTCTTCGCGCGCCGAGGCGAGGAAACGCCCGAACTCTCCGGCCTCGCGCGTCACATCGAGGAAGCGGGCGCCCTCGAGGCGCTGATCGCGCGCTCCCTCGATTCGAGCGGCGAAGTTCGCGACAGCGCCTCCTCGACACTTGCCCAGGCGCGAAGAGACGCGAATCGCCTCGCCGGCGATCTACAGACGCGCATCGAACGCAGTCTGCACCACGCGGATGTGAAGCCTCATCTCTCGGACGCCTACTACACCGTCCGGAACGGCCGCTTCGTGCTGCCCGTCAAGGCCGACGCCAAGGGCCAGGTCCGAGGCATCGTGCACGACGCTTCCCGATCGGGTACAACGCTCTTCGTCGAACCCGACGGTATGGTCGAGCTCAACAACAAGCATCGCCAGGCTGAGCTGACCGTCGAACGCGAGATCCTTCGCGTGATGCGCGACCTGTCCGCGGCGGTGGCTCGGGACGCGGAGGCGCTTCGCCAGAACCTCCACTGGATGGGACTCCTCGACCTCGCCGTCGCCCGCGCCATCCTCTCCCGGGACATGGACGCGGTCGAACCCGTCGTCGGAGACGAAGGCATCTTCGAACTCCCAGGCTTACGCCATCCGCTCATTCCCGCGGAAGAATGCATCGCCAACGATCTCCGCGTCGGGGACGACTTCGGCGTACTGCTGCTCTCCGGGCCTAACGCCGGTGGGAAGACCGTCGCCCTCAAGTCGATCGCGCTTGCCGCATTGATGGTGCGTGCCGGTTTGCACGTGCCAACCGATCCGGGCTCGCGGGTCGATCTCGTCTCACGGGTGCTCGCCGATATCGGGGACCATCAGGATATCCAGGAGAGCCTCTCGACGTTTTCCGCGGCGATGGCCAACCTCGCCGAGATTCTTCGCGCGGCGGGACCCGACACGCTCGTGTGTCTCGATGAAGTGGGGGTCGGTACGGATCCTTCCGAAGGGGCCGCGATCGCGCAGTCGACCCTCGAGGCCCTCGCCGAAGCCGGCGCACGCGTCGTCACAACGACGCATTACAACCTCTTGAAAGAGATGGCCGAAGTCGACGATCGCTTCAAGAACGCGAGTGTCGAGTTCGATCCGATCACGATGGCCCCAACCTATCGCGTGCGCATCGGTGCACCGGGGGCTTCCTCTGCAACCACGGTCGCCGCTCGAATGGGGATGCCTCAGGTCGTGCTCGATCGCGCCGCGTCGCTACTCGATCGCGAGGATCGGCGCCTCGACCAGATGCTCGCTGAGCTCGCCGCGAGTCGCGCGACCCTCGAAATGGAGCAATCCGCTGCCGCTAGACTCCGCGCGGAGAGCGAACAAGCGCGCGAGGAATACCGGACGAAGCTCGCTCGGTTGCAGGAGCGCAGGGACAAGCTTTTTGGCGAGATGCGACACGAGCTCGATGCATCCTTCAAGAGTGCCCACGGAGAGGTCTCGCGGATCATCGCCGAACTCCAGCGGTCTCCCTCCTCCCGCCGCGCCGCGGACGCCAAACAAAAGCTCAACGCGCTTCGCGAGGAAACGAAGCAGACTCAAGCCGAACAAGGCATCACACCGCAGGCCCTTCCCGGCGAACCGGAAGCGCGCCCGATCGACTGGCCGAAGGCGCGGATTGGCGACGCCGTCCGTGCGCCAGGTGGAGGCCAGGGCAGCTTGCTCTCCCTCCCCGACCGAAAGGGTCGGGTTATGGTCCAGGTCGCCGGCGCGAAGATTTCGCTGAGCCGAGACCAGCTCTCGCAGCCCGTCGGCACGAAGGGGCAGAGCGGGTCTTCCTCTCGCTCAGCGCAGCCCAGACGAAACGTCCAGGCGCCCCTTCCTCCGGCGCGCATAGGCGGCCTCGTCGAAACCGATCTACGCGGCCTGCGCGTCGAAGAAGCGATCGACCGCCTCGACGAAGCCCTCGATCTCGCGGCGGCAGAGGGTCGCGACGAAATGCGCGTGATTCATGGAATCGGAACAGGGGCGCTGCGCTCCGCTGTGAGGGACCATCTGCCCCGGTCGCGTTATGTCGTCGAGATCCAGGAGGCCAGTCGTGAAGACGGCGGCGCTGGAGCCACGCGCGTGATTCTGACGAAAGAGTGAGGGCGCGTCGTGGACGAGAATTCCGAAGAGCAAGAGAACGAACCGGAAGCGCCTGAAACGCGGGAGCGAGACGATGAGGATGCGTTCCCCAGTCTCGACGAGCTGATCGGCACTTTCATGAGCGAGACCTCGCTGCTCCCAATCGTGATTGTGATCCTCGGAACCGGCGGCGCCTTCGGCGCGGCGCTGCTGATCCTAACCGTGGTCGATCGAAATCCCTTCGCCATCGGCGCCCTGCTCTTGATCACAGGCATGACCGTCGACGTCTGCCTGCGTGCGCGCAAAGAACTCCCCCTTCGCAACGTCGCGCTCTTGATCGGCCTCGTTTGGGCATCGTCCGTCGCACTCGCATTGGTCGCGATCGTGACAGGGATTGCAGGCATGTGATCTTCGTCGCGAAGTATTAGGCGCGATGAAGACTCAGGACTCTTCAGCCCAATCCGCGAGCAGCGACTGAGCCGCTCGCAAGCCGGAACGCGTCGAGGACTCGAAGGACGGACCCGCGAGATAGTCACCGGCCCAATAGACGCGTCGACCCAGGCCACGACGGTCTTGCTGAACCTTCTCGAAATTCGCGAGGGCGCGGTAATGACCGACACCAAAGAAGGTCTGGTGACCCCGACCCAGATGGGTCGTCAGAACCCGCTCACCCGTCCCGGGCATGGCGAGTTCGAGAGAGCTGAGCAGATTCTTCGTGAGGACATCGCTCGCCATCTCGCGCCAACCCGTCGCGAAGCGATCCCGCGCGCGGACGACGAGCTGACTTCGCCCTTCCGGTGCGCGTCCACCGCTTTGGCCGGGTTCGACCACGATCGAGGCGATCGCCGAGTCTTCACGGCGAGGAAGTCGAATCTCCTGGGGAAGCCCACTCGTCACACCTTCGAGGGCGACGGAGAGTGAGACCACCGGGCGCTCATCGACGCCGGCAAAGAAGTCGCGTTCGGCGGGGGTGAGCAGCGAGCTTGCTGCGCGGGCGGCTTCGCTCGGGCCGAGGGCCACGATGACCGCGTCGAAGCTCGACTCGGCCTTCGTCTCACCCGACGAATCGAGGGTCTCGAGGCGGAATCCGCCGGCGGCGAGTTCGTCGATGCGCTGGATCGCGGTTCCGCGTCGTACGGAAACGGATTCCGCTGCGCTCTGCGCCAGCTCGAGCAGCGGACGCCTCGGCAGTCCGGGGAGACCCGGACGCCGTTCGCCAATGCCCAAGCTGCGCACATGCTGAAGCAGCGCGACCCGGGACAACTCTTCAACGGAATCGCCGTACACACCTTGAATCTCGGGGGCGAGCCAGAATTCGAGCGCGCCCTTTCCGAAGTAGAGGGAGACATGATCGGAGAGACTGCGGTAATCGAGATCCGCAGCACGCTCGGGGAAGCTCGCATCGAGCAGCGGCGCATAACGCGACATCAGCCGCCCCCAGCGAAGCAGCTTCCCGCGTTCCCAAAGCGGCGGGCCCGGAATCCGAGCGGCTCCGCGCAGATGCAACCCTTCGACGGGCTGCGTTTCGCCCCCGCGTAAGAGTGAAGTCTGAACGGGTCGCAGAGGCGAGAGCAGATCATCGACACCCTGATCACGAGCGAACCGAGCGAGCGCCGCGTCTCGGGCGCCGAGCACCGGCCAGGCGCTGTCCATCCAATGGCCCGCGCACCATTCACCCCGCGCGCGCCCACCGACGGCGCTGCGCGCTTCGAAGACTTCGACGTCGTGCCCCTCCTGGCTGAGAAGCGTCGCGGCGCGAAGCCCCGCAAATCCCGCACCGAGGACGGCGATGCGACGACAAGTCGTTTGAGTGGCCTCGCTCATTCCTCGCGTCCCGCGCGAAGGACGGCGATCACGTCGTAAAGCGTGTCAAACGCGACGTAGTCCTCACCAAGCTCGTCCATGGCCGGTGCGAGGGTATCCTTCGCGAAAGCGAGGTCGGCTTCGAGCGCACCACATAGATCCGAAACGCGGCCGTTCCCGATATGCACGCAAAAGGCGCCCGGGTTGGCATCACGATAGGCGGAGATCAATCCACGCTTACAACTTCCGGTCCCGCAGCCACAAGCTTCGTTCGGCGCGCCGGGAGAGAGGCGCCAAAGGTCGCCTTCGTAGTTCAGGTGATTTGCATTGAACTCGAACCGAACTTCGTTGATCGCCTGGAGGCGTTCGAGGTTCCAATCGAAGCCGTCCGAGAGGATTCGGAAGGGGACGTCCTCCGCCTGGCACCAGGCGAGAATGTCCTTCGCACCGGGATCGAGATCGATCGTCTCAAGGAACTCGTAGAGCTCTTTCTCGGGAAGCTCGAGTCCATCGAGCAGCGCAATCACATAGGTCCAGGCCGTGAACTCACCGTTCGCAAAGCGATCCCAGAGGTTCGCGCGGCGCTCGGGGACGCGCTGCTGAGCGAGGGTCGATCCGACGTCCTGCACCGAAAACGTGCCGTCGAAATCACAGAAGACCGCCAGCGGACGATCCTTCGGAATGCTGAGATTTGCCTGCTGGCTCAAGGGGTTCACCGGTTTCTGCGTCATGTGCGCGGTCTGAGTTCGAGATTCTTGCCGGAGGATTCCTGGGAATCAACTGCGACTCACGGCCGAACTGAAGAACGAAAGAATGAAGAAGGCGTGGGACTCACGTCGATGCGCCGCAAGGGGACACCGGAGTTCGCCGGGGCGCGTGATCCTCGGGCTACTTCTGGGAGCTGAACGGAGGTTGAGAGGGAGGTTTGGGGGGGCCGGACCGCGGATCCACTTCGAATCGCGCGGGCCCGGGTGGCGGAAACGTCGCGCCGGCTGTGTGGGTAGCGCATCCGCGCGACGTCGGGAATGCGCCCCGCTCCCGGCTGCATCACCCACGGGGGACGGGCGATACCGGAGACCATATGCGGCACTGATGAGCGCCAATTTGTGTCACTCACCCGAAGAGGATGCGCCCCTCCTGCTCCCTGTTTGCTCTTAGCCCGCATCGAAGGGATGTCCCCCTGTCGTAAAACCGACCCTCCATCGATCTAAGGGCTTTAACCCCTAGTTGGCACGAGGCTTGCTCTTAACCCTCTCGAAATCGATGGGGCGCTTTTCGAGGAGCGGGCCCCCCATTCCCGCGCCCGGGCCGGCTACCCCTCCCTTCGCACAATTTGTGCGAGGAGCCGGTCCGGGCGCTCTTTTTTTCGCCGCTCGGCACAGTCGCCGTACACTCCTCCCCGATGGGGAATCAGGAGTCGATGCGAAGGGCCGGTGCGAGAACGGGCGAAAGCAAGCGCGGACAGCGCGCGGCTTCGTCGCCGAACTCGCCCGGACTGTTGCCAAAGCCGAAGCGCAGGAGCGCACGCGCCGGAGTCTTTGAGCTCACGAGCGCGACGCCCATTCGGCTTCCCGCGGATGCAAATCCGCTCGATCCCGGACTCTTGATCTCCGCGCAGTCTGCGCGAGACCGGATCGCGGACCAGACCGGCCTAACACTGCCGATCGAACGCAGCCGCGCCGCATCGACGAGGGAGCCCGCGATCGAGTTGCGACTCGATCGGAGTGCCGCGATCTCTCCGCGACTCGACACTGCCCGCGATGCCTACCGTCTCGCTGTTCGCGGAAAATCGATCGCGATCGAAGCGCCGACCCCACACGGCCTGCGCTACGGCCTCGAGACCCTCGTTCAGCTTGTCTCTCCGAAGGGAGCCATTCGCTCGGTTGAGATCCTCGATCAGCCGGATTTTCTCGACCGCGGAATCATGCTCGACGTTTCACGCGGCAAGGTGCCCAGTCGACAGACCCTATTCGATCTCGTCGACTTCTCTGCCCGTCTTCGACTGAACGTGCTCATGCTCTACGTCGAGCACACCTTTGCCTTCCGTGCGCATCCGGAAATCGGGGAGGGATCGAGTCCGCTTGATGCCGAGACCATTCTCGCGGTCGACGCCTACGCCTACGATCGCGGGATCGAGTTGGTGCCCTGCCTCCAATCCCTTGGGCATATGGAACACATCCTCTCCCTCGACCGCTATTCGAAGCTCGCCGAGAGCGACCGCCGCTGGTCGATCACCCCTAGTCGGTCCGAGACCTACGATTTCCTCGGCGAACTCTACGACGAATACTTGCCGCTCTTCCGCTCGAAACGCATCAACGCGAATTGCGACGAACCCTTCGATCTGGGTCGCGGGCAGTCTGAGAAAAGAACGCCTAACAGAACCCCGGGACAACTCTTCGTCGATCATGTATCGCGACTCGAGAAACTCGCCGCGCGGCACGACAAGAAGCTCATGGTCTGGGCCGACTTCGCGCTGAAGAACCCTGAAGAACTTGGCCGGATCGGACGCGACGTCATCCTGCTCGACTGGTGGTACGAAGCGGACTTCGACTTTGATCGAATTCGAAAGCTTCGCCGCAAAGGGTTCGAGGTCTGGACGTGTCCGGGCACATCGACCTGGAATTGCTTGTTCCCACGCGTTGAGACCAGCGTTCGAAACATCTCCGCCTGGGCGAAGGCCGGCCGCGAGCATCGTGCGACGGGATTATTGAACACCGATTGGGGCGACTTCGGCCACTACAATGCGCTCGGCCTTTCGTTCCATAGCTACGCCTGGGGCGCTCAAGAGGGATGGTCCGGCCCCGTGCCAGACGCGGAGTTCGACGAAGCGTTCGGAAGGTTGGTCTTCGGTGGGAGCAAGCAGGTCGGCAAGCTCTACCGCCGACTCGGCGAGATTCACGACCCGGGCTTTACGATCCGGAACGGCTCCGCCCTCCAATACATTTACTTCGATGCCCTCGATCGCAGCTATTTCCTTCAACACGTTGATCGCAAACGCCTCGAGGCCTGCGCGCGCAAGCTTGCGATCGCCGTTCGGGAAATCGAGAAGCTCGGACTCGGCGACGACGCTCCCAACGAGTTCATCTCTCTTGCCGAACAGGAGATCCTCTGGGCCGCGGATGCTGTTGGCCTCTCGATCGAGAAGAGTCTCGCCGCGCTCGACTACAACGCTTGGCGAGAGAGCGGCGACGGCCGTTCAAGCTTGAACGCGACGGGTCGCAGGCAACTCGCGAAGAGGCTCGACGCACTCGCGGACCAACAGCGAGCGCAACTCGGCGAACTCACCCGACTTTGGCTCGCCCGCAGTGAACCGTCGGAATTCCACAAGACCCGCAAGCGCATCCGAAAGTCGATCGCGAGTCTATCGAGGGGCGCCAAGCGCTTACGGGAAAACCGCCGGCCGCGCCCTGCCAAAGAAAGTGACCTCGCTCTGCTCGAAGTCTTCAACGAGGTCCGGCGCGAATACGGCATGGCGCCGCGCTAGTCCGAACGCGCTCCGCTACTCGCGGCGAGAAATCGGGCAGCGCATGATGACGCGTTTCCCAACATCGAGGCCGAGCCGCGTCTCCACCCGACGGACCTCCACGAGCGCCTCCGAAAGCTCCTCGTTGGGAATCGTCTCGAATCCGAGCTTCGCATAGAAGGGCGCGTTCCATCGAACGTGTTCGAAGGTCGAAAGGGTGATCCCCGAGTCGCCTTGCTGCGCCGCCCATTCAATCGCCGCCAGAACGAGTGCTCGACCGATCCCCTGACGCCCATGCTCCGGGTCGACATCGAGTTCCTCGAGATGACCTTCTCCGCCCACGCGTTTGAGGGACGCAAAGCCAACGACCTCGCTTGAGTCGACGAGGCGCGCAACGAGCAGCCTGCCCTCGGCAAGGGACTCGCGATGATCCTCAACGGAGGTTGTTTGTGAAGCGATCTCCGGCGGCAGATCCGCGGGATCGAGAAGCATCGCCGCGCGGGCTTCGATTTCGGGGAGCCGGTCGAGGTCGGCTTCGCGCGCTGCATCGATCTCGAAGGACCTAATAGACTGCCCGCTAGACATGCTCATCGCCGAGCACGCGACGCACGACGCCTGCGAGGTAGACGGAACCCGCCGCGACGAGGCGATGTCCTGTGACCAGACTCTCTCTGGCGGTGCGCGATGCTTCCTCGGGATCTTCGATGGCGACGACCGAAATTTTTCGCCCTATCGCCGTCGAGACTTCACTTACGCGCTTAGCGAGCACATCCGCGGACAGGGAGCGCATCGGCTCTGCTCGAGTCGTCCAGACTCGATCGGCGCCTTCGATCAAGGGAGAGAGGAAGGCGTCGAGTTGCTTGTCTGCCGATACCGAGATGAGCAGATCGAAGCCCTCCGGCGTCAGACTCGCAAGCGCCAGAGCGAGCGCTTCCGCCGAACGCGCCGTATGCGCAGCGTCGACTAACACCGATGAATCGTTCGGAAGCACTTCCATACGACCGGGAAGCCGGCAAGACGCGAGTGCGCGCATCGATGCGGCGGCCAACTCATTTGCAGGATAAACATCGAGCGCGCGAATGCACTCGATCGCAAGCGCGGCATTGCCGCGGGCGGCCGCACCTGGCGTCGCCATGTCGACTTCGATCGACGTCCCACCCTCAAATTCGAAACGCGCAGGCTCTTCTGAACCGATGCTCAAGACTTTCGCGGCCTCGACGTAGGGCGCCTTCATCGCTTCGGCGGTCTTCCGGGCAACCGCCATTGCCGCAGGTCGCAGCCAGCCGATGACAGCCGGAACGCCGGACTTCAGGATGCCCGCCTTCTCTCCGGCGATCTCTTCCTCGGTCTCGCCGAGCTTGTCCGTGTGCTCGAGCTCGATGCTGGTGATGCAAGTTACGACAGGCGTGACCGCATTCGTCGAGTCGAGACGTCCGCCCAGTCCGACCTCAAGCAGCACCCGATCCACGCCCGCTTCCGCAAAGAGCAGCAGCGCGACAGCGGTGGTCGCATCAAAGAAGCTCGGACGCGTCTCGACAGGTCCATCTCGAAGGGCTTCAACGATCGGGCGAACGCGTTCGACGGCGCGAATCAGCGTCGATGCATCGACGGGAACACCTTCGATGCGAAAGCGCTCGACCCAACTCACGAGGTGGGGCGATGTGAACGTGCCCACCCGCTCGCCGAGCTCCGAGAGAATCGCTTCGGCGAAGAGACAGGTCGATCCCTTCCCCTTGGATCCCGCGACATGAATGATGGAGAGCGACGCATCCGGACGACCGAGCCCATCAAGCAGGGCATCGATCGGCTTGAGGTCGAGCCGCCGATAGGCGTAGTCCGTGTTCCGCTCGCGGTTAATCAGACCATCGAGATAGTCCGTCGCATCCGCCAGCGTCTCGAATGGCCCGTCCATCCGCCCCGTCCCTCCACCTCTTCCCAAAACAAAGGGAGGCGGCCAATCCCTTGACCGCCTCCCCATGATCACTTCACTTCAATTCGATCAACCCACCACACCGCTTTCCGGTTGCCCCGTCGACCGCTCTCAGCAGAGCAACAACAACGCCACGGACGATGTGCCGCGAATCTCTGATTCGCTCTTGGACTATTGAAGCATGTACTTCTGTCGCTCTCGGTACGTCTTGAGCGCGGTACTCGTTGACTCGATCGAGGGATAGAAATACTTGACGGCGTGGCCACATTCCTGGCACACGCGGTAACAGAACTTGAATCCCTCGACTTCGCGGACGGAACCGACGTCGATGCGGCTGTCGTCGGTGCAGCACGAGGACGCGCGGGGCGGCGATACGATCTTTCGGGGATAGTCGTTCTTCGGGGTCTCCGATTCCGAGTATTCGATGATGTTCTTCGTCAGGCGATGGGATCGCTCTTCGGAACTCTTCTTTCGGATGTTGCTACCGATTCTTCGCAATGTTTCTTCCTCACATCGTTTCGGGCCTTGCCTAGTCCCCGAGCCTCACGCCCAGGTCCTTCAGCAAAACCGATCGATTTTCAAAAGGCCGCTCACACGGCGGCCCGTCTGTCGCCCAGAACCGACTCAAACCCGGATCACGAGACAGCTCCAAAAGGAGGCTGCTGCGCGTTCCGTATCGAATCTGCTCCCCACCGGTCTGGACAGAATTACCTTCCTGTTCGCGAACCGAAGGTTTGCTTGTTAAGTGGACGCATGTCGCTTCAAAGGGGCTCACGATCCCTTCTCCATCGACGTGTTCTCGACAGACCCGCGCCAACCCCTCGAAGAGGTCATGCTCGGGCTCCGTCACCATTTTCTCGACGCGCTCTCGGATTCGCGTCAGCTTGAGTGCTCTCGGCTCTTGGGTGTCGATCATGCTGACACCCGCGAAGCCGGGGTACTCGATTTGCTCGCCGCTTTGCACGGCCGTGCGTTCCCGTTCCACTTCTTGCTTGAGAAGCGCTGCGACACCGAGCTTCGCAGCCACTTTCTCATCCTCGACGTTCCCCACGATGTGGGGTCCCGGTTCAAGCTCGACGACTCGAGCCCGGCCGCGATAGACGATCAGGAATGCATCCCGACCATCGGCGACGAGGAGTTGGAACGGGTTGTAACTGTCTTCCTCCAATAAAGAGAGCTGACGGACGGCATCCGCAGCACTCTCGGCTTCAAGTGCCGCGGTCACGACGCCACCACGACTTTTGAGTTCGTTCGCCGGAGAAGATGAAGACGAGTCCGTCTCACTTTCTCCGGATTCATCTTTTTGAGCAGCTGAAAGCGGTCGAAGATTCGTCAGGCCCGCGAAGACACCGCGCTGATTCAATCCAACCCAGGTTCCACCGGCCTCGAGATCAAGCGGCGACAGGATGGGACCATTGCGTGAGTCCCGTATCGCGAAATCTTCGGAGGGTCGATCGAGAAATTCATCTCGGTTCGCGGCAACGACCAGGGGGCGATCCGGAACACAGCGATGAAGAACGACCAGAGTACACATGGGCTGCCGGCTCCCTCTCCATCATTCCATCACCGACCTTGGCAACCGCCCAGTCTCTCACGCCGACTCGCGTCCCGCTTCGATCAACGCTCCCGCTTCGAGAAAGTCACAGCATCGGTCGTCATCCCTGGATGACGGTTAGACCGAACTGGAGGATTCAAAGATGGGGGGCCTTTGATGTTCTACGGATGTCACGGGTCGGACCGAGTGACTGCGGCGTCGCGGTCCGAGAATCGGATCCAGGGCGATATGCCCCGCTCCAGAGACCCGGGACCTTAGCGCTGATCGGTGGCGACCGCAACGAAAAGTCCCTTGTAAATCAGATACATATGGGAATATCGGCGGGTTCCGCATGAGCGTTGCACTGGATTCTCCAGCCGATTGCGGGCTCCCAGCGACTCCCGCTCGATCCGCTCCGCGAGACGCCCCCCGTCTATTCTGAGAAGGCGTCGATCCGCTCGAACTGAACCATCAACCGCTCGATCCCCTCGCTCACCACCTCGAGAAGCGGCCCGAGCCGCATCGCAGCGACCGAAGGATCGGCAACTCGGGGTGCCGGCCCCTCGTTCGAGACGTCCGTCAGCACGGTCGTCGCATCAACGATCGCGAGGAGCCTACCGACCTCCGCCCCATGAAGCGCCGTCTGCAAACCGGCAGGTGAAGCCCAAGCGCTCTCACGCGGAAAGAGGGCCGAGTGCCCAAGGGATGCTGCGGTCTCCCAGAAAAGAGTTCTGAAGACCGGATGCGAGGGAAGATCCCGCGCGATTTGAATCGGCTGATAGGCCTGGGGCTCCAGAACGAGCACGGCCCGGGCGTTCGCAAGTCGCTCTGCGCCCGCGGACCCCAGCGCTTTGAGCAGGCTCTCTCCCGCGACCGCAACGGCCTTTCTCGCTGCGACCGCGCCCTCCTCGAGCGAAGCCTCGTCCCCCTCTGGCGCGTGCTGTTGATTCGATCGCACCTCCGCGAAGAGCACTGCGAGGGAGTATTCGAGCTCCCGTTCTGCTGAGACCCGTACCAGCTCAAGGCCGAGCACGACCCCCGAGTCGTCGATCCAGGTCGGGGCTCCCGGGGTCGGCAGCGGAACCAGAACGATGATCTCACCGGGATTCCGGCCGGGCAGGCGAGCCTCGAGATGCTCGCGACCGTCGTCGGCATGGCGGGTCAACTCCGCGCCGGCCTCGGACAATGCCTCCCCCAGGTACTCCCGGGTCACGCCCGGGGCTTCCGAGGGGGAATTGCGCGCGACGATCTCTCCGAGGTTGCTGAGATGGGATTCGATCCGCGATGGCGACACCGTCCCGTGAGGAGCGGAAAATTCGGGCTGGGGCGGAACGCTCGTACACGCCGCGACCAGGAGCGACCCAAGGCACGCGACTCTCAATTTCAAATACTTGGTTTTAAACATGTTTTAAGTATGCGTACCCGTTCGCAATCTACGAGTCAACGCCGTTCCCCGGCAACGAGTGGGCTCCAATCGGCGTTTCGCATGCAGAATGATTGACACATTTGAGCACTCAAGGACACTTCCCATTCATAGGCCCGCTCCTCGCGGGGCTTTTCGAAAGTCGGAGGCAGATCTCTACCCTGAGAGATCTGCCTCCCTTTTTTTTGGCAGCGGTCGTTTTCGCCGAATAGCGACGGGTTTTGCTTGTTGGGCGGCGCTGGTTTGGCAGCGGTTGTTTTCGCCGAATAGCGACGGGTTTTGCTTGTGGGGCGGCGCTCGTTTTGGCCCGCCGGATTTGCCTCGTGGTGGCGGATTGTACTTGGTGAGCGGCGCTGCGTTTCCCGATCCCGCCCCTTCCCGATTCGCATGGCTGTGTTCGTTTCGGCCGCTGGACCTGAAGGGTTCGACCGGTGCCTTGATCCCGGATTCTGACTTATCTGGATTTCGTCCAGCTTTGTCGAAGGGGGGTGCTGAGCGTGGGTGGGCGGGGCATTTTGGGCGGCCCGTTGGTTGGCTCGGTTCCGGAATGAGATTTGGATGGCGCGTGTC
>Ga0316208_1001662_pt1 | contig 20138 bp, 13 predicted proteins | sample 3monopyrite_MG_FD_204944 | JGI IMG/M metagenome (GOLD analysis project Ga0316208, IMG submission 204944) | Microbial mat bacterial communities from mineral coupon in-situ incubated in ocean water Damariscotta River, Maine, United States -... | ecosystem: Environmental > Aquatic > Marine >...
GCTCGCAGTCCCCACGGTTTTCCCGAGAGAAAGTTGCCTAATGAGTGATACAGAACTTCATCCCCTGGCTCAGACCGTCAACGAGCAATTAAGTAAACCAAATGCAAAATTCCAGATGCTCGTTTTTTTTGAAATAAAGCCGGGCAGCGAAGACGCATTTCGGACAGCATTCACAGGACCCCTGAAGCAAACGCAATCTGAAGCAGGAAACATTGTCTATCGGTTGACGCAGGATGCCATTTCGCCTGAAAAGTTTATCGTGATCGAACAGTGGAAAAATCTTGATGCGCTGGACGAACACCTCAAACAGCCCTATTTAACTATCCTGTTAAATGACCTGGAAGAGATTCTTGCTCAAGAGCCCGATGTGCAAGTTCTCCAATAGAATTCTGAATGTTTCGTTCCCGGTGCTGCAAGCAGCAATTGATGTGTCATGGCTTTTATATTTTGTAAGTGAAAAACGATGGGGAACGTTCCATGTCAATTCGAAAATTCAACAGGAGGTAGGTTGTCTCCTTGAAAAGAGTGCCTAGAATTCCAGTGTTGTTGCCGATAAAACAGGCAAATACATACCATGCGTTAACACTTTTAATTAAATCTCAGAAAGAAGTCAAATGGCCTACACATTACCAGAATTGCCCTATGCTTACGATGCCCTCGAACCTCATATCGATGCACGTACCATGGAAATCCATCACTCTAAACACCATCAGGCTTACATTTCCAAAGTGAATGCCGCTTTGGAAGGACATGACGATTTAGCCGCCAAGTCGATTGAAGACCTGGTCAGCGATTTGAACGCCGTCCCGGAAGCGATTCGCGTTGCGGTACGCAATAATGGTGGTGGTCACGCTAACCACAGCTTGTTCTGGACCATTATGAGTGCCAACGGCGGGGGTGAACCAGCGGGCGATCTTGCAGAAGCGATCAACGGAAAGTTCGGCTCTTTCGATAAATTCCAGGCAGAATTTGCCAATGCAGCCGCAACTCGATTTGGTAGCGGCTGGGCCTGGCTCAGTGTCGATAACGGACAGGTTCTCGTCGAAAGTACCCCCAATCAGGATACCCCCCTTTCAGAAGGAAGGACTCCAATTCTGGGATTGGATGTCTGGGAGCATGCCTACTATCTGAATTACCAAAACCGCAGACCCGATTACATTTCTGCATTCTGGAGCGTTGTCGACTGGAATGCAGTCGCAGACCGATACAAATCTGCCAAATAACAGGTTGTTCAGCCTACTTGTTGGTAGTTAGTTTTAGATACCAAAACACTTTGCGAGTTGATCGCAAAGTGTTTTTTTAGATTTTGAATGTTGCGTAATCATGGCAGGATGTTTTGACGAAACGTAGGTCAGGCTTTCCCCTAACCCGGATAAACCGGAACCAAAGAAGCTTCAGGCGAGCCGGGGGTGTTAACCCCCTGTTTACTGTGAAGTCACATTGCCGGCAGCCAATTTAGATACGTAAAATACCAGGGTCATCCTGACCCGGCTCGCCTGAAAACATCCTGCCTTAACCTCGGCTATGTCGAATTGAAAATTGATCGTAAATACTATGGAGCAGATTACACTTACCGCAACGACTGGCTTTGGCCTTGAGGCTGTGGTTGGACGAGAACTTCAGCGTTTAGGCTATGAGGACCAAAGACGCTCTGATGGCCGGGTTACTTTTGACGCGCCGCTTGATGCGATCGCAAGATGTAATCTGCACTTGAGGTCAGCCGACAGGTTGCTGCTGCAAATTGGGCAATTCCCCGCAGCCGACTTCGATGCTTATTTCGATCAAATCCAACAACTCCCCTGGGAGCGATGGATTCCTGCTGATGCCAGCTTTCCGGTGACGGGCTCTTCCTATAAATCGATTTTGAAATCTGTCCCCACGTGCCAGGGGATGGCGAAAAAAGCGATTGTCAATCGACTACAATCCGTTTACCGCTGCGATCTTGAAGAAACTGGACCTGTCTGTGCAGTGCAATTCGAGATTCGAAATGATCGATGCACAATCAGCATTAATACATCAGGTGAAGGGCTTCATAAGCGAGGATACCGATTACGACGGGGGGTGGCGCCACTTCGGGAAACATTGGCAGCCTCTTTGGTGCAGTTGAGTGTCTGGAATCGTGAGCGTGCTTTTCACGATCCATTTTGTGGTAGCGGAACTATTGCGATCGAAGCCGCTTTGATTGCGCAAAATCAGGCACCAGGATTGAATCGCCACTTTGCTTCAGAGGATTGGCCTACCTATTCCCGCGAGCTTTGGGAACAGGCGAGAACTGAAGCAAGCGATATGATTGATCACAGCGAGTCGTCGCCAATTTTGGCAACAGATAATGATTACCACGTTCTAAATGCAGCACGAGAAAACGCAGCCAGAGCGGGGGTTGAACACCGTATTCACTTTCAACAGCACGATATTTCCACTTTAACGACACAGCGAAAATATGGATGTTTGGTGACTAATCCTCCTTACGGAGAGCGGATCGATGATGTCGAACAGGCACATCAATTGTGGGCGGAAATCGCAAAGGTGACCGAGCAGTGGCCCACCTGGTCGGTGTTTGTGTTTGCGGGTTCTCGCGAATTTGAAAAAATATTCGGCTGCAGGGCAACTCGCAGGAGAAAACTCTATAACGGCCCGATTGAATGCACCTACTATCAATACCTGGGCCCCAAGCCACCCCGCATCCCGAATGCATAAAAGAGGTATTGGAGGTTTCCAAGAAGTTAATTAGCCACGAATTGCATTGGTCTTTCAATTAACAAGCCAGCGTTAACTGATGAGCCAGAGAGTAAATTTCATGGAGGCCACATTTGTCAGGCTGGAAAGCCTAACCTGGCGTAGCCGGGACCAAAAAAGTTTTAGCCACAGAGATCAAAGAGAAAAAAGAGAATCGTTGAAACCACTAACCAATAATCAATAACTGAAAAGACGATATTGGGCTACTCAGAATCTTTCAAGATATTCCTCTGAGTTCTCTGTGCCCTCTGTAGCTTTCAATAATATCCTGCCACTTTTGCGCAGCATTTCATTGATAAGAGCCTAAACCGGATAAACCGGAACCAAACAAATTCCAGGCGAGCCGGGTCAGTGATGCCCCTGGTCACTTGCGAGTGTTGATTCGCTACCGATCATGTGACAGCACAGTTACCAGGGGGGTTAACGCTGGGCTGATGAAAATCGTTACGACTCTCTATTTGTGTTCACCGATCCAAACAACGGCAAAGGCACTCGGCCTGCTTTCTGAGAAAAGAAAGACAACTCACGCAAAGACGCAGCGATGCAAAGAAAAGGAAAAAGAACAGATACGGTGACTGAAAATAATTCGCGAAAATTCACGTTTATTCGCGGTTCGGCACCTTCAAAATAAAGCAAACCTGCCTACGCAGTCGTCAGCGGCTTGCCGTTAAACGAATGATGGTCTCTTCTTTCGTGTTTTTCGTTTCTTTCGTGGTTCTTTAAGGTTTTCCGAAACCAACTGGAATACAATTTTTCTTTTTTTCTTTGCGTCGCCGCGACTTGGCGAGTTTTTTTAATTTCAGCATGAAGGAACTTAGCTGGAATTTTAACAAAGCTGTTGACAAAATGTCGTATCAGTCTTTTAACGATAACTTTTTCCATCTTACCCAGTCCAATAGATTTTCATCAGCCCAGTGTTAACACCCCCGGCTTGCCTAAAAAATATCCTGCCACTTTTGCATAGCATTTCCCTGCCACTTTTGCATAGCATTTCATGGATAAGATACCAAGCTCAATCGCAGATTTTTTTTGATGATTTGATCTCATTGAAAACATGCTTTGGCTGGGTGAACCCGAATTCCATTTCAGATCGAACCCGGCTTAATTGTTAAGTGTCATTTCCTTGGAATTGAGCGAGGTACGGCCTTGAATTAGACGCCTGGGTCTGTACATTTGGCAATACCCCTGGTTTTCTTCCTCAAAAACCGTATTTTTGGACCTGTTCCTGTTTTTTTCGCTTGCATCAAACGGTTGGATCGTTATAGTTCCCGGCTTGCGAAAGATTGCCTGTGAGGTGAGTATTCGAAAGTCTGTACTCACTGAAGTATAATTTTGCAAGTTTTTGTGCTTGCGGGGTGAAATAAGTCACGCTAGCGTAGCTCAACGGCAGAGCTCCGGTTTTGTAAACCGGAGGTTGTGGGTTCGAATCCCACCGCTAGCTTTTGAGGTTCGCAGTTTGTTTGATGTTACTTCGCGAGTCAGTGGAAAATGGGGGGGTATTCCCGAGCGGCCAAAGGGGTCAGACTGTAAATCTGATGGCTCAGCCTTCACAGGTTCGAATCCTGTTACCCCCATTTTACAGGAGTAAATTACGCGGGTGTAGTACAATGGTAGTACTCCAGCCTTCCAAGCTGGTTGTGAGGGTTCGATTCCCTTCACCCGCTCTTTCGTTTTGTTGGAGGCCCGTCCGCGGGTGTTTTCGGCAGCGGTGCTGCTGTAGCTCAGTGGTAGAGCGCGTCCTTGGTAAGGACGAGGTCATGGGTTCAAGTCCCATCAGCAGCTTTTCGCCTGATGGTGGCATGGCCCTGCGGATGTTGAGTGTTGATTTGCGTTGGGCGTTGTGTTGCCCTGGGCAATTTTTTGTTTTGGGGCGGGTCTTTTCCGTTTTTTTGGCGGACTGACTTCCTTCCCCGGAAGAATGTCATTAGGATTACATCAGTTTTGTACTTAGAGTAATCGAAAACGATTGCTTGAACCGTCTGCTTTGGAGGTAAAACAAGAGATGGCTAAGGAAGTCTTTGAACGTACCAAGCCCCATGTGAATGTGGGAACAATTGGTCATATTGATCACGGTAAGAGTACCTTGACTGCTGCGCTGGTTATGGTGCAGGCAGCAAAAGGACTCGCGAAAGAGTTGAGTTATGCAGAGATCACCAAGGGTGGTACGGTTCGCGATGACACTAAGACAGTAACAATCGCTGTCAGTCATGTTGAGTACGAATCTGCGACTCGGCACTATGCTCATATTGACTGCCCGGGCCATGCCGATTACGTAAAAAACATGATTACTGGTGCAGCCCAGATGGATGGGGCAATTCTTGTTGTCTCTGCTGCGGATGGCCCAATGCCCCAGACTCGCGAGCATATTTTGCTGGCTCGTCAGGTGAATGTGCCTGCCCTGGTTGTCTTCTTGAATAAGTGCGACTTGGTTGACGACGAAGAGTTGCTCGAACTGGTCGAGATGGAAGTTCGCGAGCTTCTTGTTAAATACGATTTCCCTGGCGACGACATTTCTATTGTCCGTGGAAATGCAAAGGGTGCCTTAGAAAATCCTACTGACGAAGGATTCGGACAGTGTATACAGGATTTGCTGGATGCACTGGATAAGGATATCCCTGAGCCTGCTCGTGAATCAGACAAGCCTTTCTTGATGTCTGTTGAAGATGTCTTCTCGATTAAGGGTCGTGGTACTGTTGCCACCGGTCGAATCGAGCGAGGGGTTATTAATGTTGGCGAGAAGGTTCAGATTGTCGGGCTGAAAGAGACGGCAGAGACAACTGTGACTGGCGTCGAGATGTTCAACAAAACGCTTGATACCGGCATGGCTGGCGATAATGTTGGCCTCTTATTGCGTGGGGTTAACCAGGATGAAGTTGAACGAGGCCAGTGCCTTGCTGCTCCAGGTTCAATTACGCCTCACCATAAATTTGAATGCGAAGTTTACGTGTTGAGTAAAGAAGAAGGCGGACGACATACGCCGTTTTTTAGTGGTTACAGCCCGCAGTTCTACTTCCGCACGACGGACGTGACAGGAAGTGCAAAGCTTCTTGGTGGTGCAGAAATGTGCATGCCGGGCGATAACGTGGCTCTTGAGGTCACGCTGCAAAAGCCTATTGCGATGGACGAGGGAAGCCGCTTTGCGATTCGTGAAGGTGGTCGAACTGTTGGTTCAGGGGTTGTGACAAAGATTGTCGAGTAGTCTCTCGGCAGTAGCATGCAGTCGCCGTGTGCCTCGTTTTACTGTAAAAACGAGGCTCGGTATTGCGGCGGCAGTCTGGGCTTGATGTGATTCCTTCTGAGTGAGTGAGACTTGCGAGTGCAGGTTTTTTATTGTGAGTGTTGTTGATTCGTTTAATTTAGGTGGTCGTGATGGCTCGTGAATACGTTTGGTTGGAATGTACTGAATCAGGAATGCGGAATTATCGCGTCCAGAAAGAAATGCGCGGCACAGAGCGACTTGAATTGACGAGGTACTGCCCCAAGTTGAGGCGGCATACAATTCACAAAGAATCTCGCAAGAAGTAGTCTATTGTCTGTCGGTTTGGGTGTGGGTGCATTACGGGCGTAGCTCAATTGGCAGAGCACCGGATTCCAAATCCGGCGGTTGGGGGTTCAAGTCCCTCCGCCCGTGTTTAAGAGTCTTGGTGGAAGGGTGTTTGATTTTCACTCATTCTGTTGCTTCATGTTGGCACAGGTGTTGATGGCAAGTTGGTTTCAAGTATGGCTAAAACAAGATTAGTGGCGGGTTTGTTCGCAGAGATGTTTTCGATCGGGCTTTATAAGCGAAATCAGGGGAAGCAGGTTCGCCAGGTGACTGGCGTGGCTATTGCGATTTTCTTTCTTATTGCCGCTTCGACCCTATCTAATAACCTGCCGGTCAAGTCGGCCGAGATCCTTCGGGTTGGTTTGCCGATGCTGATTGGTGCGATTGGTGCCTGGTTTGCCTATCGAGTTGTGAACTATGCACCAATTGCCGACTTCCTGGTCGCCGTTCAAAGTGAAATGGACAAGGTTTCGTGGCCTTCATGGCCTCAGCTTTGGAGGGCGACTGTTGTTGTGTTGGTGACGATGGTTTTCCTGGCGATCTCGCTGTTTCTCTTTGATATCATTTGGCAATACATTTTCAGGGCGGTTGGCTTCCTCAAGATGTGAGTAGCGAGGTAGTTCAGGTTGCTGGCGATTTGATTGATCAGCTTGAGATCTTTTTCATACTGTGCCCCAATGTGGCTTGAAATCTAAGCTCGGTCGGCACATAATCTCCGCTTCTTTATTACGTAGCCTGATTGGCTGTTGCGGAGATTGTGATTGGCTCGATGGCGGTTGCGATGCAGCATTTGTTATAGACTTTTTGGCCCTGCCTGGCAGGGTTTGTTGTGGATTTATCCATGGATGATACGGAGTTTTCACATTCTGGCATCCCCTCGCGGGACGATGAGGTATCTCAGGGGCAACCTGAGATGCGCTGGTATGTGCTGAAAGTTCAGTCGAATCGTGAAAAAACAATCAGAGATTCTCTTACGAAAAGAATCAAGCGAGATGGCCTGGAAGAATATTTTGGCGAAGTCATTATTCCGACAGAAAAGATCGTAGAGACAAAAGGTGGCAAAAAGCGTACCCGTGAGCAGCGCTTGTATCCTGGCTACATCATGGTTCAAATGATATTGAATGATGAGTCTTGGTACTTAGTGCGGGACACTGGGGGCGTGGGAGATTTTACCGGGTCTGCGGGTAAGCCAATTGCGATGCAGGATGAAGAGATTAAGCGAATGCTTGGAGCCGAAGTGGCTAAAGAGGAAGAGCCAGCCAAGGTCAAGATTGGCCTCGAAGTTGGCGATGTAGTCAAGATTGGCGAAGGAACATTTGAAAGTTTCGAGGGGTCGGTCGAGGCGATTGATGAATCGAGCGGAAAAATCAGTGTGTTGATTGAGATTTTCGGTCGACCAACTCCAGTTGAGTTGGAACACTGGCAGGTAGAAAAGCAAACCTGAACATGCAGTGGTGCTGTTTTTGTGGTTGAGTTACATACAAACGAGAGTGGGCAGTTTTTGGGTGCCCCGGGTGAAATGAAAAATGGCGAAACAAGTAACGGGCGAAATTAAAGTGCAGGTTCCCGGCGGGCAGGCGACTCCGGCTCCTCCGGTTGGTACCGCGCTCGGACCGCACGGTGTGAATATCGGGCAGTTTGTCCAGCAATTCAACGACAGGACGAAGGATATGCCCGGCATGACCTTGCCTGTTGTGATTACGATTTATGATGACCGGTCCTTTGATTTTATCATCAAGTCTCCGCCGGCAGCAGTATTGCTGAAAAAAGCCGCGCAGATCGCCAAGGGGGCAGGTAATCCAAAAGCTGACAAAGTTGGGTCTGTCACTAAAGATCAGGTTCTTGAGATCGCCAAGACGAAAATGGATGATTTGAATGCTTCCTGCCTTCAGCAGGCTTCAAAGATGATCGAGGGAACCGCCCGCAGCATGGGTGTCGAGGTGGTTGACTGACGGTCGGTCATGGTGGTTGCTGTCGCGTGGCTTATCGTTGTTGAAATATTATAGAGTCTTGTTGGCTAGTAGGTGTTTGAAGATGATGGCAAAATCAAAACGGATGAATGAACTGCGAAAAAAGGCGATTGCGCTTGGTGAAGTGGATCTTTCCACAGCCGTGCATGAGCTGAAGACTGCGGAGCAATCGCTGACTGAAGGTGGTAAGCCTTGTAAGTTTGATCAGACGGTGGAGTTGGCTATTCGCCTGGGGATTGATTCCCGGCAAGCCGACCAGCTTGTGCGTGGCTCAATTATTCTGCCTCATGGAATTGGTAAAACACAACGGGTTGTGGTGTTTGCAAAAGGCGAAAATGCAAAGGCTGCCTTGGAAGCTGGTGCAGATGAGGTCGGCGACAAAGAGCTTGCTGATAAAATCAAAGGGGGCTGGCTTGACTTCGATGTTGCCATTGCTTCTCCCGACATGATGGGAGTGGTTGGGCCTCTTGGGCGTGTTCTTGGTCCGCGTGGATTAATGCCTTCGCCGCGAGCAGGGACTGTGACCCAGGATGTGGCTGGAGCTGTTAAGGAATACAAGGCTGGTAAGGTTGAGTTCAGAAACGATTCGAGTGGCAATGTTCATTGTGTTGTCGGAAAACTCTCGTTTGATGAGCAAAGCCTGATTGATAACATTGACGCGGTGCTGAAATTGATCAATTCACTTAAGCCTGCTGTTCAGAAGGGTGTCTATATTCGCAATATTTCACTTTCTTCGACCATGGGGCCTGGAATTGTGATTGTTGTGTGATTGTGGTTTTTGGATGGATTTTGAGAAATTCAGCGGCGCTGTCCGCATTTAATAATATCTGTTTTTGTGGCCTGGCGGCCTGATTGCTGTTAAGGGTGAGTCATGAGTAAAGTAGTCAAGGAGATGATCCTCAAGGAGATTGAAGGTCGTCTAGACGGTGAACGCGATCTGCTTATTCTTGATTCGTCTCGGCTGGATGCTGTGACGAACAATACGTTTCGCCTGGCGATGCAGGAGAAGGGGATTCATTTACTGGTAGTCAAGAACAGCCTGGCACTCAGAGTGCTTGGTAGTGACTGCGACCAGATGCGGCAGATATTTAGTGGGCCATCTACGATAGCCTGGGGAGGAGAGGACGTTGTTGCTCTTTCCAAGGAAATCTCCAGGCAGGTCAAGGAGCTGGGGCTTCTTGAGATTAAGGGCGGGGCCGTTGAGGGCCAGGCTCTTGATACGACCGCTGTCGAGAAACTCTCGAAGAGTCCGGGTCGTATGGAATTGATTTCGATAATTTCGGGGCAAATACTAAGCCCGGGGGCCCAGCTTGCTGGGGCGATGCTTGGACCTGCCGGTGTTCTGGCGGGCTGTGTGGCATCTATTGCTGAAAAGGAAGAAGAGTAAGGCGTGCTGGGGTTTGTGAAAACTTCAGGTTATAAGTTGTGAATTAAAACATTCAAGTGACAGTTTTTAATTGATTTGAGAGGGAAACGTAATGGCGACCGCAGAAGCAACAACGGAATTTGACGATAGCACAAAAACACTCGGGGATCAGATTGTTGGTCTGACACTGCTTCAGGCAAAAAGCCTGGCAGATTACCTGAAAGAAGTGCACGGTATTGAGCCAGCCAGCGGCGGCGCTGTCGTCATGGCAGGACCTGCTGGGGACGGTGGCGGAGACGCTGCTGAGGAGCAAACCGAATTTGATGTTATCCTCACAGGATTTGGCGACCAGAAAATTGGCGTCATTAAGGCTGTTCGCGCCATCACTGCCCTTGGCTTGAAAGAAGCAAAAGGGCTCGTCGAAGGTGCCCCCAAGCCGCTTAAGGAAGGTGTCTCTAAAGAAGACGCTGAAAAGCTCGTTGCAGATATCGAAGCTGCCGGTGGTTCTGCAGAGATCAAGTAGTCCTGTAGTGGTCGAAAGGGGCTTAGGAAGACAAGACATTTTCTCTTGCTTTTTGCAGCCCCTCTGGCTCCTCTTTTCCTGTGCCAGGCCTCTGGTTGAGGGAAGTGTGGGTTTCGGTTGCTATTTTATGGAGACTCGCTAACATTGCTGGCGTGTCTGCATTTTGATATTGACTGCGTGGTTGATCTTTTTGGCTGCTTTGGGTGATTCTTACAGGTATTACGCGACTTTTGGTTAAGTGGGGACTCCCTCTTTTCGGTTGGGTTGCGCATTGCGAGATGGCATTCAGGTTGGGAGATTGTGTGTTTTCTGATTCGCCTGTTTCACAGTTACTGGTTGATTGCGCTCATCGCCCCTGGTCTTGCCGCATGCTGCCTCACTGCATGCTGCCTGGGATTGTTTCTTTATCTATCTTTACAGGCAGGCTTTTTGTTCGGCTTTGCTTTGTTCGGCTTTGTTGATCTGTTTTGTTGGTGCTGACAGATTTTCAGAAGTTTTATATTTTGCTGTGTCGGTCTTTGAGGGAGAGAGAATCATATGCCTGTGCCTGTGCAACGGGTGATTGCGACTTACGAAACTCGCAATACTGGTAAACTGCAATCCAGTTTCGAGATGTCCGGCTTAACAAAAATTCAGACAGATTCTTACTGGAAGTTTGCGCAGGCGGATGTCGAGCCATCTCGCCGCAAGCCTATCGGGCTGGAAGGAATCCTGCGAGAAATCTTTCCTATCGAGAGCTTTGACGGGCAGTTTCGTCTTGAGTACGTCAAGTACGAACTGGGCAAGTGTCGGTACACTCCAGTTGAGTGCAGGCAATTGCGATTGACGTACGGAAGGCCGCTTCGTATCTGGCTACGATTGCAGAAAGAGCAGGCGATCGAAGAAGAAGTTTATCTGGGTGACCTCCCCATTATGCTTGGTGGGGGAGAGTTTATCATTAACGGGGCAGAGCGCTGCGTGGTTAGTCAGTTGCACCGCTCTCCCGGAGTTGACTTCGTCATGAATGTCGAACCGGGTGAACGCAAGACTCACTCTTGTCGAATTATTCCGGAGCGTGGTAGCTGGATCGAATTATTGATCAGCAAAAAAGAAGCTTTGAATGTTCGCATCGACCAAAGTGGTAAGTTTTCTTCGACCACATTGCTGCGTGCAATGGACAAAAAACATTCAACAGATACTCAGCTCGTTCACATGTTTTACGATACTGAGAAAGTGAAGATCACTCGTAAGCTTACTGCCGAAGAGTTAACCGGGCGTGTTGCTGCTGAGGATGTTGTTTATCCTGCCGGTCACGAGAAGTGCGGCGAAATTATCGTTGAATGTGCTCATGCTCTTGTGGAAGCTCAAGCGTTGGAGTTATTGGAATCTGGAATTAAACAGATCGATCTGATTACGAAAGTGGTCGATCCTTTGATTTTGAACAGTATTCTTGAAGATAGTACGACTTCTCATGAAGAAGCACTGCTGCGAATTTATCAGCGGCTGCGTCCTGGGAATCCACCTCAATTGGACAAAGCAAAAGACCTGTTTTTTGAGAAGTTTTTTGACTTGAACCGCTACCGTCTGGGGCGAGTGGGTCGGTTCCGTATTAATCGTAAATTCAAACAGGAAATTTCCGATGATGAGATGACGTTGCGCCCGGAAGATTATGCGAACGCCATCCATTATTTGCTTAAACTGCGAGCAGGTGATGATTCAGTTTATCTGGATGATATCGATAACCTGGGAAATCGTCGTTTGCGTACAATTGATGAATTGGCTTGCGATGAAGTTCGAAAAGGTTTTCTGAAATTGCGCAGGACCGTTCAAGAGCGAATGAGTTTGAAGGATGTCGAAACAATGACGCCTCGAACTTTGATCAATCCCAAAAGCATTTCGGCAGCGATTGAATTCTTTTTTGGTCGCAGTGAATTATCGCAGGTGGTTGACCAGACTAATCCCTTGTCGATGCTGACACATGAACGTCGTTTGAGTGCGTTGGGGCCTGGCGGATTGAACCGGAAGCGAGCCGGTTTTGAGGTTCGCGATGTGCATATTTCTCACTACGGTCGTATCTGTCCGATTGAAACGCCGGAAGGGACAAACATTGGTTTGATTTCCAGCCTGGCGATTTATTCAAAGGTAGATGACTACGGTTTCCTGATCACTCCTTACCGTAAGGTTATTGATGGGCTGGTGACAGATGAAGTTGAATGGCTGCGAGCGGATGAAGAAGCTGATGTCTATGTGACGCCGGCGGATACAAAGTTAAAAGATGGCGTCATCGCAGAAAAACGTATCCTGGCAAGATACCGGCATGAATTTGTCTGGACCGAAGCGAATACCATTCAGTATATCGATATGTCTCCGTGCCAGATGATTGGTGTTTCAGCGGGATTGATTCCGTTCCTGGAACATGATGATGCCAACCGCGCCCTGATGGGTTCGAACATGCAGCGACAAGCGGTGCCTCTTCTTATCGCAGAGCAGCCGATCGTCGGGACCGGGATGGAAAAAATTGTTGCAGAAAACAGCGGAATGGGTGTTTTTGCATCGAAAGCCGGGAAGGTTACTTATGTTGATGCGAACGTCATTGAAATAGATGGCAAGCGGTATCCATTGCGGAAATATACCGGTCTTAACGAGAGAACATGCTTGAACCAGAAGCCTTTGGTGAGCATGGGGGACCGCGTGAAAAAAGGGCAATTGTTGTGTGACACTGCGGCGACAAAAGATGGCGAGCTGGCGTTGGGACGAAATGTTCTGGTCGCGTTTATGTCGTGGGAAGGTTACAATTTTGAAGATGCGATCATTCTTTCCGAGCGTCTTGTCAAGGAAGATGTTTACACGTCGATTCATATTGATGAATTTGATGTCGAAATTCGCGAGACAAAGCTTGGTCGTGAAGAGTTCACCCGAGATATTCCCAACGTGAGCGAAAAAGCACTTCGGCATCTCGATGAAAACGGAATTGTGCAAATCGGAACACGAGTTTCGACTGGCTCGATTCTTGTCGGTAAGGTGACCCCCAAGGCGAAGTCGGAATTGACCCCTGAAGAAAAATTGTTGCACGCAATTTTTGGACGAGCCGGGGAAGATGTTAAAAACGAATCGCTGGAAGTCCAAAGTGGTGTGGAAGGGATTGTCATTCATACGGAAAGATTTTCTCGTCGCATGAGTCTGACCGAAGGTGAAAAGAAAGTTTATGAAGCAGAACTGAAAGCGGCAGAAACAGAAGGCAACAAAACAGTCGCAACAGCTTTCAGACAGTTCCTGGAATCGTTCGAGTCGGCTTTGGGTAAGAAATTGACTGACGATGATGGAGTTGAGTTGCAGTCTTTGGAAGACGATGAAGCAATCGCCTCTCATGCGGAAGGTTTTCAGGAACGATTTAATCAACTTGATATTCGCAGCCCTCAGAAAATTTCTGACTGCAAAAAAGTGATTGAAGAGAGCTTCCATCAAGTGGAAGATGCAATCATTGCTCGCGACTCTACTTTGAATACACTCAAACGAGGCGATGAACTGCCTAACGGTGTCCTTCAAATGGTGAAGGTGTACGTGGCATCAAAACGGCAGATTTCTGTTGGTGATAAAATGGCAGGTCGCCACGGTAACAAAGGGGTGATTTCAAAAGTATTACCCATTGAAGATATGCCTTACCTGGCTGATGGGACTCCTGTCGATATCATTTTGAATCCGCTGGGTGTGCCAAGTCGTATGAATGTGGGGCAGATTCTGGAAACGCATCTCGGATGGGCTGCCCAGAAACTTGGTTTCCGCGCTCTTTGTCCGGTATTCGACAGTATTCGCGAAGAGGAAATTTACAAACTACTGGGCGAAGCTGGCTTGCCAACAGATGGTAAGGTTCAACTTCACGATGCGAGGACTGGCGAAAAATACGATCAGCGGACAACCGTTGGGCAAATCTACATGCTGAAACTGCACCATCTGGTTGATGATAAAGTTCATGCTCGTGCGACTGGGCCTTATTCGTTGATTACACAACAGCCATTGGGTGGTAAAGCTCGATTTGGTGGTCAGCGATTTGGAGAAATGGAAGTGTGGGCACTGGAAGCTTATGGTGCTGCTTACGTTCTTCAGGAACTGCTGACTGTCAAGAGTGATGATGTTGAAGGGCGAACGAAGATTTACGAATCGATGGTCAAGGGTGAGAACACACTTGAAGCAGGAACCCCTGCGAGTTTCGATGTGTTAAATAACGAGATTCGTGGTTTGTGCCTGAACATGCAACTTGAAAAAACAACTGTCTGATCTGCAATCTGCCCTGCCCGTGAGTGTTAAGCCATCGGGGAAAGTTCTGGTTTTCATGAAGAACTTTACAGGGGAATCAGTTTCCAATTTTTATTATTCACTCGCCAACTAAAGGAGCCAATTAGTGAGCACCGGTGAGATGCAATACGAACGTGTAAACGACTACGGGTCGATTTCTATCCGTCTGGCAAGCCCTCAGGATATTCGTGGGTGGTCTTTTGGCGAAGTCAAAAAACCAGAAACGATTAACTACCGAACTTATCGTCCTGAACGGGATGGTCTGTTTTGCGAGCGAATTTTCGGTCCTGAAAAAGACTGGGAATGCGCCTGCGGTAAATATCGCGGAATGAAATACAAGGGGATGATCTGCGACCGCTGTGGCGTCAAAGTGACACACAGTCGTGTTCGCCGTAAACGCATGGGACATATTGAACTGGCTGCACCGGTTGTGCATATCTGGTTCTTTAAGTCGATGCCAAGTCGCCTTGGTGCCCTGATGAATGTGAAGACGAGCAGCTTGGAAAAAGTTGTTTACTTCCAGGATTATCTCGTTATCGACCCCGGCGATACGCCACTTCGCAAAGGGCAGCTTCTCACCGAAGATGAAGCCCGCCAGGCTGCTGAGAAGTATGGCGATGGTGAATTTGAAATCGAGATGGGAGCAGAAGCAGTTCGCAAGATGCTTCGCACGATTGATCTGGTTGAAGAATCTTCCGAGCTTCGTAAAGAGTTGAAAACGACCAACTCCCAGCAGAAAATTCGCGATCTGACCAAGCGGTTGAAAATTGTCGAAGCTCTTCGTGACAGTGATAACAATCCAGACTGGATGGTGCTGGATGTTGTCCCGGTTATACCGCCGGAATTGCGCCCGTTGGTTCTGCTGGATTCTGGCAACTTTGCCACCAGTGACCTGAACGATTTGTATCGACGAATTATCAACCGTAACAATCGATTGAAGAAACTTGTCGATCTGAATGCGCCTGAAGTGATTGTACGCAACGAAAAGCGTATGCTTCAGCAATCTGTTGATGCGTTGTTTGATAACACGCGTTGTAAACGTCCGGTGCTTGGCTCTTCAAATCGTCCGTTAAAATCTTTGACAGATATGATCAAAGGTAAGCAAGGTCGATTCCGAGAAAACCTGCTCGGAAAACGTGTAGACTATTCTGCACGAAGTGTGATTGTGGTCGGTCCAAACCTGAAACTGCATCAGTGTGGTTTGCCCAAGAAAATTGCGTTGGAACTTTTCCAGCCGTTTGTTATTCGCCGGCTCAAAGAGCTTGGTCATGCTGATACGATTAAATCTGCCAAGCGAATGCTTGAACGCAAAGATGAAGATGTCTGGGATATCCTGGATGAGGTCATTACGAATCATCCGGTGATGCTGAATCGTGCACCGACTCTGCATCGCATGGGGATCCAGGCGTTTGAGCCGATTCTTGTGGAAGGGAACGCAATTCGTGTTCATCCGCTGGTTTGCAAAGGATTTAACGCCGACTTTGATGGCGACCAGATGGCTGTTCACTTGCCGTTATCTATTGAAGCACAAGTTGAAGCAACAACTTTAATGCTTGCGACAAACAATATTTTCAGCCCGGCAGATGGCAAGCCGATTATTTCTCCTTCACAAGACATTGTGATGGGCTGCTACTATATGACGGCTAAGAAAATTAACCGCATCGGCGAAGATTTGATATTTTCTTCGGTGAATGAAGTTTACATGGCCCTTGAGCAGGGGAAAGTTTCGCAACACGCGACTGTTAAATTGCGTTTGCCCAAAGGAAGGTCTGTTAAGGGTGAGGGATCGGAGAATTTCAAATCGGGAGGAATTATCAAAACGACCGTTGGACGAATTCTCTTCAATGAAGAAATTGTCGCTGTAGGAATGGCTTTCTACAATCAGACAATGAAGAGCCGTGATCTTTCCAATGTTATTTCAGATTGCTACCAGGCGTTGGGGCGTCGTGATACGATTGAATTGCTTGATCGAATGAAAGAAGTCGGCTTCAAGCAATCTTCTCAAAGTGGACTTTCCTTTGGAACCAGCGATCTGCGGACCCCTCCCAGCAAAGAGAAAATTATCGCCGAGGCTGAAAATACCGTCATTAAACAACAGAAGTTGTACAATCGCGGGATCATCACCAACCAGGAGCGTTATAACAAAGTTCTTGACATCTGGTCGAAGGTTCGAGAGCAGATTACAGCCGAGATGATGGTCGAAATGGAGAATGATGTTCGAGAAGATGGTGATTACATCAATCCGATTTTCCTGATGTCCGATTCGGGTGCTCGTGGGGGTGTCGAACAAATTCGACAGTTGGCTGGGATGCGAGGCTTGATGGCCAAACCGAGTGGTGAGATTATCGAAACACCGATTAAGGCGAGTTTCAAAGATGGTCTGACTGTTCTGGAATACTTCAGTTCGACACATGGTGCCCGCAAAGGTTTGGCTGACACCGCATTGAAAACGGCTGACAGTGGTTATTTGACACGAAAACTGGCAGATGTTTGCCAGAATGTTGTCATCACGATGGATGACTGTGGGACCACCCAAGGGATTACCATGGGGATTGTTTACCGTGGTGAGCATGTTGAGGTCAGCCTGGCAGATTCAATTCGTGGCCGAGTCAGTCGGGCGAGCATTGTTAATCCTGTTACGGATGAAGTGATCGTCAAAGACAGCCAGTTGATCTCTTACAAGAAAGCTCAACAAATTGAAGACCTCGGTCTGGAAAAAATTCAGGTTCGTAGCCCGATGACATGTGAAGCAGAGCTTGGCATGTGCAAAAAGTGTTACGGAATGGATCTTTCCTCTGGCTCAGAGGTTGAAGAAGGATTGGCTACCGGAATTATCGCTGCCCAGAGTATCGGCGAACCGGGAACACAGTTGACAATGCGTACGTTCCACATCGGCGGTGTGGCTCAGACAGAAATGGAAGAGTCTGAATTAAAGTGCCGCAAGGGGGGAACGATTCGCTACGCCCGCATCCGTTCGGTTGTCAACAGCGAAGGTCATAATGTTGTTCTGACCCGTAATGGTGAAGCCGTTATTATGGATGACAAGCATCGCGAAATCGAATCGTACCGTATTCCCAACGGGGCGATGCTGATGGTTGATGATGGTCAGAAAGTTGAAGAGAATACGGTTATTTGCCAATGGGATCCACACGCAGTTCCTATTCTGGCTGAAGTTGGGGGACGGGTCCGGCTTGATGATATTATTGAAGGCCGAACCGTTGTTTCTGAAAAAGATTCCAGCGGTAATATTCGTAAAACAATTATCGAACATAAAGGGGAGTATCACCCGCAGATCATCCTGGAAGATGGTACGGGCAAGATTCTCGACTTCTACTATCTGCCGGAACGAGCCACCATTGAATTTGAAGATGGGCAGGAAATTAATGCGGGAGCAATTCTTGCAAAACTGCCTCGTGAATCATCCGGAACCCAAGACATTACCGGGGGGCTGCCTCGCGTGACGGAACTGTTTGAAGCCCGTAAACCAAAAGACCCTGCAGTGCTTGCAGAAATTGATGGTGAAGTCGAACTTCTCACAGAAAAGAAACGCGGCAAGCGAATTCTCGTCGTTCGTGCTGCCGATGGAACTGAAGTGGAACATGTTATTCCACACGGTAAAGCTCTTCTGGTGCATACGGGTGATATCGTCAAAGCAGGAGATGCTGTGGTGCGTGGTCCGCTTGTTCCTCACGATATATTGCGAGTTTCGGGCGAAGAAGCGGTTCATCAATATCTGCTGCATGAAATCCAGAACGTTTATCGTGCCCAGCGAGTTGAAATTGATAATAAGCATATCGAAATTGTCGTTTCGCAAATGCTTCGTAAACTGAAGGCCGATGATGTTGGTGACACAAAACTTCTTCCAGGAAGCCTGGTTGATAAAATTGAATTCCGCAAAGAAAACGAACGACTTCTTACGTGCCTCAAAATCAGCGAACCTGGAGACACAGAGTACGAAATTGATGATGTCATTTCCCAAAAAGAGTTTGATGAAGTGAATGCGTTGGTGGAAGCAGAAGGAGGCGTTGCCGCCGTTGGGGTGACACCACTTCCCGCAGTTGGCAGCACACAATTACTGGGAATCACCAAAGCTGCTGTTCAAAGTGAAAGTTTTATCTCTGCGGCTAGTTTTCAGGAAACAACCAAAGTATTGACCGAAGCAGCATTGGCAGGCAAACGCGATTTCCTTGTTGGCTTGAAAGAGAATGTCATTCTTGGTCACCTGATACCTGCAGGGACGGGATTCTACACGCACCAACAATCAGAAGTCCGCATCAGACCGGAAGCTCTTCAGGAATTGCAGGAAGAGAAAGAACGGATGCTTGCAGCTCGAATGGATCTACTGAACCAGCTAGGTGGAAGTAACAATCCTTCGCAACCTTCAATGGATCCCTCTACGGGAATAGCGGCACCCTATTCAGTACCAGAAGTTGTTACGGCAACCGAATCAATTGTTACTCCAGAACCGTATCCTTTAGTTCCTGATGTAGTACCAACTGAACCAGCACCTATCGATACGGCATCAACTGACACGGCATCTGCCCAGGAAACCCCAGACGAAGAAAGACCGCCTGCCGGAGGTGGATTGGATGATATTGTGCCTGATGCGTAACTGTTTCAGAAACATTATTTTCTCCCTGTACAAATATGGGTAGGTGTAATTAAATATCTGGCGAGCCGGGGGTGTTAACATCCCCGGCTCGCTTAAATTATCAGCGTTCATTATCTTGTTATTGGCTTGTTTTTCTGCTCTATCGCTCATTTTTTCTGCTCTAACAAAGTTAACGACCATGACGACCATCAACGATCATTATCTCAAACTGAAAGCGGGTTACCTGTTTCCTGAAATTGCGAAAAGGGTCAACTCTTTTTGTGAATCACATCCGCAAGCCGATGTCATTAAACTGGGCATTGGCGATGTCACCGAACCACTCCCGGCTGCCATCACAACTGCCATGCACAATGCGATTGATGAAATGTCGCAGCGGGATACTTTTCACGGATACGGTCCCGAACAGGGATACAGTTTCTTGCGAGAGAAAATTGCGAAGTTCGATTATCAGCAGCGTGGTGTCTCGATTTCTGCAGACGAAATATTTGTCTCTGATGGAAGCAAATGTGATTCCGGGAATATTCTGGATATTTTCGGGGATAATAATCGCATCGCAGTTCTTGATCCAGTTTACCCGGTTTATGTTGATACCAATGTGATGGCTGGGCATACCGGACCTGCAGACGATCAGGGACGGTACGAGGGACTGATTTATCTTCCGGTGACGGCTGAGAATAATTTCGTCCCCGATTTTCCGAGTGAACCTGTTGATTTAATTTATCTATGCTACCCCAACAATCCAACAGGCGTTGTTGCCAGTAAGGATGTTCTTAAACGATGGGTCGATTATGCCCATGAAAATAACGCCATCATTTTGTTTGATGCTGCTTATGAAGCATTCATTACCGACCCCGAAATTCCGCACTCCATTTTTGAAATTGAGGGAGCCAGCGAAGTGGCAATCGAGTTTCGCAGTTTCAGTAAAAATGTGGGATTCACCGGAACTCGCTGTGCATTTACTGTTATCCCCAAAGCTCTCACGGCGAGCAGTTCAACGGGAGAAACTGTCAGTCTGCATCAACTTTGGAATCGCAGACAAAGTACAAAATTCAATGGCGTATCTTACATCATTCAACGTGGTGCGGAAGCAGCGTACTCCCCGGAAGGTCGCGAGC
>Ga0316208_1001663_pt1 | contig 20133 bp, 16 predicted proteins | sample 3monopyrite_MG_FD_204944 | JGI IMG/M metagenome (GOLD analysis project Ga0316208, IMG submission 204944) | Microbial mat bacterial communities from mineral coupon in-situ incubated in ocean water Damariscotta River, Maine, United States -... | ecosystem: Environmental > Aquatic > Marine >...
TGTGGCTTCAGCCAGTTGACTAACTCCGCGACGGAAAGTCCGGCTGAAGCCGGCTCACCAGATTGTCCATTGCTCAGACACCACCGGCTAAAGCCGGTGGCAAATACAAGGAGAATCCGGCGGTGAAGATCGTTAACGGCGTTGCCAAACAGGGCTGACGCGACGGAGTCGCGTGCCACTATAAACGACCTCGTCCTTTAGTCTTTGGTCGAGCGTTGATCGCGGATCAGCCGGACGACGACGGCATCGAGGTCGCGGAGGCCTTCGTCAGGGTTGATCGGGAAAACGCCGACGTGGTAGTCCGCGATTTTTCCGTCCGGCCCCACCACGACCCACAGCGGAAGGCTCGCATCAAGCTGGCGGGGATCGCCCAATTGCTTGATGAGATTTCCGCCGTCGAGCGCGATCGGGTATCCGAGATTCATGAAGTCTCGAAGCTTCCGCACCGAACGTTTGGCGGCTGCCTGGGTTTCGGGTTTTGCGAATCCCTCGTTGACGGCGACTCCGATTGCGCTGACGCCAAGACGTCCGCGGCGGTTGAGCAGGAAGTCGAGATAGCCGACCTGACCGTACGGTTCTTCAAGCGGCTCACCCTGATACTCCCAGAAATGCAGGACGGTGATCTTGCCCTTCAGCGTGGCGGAATCGAGCTGAGCTCCTTTGAGCGTCGGCAGGATAAAACCGGGCAGCGGCTGTCCAACGAACTTCTTTTGCAGGCTGGTGACGTCGCCAGCTCGTTGCGACTGGGCTCGGACGTCGCGAGACATGGCGATCACCAGTTTGCTGATCGGAAGCCCTTCGGTCTGGTCGACAAGACCGGGCAACGCCGATGAAGTTTTTTCGAGCTGAGTTACTGACAACTCTGGCTTGGTGGTTCCTTCGGAACGTTCTAATTGCGCTTGGATTTTCTGCAAAGAAGTGACGGCGGCGGTCGTCTTTGCTGCTTCAGCGGCTGCGAGCGTTCTTGATCCGGAAAGTGAAACTCGCAGCACGAATTCGTCGCCTCGTCCCATGAAGACTCGTCGTTCAGCGGCGACGAGGATCGAACCGTCCTGCTCGACGAAGAACTTCTGACGACGCCCAAAGTTGTCGATCGCTTCGACTTCCCAGCACTGCTTGCCGGCAACTTCGGTGTGACCTTTGACTGAGTATTCAAGGCGTCCCGATTTCCAACTCGCATTCTCAGCGAGTCGATCTGCAAACTCGCATACGGGCAGGGGGGTCTCAACCGGATATTTCACACCGTCATGCGAATGGAGCACGTGCGGTGGTCGACCGCCGGATCGTCGATTGTTCTGGTCAATCGTTGCTGTACCGAATCGTTCTGGCCACGCCCAGCCACCACCGCCTCGTTCGGAAACCAGATGGAAACACTCCTGTCGGCCGTTGGCCGATGTCAGCAGTGTGTACAGTTCAAACTGCTTGACCGGGGCAGGGGCCTCACCACGTCGAATCTTCTGTGTAAGCGTCCCTGAATACTGCAACTCGCGAGTCTCCGCCGAAACGCTCGAGGCAAGCATCGCGAACAGGATTGCTGACAACAGGGCTTGTTGAGGGAATGTTTGAGGCACGAGAAGTCATCCTTTGCCGGACGGCACATGGTGGGAAGGAACGAATCGTCACGTTCTGAGTTCTCCAAAGACGAAACCACCGCTCGGCGGCCGCGACGTATGGCGAAATTTCGGTGCGAGATCATTGTGCCTGGCCGCGCCCGACACAAGGAATGCGCTGGTTCGAGTGGCACCGCGAAGCGCAGGATTCTCGCGTTCAGCTTGCGGTGACGCCTGAGAACTGCCAATCCGAATCAATGTTCTTTGCAGAGCCGAAGAGTCGTGAGAACGGGCAGGGCGGTCTCAATCGCCCGTTGACACCTGATTCGGCCAGCCATACCTTAGACTTTTCGGAAAGTATGGTCCGGACGACCTTTACGGAGAATTTCAGTTGGCTCGATATTTCCTGATTCACGCCTGCGTTTTGTGCTTCGTTGTTGTCGACGCGGTGGAAGCTCAGCAGCCGACCGGAGCACAGCAACCAGTCGTCATCCAACGAAAAATGATTCGCCTGACTCAGCCAGACGCTTATCAATTCGCGATCTCTTTGTCGGCATCTCGTAAGCTGACAGTGCGTGCTCCGTTTGACGCGAAGGCGCGAACCGTGTCAGCTCAAACTGGCAAGAAGGTGCTGCCGCAGGCCGAGCTGGTCGCTCTTGAAAACAAGCGGCTTGAGTTAAGCCACAAACGGGCAACCGCGGCTCTGGAAGTTGCGGAAGCCATGCTTCGAGTCGCCAGAAGCAGCGGCAAATCTGAGCAGGTACAACTTGGCGAGGCCCAGGTGGCTCTTGCGCAAGCCGAGTTTGCTTTGTCGACATTCGACACCGCCCAGACATCGTTGCGGGCACCTTATGAAGCGACCGTGCTGAAAGTTCACGTCCAGAACGGGCAGGAGATCAAGCAGGGCGACCCACTCGTTACGATCGGCGATCTCACGAGCCTTGAGTGCCGAATTCCCGTTGACCGAAAGACGGTGAAAGCCGGACAGACGATAACTCTGACCATAGAAGACGCTGCCGTTGTGGGACTGGTTGAATCAGTCGAGCCGGTCAGCGACGACCAGCAAAGGCTGCGGGATTTGGCGGTCTCAGTAGCGATGGCGACTGTGTCGGTCAGGAACGCTGACGGAAAACTCGCTCGCGGCCAGGCCGTGTATCCAAACATTGTCCCGAATGATCCGGTCGCTCGCGTGCCGCTCGAATCTGTGTCGACGACGACTGGTGGTCGGCGAATCGTTCAGGTTCTGCGCGAACACGTTGTTAGAAACGTGCCGGTTGTGCTGCACGGACAGATCGGGAAGGGCGATGTATTCGTGAGTGGGTCGTTTACGAAGAATGATCAGGTCATCATTTCTGCATCGGTTGAGTTGGCCGACTCGACGGCGGTGCAGCCAGCGGTGGTTGTGAGAGCATCGTCAGCGAAGGCTGCACGATCGGGTCAACCTGCAGCGTCAACTCAACGGAAAAAGGCTGGGGCAGCGGGATTCTGAATCAGGCTCCAGCCATTAACTCGCGGTTCCGCAAAGAGCCGTCTCCGGATTCGTCAAACAGGGAAACATTGCAGTGTCAGACGAGCCTAACGAACAAAGTAAAATTGATGACTACGTCCTGATCGCCCCGATCGCGTCGGGAAAATCTGGAATCGTCTGGGAAGTGATGCATGAGCAGAGCAACCAGATGTTTGCGATGAAACTGCTCAACAAGAATGCCATGCAGGATCCTGACGAGAAGACCCTGTTGAAACTGGAAGCGAAAATCGGCGCGATGATGGAGCATCCGAATCTGATTCGGAACCACGGAGTCGTGATTCGAAAAACCGAGTGCTACCTGCTGATGGACCTGTTCAAGACGCCGAACTTGAAATCGTACATCACCTCCGGCATTGAGATGGTGCATGCAAATTTTCGGCAGCTCGTCGAAGGCGTTTGCGCCGGGCTGGGGCATTTTCATAGTAAGGGTTGGGTACACCGCGACCTTAAACCCGAAAACATCCTGTTGAACCGCGCTGGCGAAGTTCGACTGATCGACTTTTCGCTGGCAGTGAAAGCGGCAGGGGGGCTTGGAAAATTAATGGGCGGTGGCAGAGGCCCGATTCGCGGTACCAGGACCTACCTCGCTCCTGAGACCATCCGCAAAGAAGCGACGACGCCCGCCACGGATATCTACAGCCTGGGTGTTACCTTCTTCGAGTGCCTCACGGGAACGACGCCTTTCAAGGGCGACACTCCGCAGGATTTGCTGCGAAAGCACATCGCCAGCACGCCGCCGCTGCCTTCGATGAGGAATGAAAAGATCACTCCAGAGATGGACCGCTTCATTTTGAAGATGCTGGCCAAGAAGCCCAAAGATCGACACGGATCAATGGATGAACTCTTAAGAGACTTCAATAACTGCCAGGTCTTCAAGAAGGACGAGGAAGAGGAAGAACGCCAGCGAGAAGAGGCGGAAAAGCGAGCACGCCAGAAGGCAGCGGGGTCAGATCTCAGCGAGGCTCAGTCAGAAGAGCTGCGAGAGCTGATGGGAAATCAGCGGGACAGTCGCGCGGATGCCCGAATTCAGTCGATGATCAAGTCAAATCCGGCCATGCAGCGCGAGTATGAAGCCATTCAGCTTGAGCAGAGGCAGGCGGAAGAAAAGCGAGCCGCCGAACGGCAGCGACGCGCGAATGCGAGTACCCGGGGAGAAGTAGCAAAGCCTGAAGTAAAGAAGGCGCCCAAGAAGAAACGCAAAGCACCTCCTCAACCTCAACAACAGCAACCGATGATGCCTCCAATGCAGCAGCCGATGATGCCCGGATACGCGATGCCGCCCCAGCAGATGCCATACGGGATGCCTCAACAAGGTATGCCGATGCCGCCAGGCTATCCCCAACAGCCAATGCAGCAACCAGGAATGCCGATGCCTCAACCGGGCTATCCGCAACAGTCCGGCATGCCGATGCCTCCTCAGCAGGGCTATCCTCAACAGCCGATGCAGCAACCGGGAATGCAGCAACCGGGAATGCAGCAACCGGGAATGCAGCAACCGGGGATGCCTCAGCCAATGCAGCCAGGTGTCCCGATGCCGCAGCAGCCCGGAGCACCGATGCCGCAACAGTCACCGGTGCCTGGCCAACCCGCTCCCGCAGCTCAGCAGCCGCCAGCGGCGAGCCCACAACCTGCAGCTCCAACACCAGCACCAGCCGAACCGGAAGAAGGCGACAGCATGGAGTTCATGACTGAACTTCCAGATTTCGAGTAACTCAGCAGTCGCGGACCTCGACGTCGTTTGCCAGGAACTTCACAATCCAGCTGTTTCATACGCGGCAAGCTTGCCGCACAGATCTCTTATCCGATTTACACAACTCCACGGTCCGTGCGTCGACAACATAGAATCCGACGCAATCTGTGGCTTTAGCTTAAGAATAGCTCTGATGGTCGATCCCAAACCTCGCCGAAAAAAGATTCCCGTTCCACCACTTCCGTTCGAGAAGACAATCTTCGCGATGGAATCGCAGTTGGAAGAGCTGGAAACACAGACCGACCCAACTCCGGCCACACGCGATGCGATTCGCAATATGCGGGTCGAGATCACCAGGATGAAACGCGACGTGTTTGACAATCTCGATGCGTTCGAGACTGTTAGCGTTGCCAGACATGGTGAGCGGCCTCAGGTTCTTGACTACATCGAACTCGTCTTTGACGAATTCGTCGAACTGCACGGCGACAAGGCGATCGGTGACGATCGCGCAATCCTGACAGGCTTCGGGAAACTAGGCGATGAGAAAGTGATGTTCGTAGGCCAGCACAAAGGTCGAGACATCGACGAACGAACTGAGCACAACTGGGGCATGCCACATCCAGAAGGTTACCGCAAAGCGCTCAGTAAGATGGAACTGGCTGCTCGTCACAAACTTCCGATCGTCTGCTTCATCGACACTCCTGGTGCCTATCCTGGAGTCGCTGCTGAAGAGCGAGGACAGGCCTGGCTGATCGCAACCAGTCTCCGCGAAATGGCCCGACTCAAAACACCGATCGTTTGCGTAGTGATCGGCGAAGGCGGATCGGGCGGCGCGCTGGGAATTGGCATCGGCGACCACATCGCCATTCTTCAGTTTGCCTACTATTCCGTCATCAGTCCTGAAGGCTGCGCTGGCATCCTCTGGAAAGACCGGAAACACGCCAACAAGGCCGCTCATGCGCTAAGATTCACGTCACAGGATTTGCTCGAATTTGGCGTCGTTGACGAAATCATTCCCGAGCCGCTTGGCGGTGCCCATCGGAACCATCGGCAGATGGCCATGAATCTGAAGGGTTCACTGATAGCCGCCATCCGCGAGCTGAAACAAATCCCGGATGACGAGCTTGTTGAACGTCGCTATCAGAAGTTTCGCCAGATGGGCGTCTTCGAAGAACAGCTCGCCGCAGACGCTGATTGATCGACTGCCGTTTGGAGATTCCATTCGCAGCAGCACGAACTGTGGGAGCATCAGAGTGGTCGTTCCCACGCCCACCATTACTCACAGCACGCTTCAGCAAAACTACCCGCAACGTCCGATAATGTCTGTTATGTTAAGTCCGGGCTACAGAAAAGCCTTTGTTTTCGTGCATTTCTGAGTGCCCTGCTGCTGGTCATTTTGAGGATGCCACCACTCAAGAGGTCGACCAGTCTCCTACAGCGAGAACTGAAACGACTCGTCAATCGGTAGGCGTAACTCAGGCTTCTCGCTGGAATCCATCGCTTTCTGGAGAGCATGGGCCAGCCGGTCTGGAAGCATCGGAGCGACGTACTGGACCGTCCGATTCGTGACCGAACCTGTGAAAGATTCCCGGATCATTGCGTGTGTCGAAGGGGCCATAATCAACAGCAGGCACGTCACGGCCAGGACCAGAATCGTCCCCTTGATCGCTCCGAGAATCGCCCCCCAGTGACGGTCGTATTCGACGAATTTCACCTTCTCCAGCCAGCCGCGAATCGTTCGAGCCAGCAGAAATACGACCAGCGAAATTCCGGCGTAGACTGCCGCCAAAGCAACCCAGTGTTTCAGCGGCTGGTCCAGCGGAATCTCCTGCTCGATATGCGGTGTGGCCTCGCCAGCCAGCAGGATGCAGGCGGCAATTGATCCCAGCACCGCCAGTTGCCACACCGCTCCTTTGGCCGCACCTTTCCAGGCAGCAATAGCAATTACAAGAACGGCACAACCGTCAAGCCACATATCGAAAGATTCCAGCGGAAACAGGAAGGTGATCAGGCTTGGAGGTTAGTTGCGGAATCTGACTGAGTCCATGCCAGCGTCCCAGCTGTTTTGCGATCCGAAAGACGCGATCTGGCTCAAAATGCTTTGCGACTATCCAGTAGCAATGTGACCGGGCCGTCGTTGACCAGGCTCACATCCATGTGTGTCTGAAATCGACCGGTCTCAACGTTGATCCCCTGCCCACGAACTTCGGCCACAAAGGTTTCGTAGAGTAACTCAGCTTTTTCCGGACGGGCGGCTTCGACGAAACTCGGTCGGCGACCTTTGCGGCAATCACCGAACAATGTGAACTGGCTGACGACCAGCATCTGGCCACCGACATCGTCCAATGCAAGATTCATCTTGCCAGCGTCGTCTTCAAAGATTCGCAGCCCAGCGATCTTCTCCGCCAGAGCGACCGCGTCGGCATCGGCGTCGTCAGTTCCGACGCCGAGCAGAACGAGGAAGCCACGATCTATCTCGCCAACAATTTCACCGGCAACTTTGACACCGGCAGACGCAACTCTCTGAACAACGGCTCGCACGAAAACTCTCCAACGCAGCGGTTACCAAAACGTGAGACTCGGACTTAACGATCGCCAATCAGAACCGACCATGACGACGTTCTTTTCCGGGCAAAACTTCCAGACACGTCGTCCACCAGCCCTCCAGGATCGTCTTGACAAATTCGTCCGGCAAATCTTCCGAACGCATCTCGGCAGCAAGACGCTCGTGATCATAGGGAAGGGGGATGAACTCAACCTGAACTGCGTCGGCAGGCGAACGTGCATCGCCGCCTTCCCCTGCTCTGCCTGTGTCGACCATCGCGTACCAGACGTTTGTCGTGCCGTCGTTTTCTGGTCGGCCCAGCACCCCAACATTCGCAAACAGGCGACCGTCGCTCAGCCTTCGCTGCCAATGAATTCCCGAATGTGTGCCCAGCACGACGTCCGCGGCCGCTTCGTTGAAGAGACGTTCCAGAAAGTGAGTGCTCGTCGTGGACTGCCAAAGAAACTCGTTCGTCTTCCGGGGGCTGCCGTGACACAAAAGAAACCGCACATCGTCCACCTCGAATCTAATTTCGGCGGGCAGGGCACGCATCCACTGTCGATTCTCGATCGACGTGTTGGCGTATGTGTAGTTGTAACTAATTTGAGCGAACCAGTTGTCTCGCGGATCTGTGTATCCGCACTGGCAGTCCTTCAGATCGTTGCCGATACTGTTGTCATAGTTTCCCTGGACGCACTCGATCTGGTTGTCTCGCAAGAGCGGAAACACGCGATCCGGATAAGGTCCGAAAGCTCCGAGATCGCCCAGGCAATACATCCGCTCGGCACCACGCCGTTGAGCGTCTTCAATCGCCGCTTCAAGTGCGAGATAGTTGTTATAGATTCCGCCAAAGAACGCGATCTTCACGGGTGCTCACCCTCCTGGTCGTTGTATTCGCCGATGCGAAGTGTCGGTCAACTTTCCATCGGACTGGATGCAGCGTTCGTGCAGATCGCTCCGTACTGGTAGCACGTGAAGCAGGCCCCGTAGGCGAGCGGAAAGTCGCGACTGGCTTCGTCCAACGTTTCGCCCATGATCGCCCCTGGCGAATCGAGCAGGATTGGGCAAACCGCAATGCCTCGATCCGTAACGACGCGACTATGGTTGCAAATGAGTTGCCCCATATCGAATTCTTCAAGCAACTCGTGAGTCACTCGGTCGTACTGACCGTACCCTTCCGTTCGCTCAGCCTCCGCACCGATCTTCAACCGCGGGAGGATCTTCAACCGCGCGCGACCGTAGCCATGATCAGCCAGCACTTCGCGAAACTGGCCGAGAACTTTCTGATCGTCGCTTTCGTCCCAGACGCGAGTCATGGTGATAATGGGAAGAAACCCGTGCCCGACCAGTAACGCAACGCCCTGCACGGCTTTGTCGAACGTGCCTTCCCCTCGAATGGGGTCATTCGTTGCGGAATCCGGACCGTCGATTGAAACTCGAAACTCAAGGCAGTAAACGCTTCCGTCCTCAGCCTTCCTCAATCGTTCGATCCATTCCGATTGAAGGAACGTGGCGTTTGTTAGAACGGTTGCCGGTCCGTACTCCAAAGTCAGCTCGAGAATCGGCACCAGTTCTTTATTCAAAAAGGGTTCGCCGCCTGTGAAGTAGTATTCGCGGACGCCGTGGCGGACGGAATCTTCCAGCTGGTTCTGCACGGTCTCCAGCGACAGCTGACCGAACTTGTCGTTGGTCGGGCTGCAACTGATGAAGCAGTGACTGCATTCGAGATTGCACCTTGTACCCGCGACCTGAAACCACAATTCGTCGAGCGATTCAAGTCCTACGCTGGGGCATTTCGCGGATGTTGTTTCCGTAGTCATGCTGCCTCCGCTGCAATGAAATCGAACGCCGACTGGATCTGCTCCAGCCCGATTTGCAATAGAAACCGCGAATCGCGACCGTAACTTTTGGCGCCAATAATGAAGAAGCCCGGCTCCGGATTCTTCAAAGTGTCCGACCCCGGACTACTCTGCGTCATGCAGTCTGCAGACGATTCTCCCATCAGTGCCGCCGCAAGTTTCATTGGCCCCTGACTCGCATAGCACTCATGAATCTGAAGTTCTTCGTAGAGAGATCGGTCCGGGTGATAACCAACGTTTGCGATGACGTTGTCAACAGTTAGTACCTTACAGCTTGAACCGCCCTGCTCTGCACTTTTCTCGATTGTGACCTGGACGTTGCCATCATCGTCCGTCGCGATCGCCCTGACGCATGATGCGACGAGCCAGTTAATTCGCGAGCCAGCGTCTGTCGCGAGCTCGTTCGCCCGAGCTGTCAGGTCCACCCTGCCAGTCAACGAGTCGCTGTCAATCGATGAGAGCGGTGCATTGGTAGCCTTTCGGGTTAACCAGAAGACTTCTGCGGATGCATCCCGCCCGACCAGTTCCCCAAGCGCGACGATTGCCGTCGCCGCTGAGTAGCCGCTTCCCACAACCAGAGTTCGACTGCCTGTAAATCTCGCACGATCTTTCCCGGCGATATCCGGCAGGCAATAGTCGATCCGTTCGCAAAGTTGTCGTTCACCAAGCGCCGGAACGCCGCCGTCGCCCAGCCAGTTGTGGTTCCCAAAAGTTCCTGAGCAGTCGAGTACAAAATCGGCTTCGATCAATTCCTCACCCGTCGTCGCCGACTCGGTCAGCAACGTGAATGGAGATTCCAGCCGTGAACGACTGCCGATCGCATCACCCTTCCAGAAATGTCGTTTTCCGATCGTGACGACGCCGGTGTTCTCCTTCACACAGTCCTGCAGAAGTGAATGCTGACGGAGCGGCTGCAGATACCGCTCGAAAAACTCGGCTCCAGTGAGCAGTGCATCGATCGCGGGCAAGCCTAATTCCGATAGTGCCCCCCTGCCCCACGACGACGAGTTGATTCCAAACGGGCTGAAAAGTCTGACGTGCCCCCAGCACCGAACGTTCGCGGCAACAGTCCCCTTCTCAAGGACGACAACTTCGAAGCCACGAAGTCGCGCGTACATCGCGGCTTCAAGGCCGATCGGGCCCGCCCCGATAATTGCAATCCGTTTGCCAGGCATTCCGTCGCTCCGAATCGACATCGAGCATTGAATATTGAGACCGCTACTGTTGCTGCTGACTTTGTGCAGCGACCAGCTCGTCGTTCGTTGCTCGCGTTGGCTCGGCCGCTGAATCCGCCAGACCGTAAGGACTCATCGGGATCGACGATTCGTGCCCCTGCAACATTTGCCGGACAAGGACCGCCGTACCGGGCGACATCTGCAAACCCGATCTGAAGTGACCTGCCGCAACAAACAGATTTTCCAGATCAGGCAGTCGGGTGATGAACGGTTCTTCTCGACCGGAAAACGGTCTCAACCCAGACCAGGTTCGTTCGACTTCTGCCGAGGCCAAAGCCGGAACAACCGCCACAGCGAATTGAAGCAGACTCTGCACGCCGTCAACTGTGTTCTGTTTGACAAAACCAACTCGTTCTTCGGTTGAGCCAATCAGAATTCGCCCGTCTGCTCGCGGGACCAGATATCGTGCGCCGTCCTGAATCACGTGCCGAACTGGTCGCGTCGGGCACCGTAGCAAAACGATTTGTCCGCGCATTGGCTCAACGCTGAGCTTGACACCAGCCTCTTCCGTCAACTGCCGAGACCACGCTCCGCTGCAAATCACGAATTGCCCGGCAGCGTGATCGCCGCCCGACGTGCGGACGTGAGTGACCGATTCTCTAGACATTCGCCATCCGCTGACCGGGGCACCTTCCAGAAAATTGACGCCAGCATCGATGCACGCGGTCGCCAGCGCCTTCAGATGTCGCGGGTTTCGGACCTGGCAGAATTCACTCAGTCGATACGCGTCTTTGACGTTTGTGGAAATCGCTGGTTCGAAGTGCCGTCGTCTTTTGTCTGTTAGAAACTCAACGCTGTTGCCGGCTGATGCCCAGCAGTCAGCTTCCGATTTCAGACGGCGGTCAAACGAAATTTCGATCGCCCCGCAGTTCAGATATCCGTTGTCGATGCCCGTTGCGTCGCGGAGTGACTGCGTCCATTCAGGCCAGAGTTCGCAACTGAGGGCTCTTAACCGCCCTTCCCCGCTGGTTTCACCGGAAAGCTTTCCGGGAGGCAGCATGCCAGCCCCCGCCCAGGATGCTTCTCGACCGATCGTTCCCTGATCGATCACCTTGACGGTCGCACCGTGGGTGGCGAGTTCCCAGGCGGTTGAGAGTCCGATGACTCCACCGCCCACAACAATCACGTCTGACATGCGTCCTGAACTTTCCGTGCTCCGTACGTCCTGAGCCTTTGCGAGAATGCGATCGCTTGCTCTCGCCGATTGGCTGCATTTCATGGGCCGGACTGCTGGCCGGCTGGCGGAGTATAGGACACGTTCGTCGCGTGTCACAGCGCTCGCGATCTCGTCCGGATCACGCAAAACGAAAACGGCGAAGCTCACTTGAACTTCGCCGTTTTATGCATGTCAAACTCGCTGGCCCGATTCTCTGCAGACTCCCCTGCCCCGTTATTTGAGACTGGCTCCGTACGCTGTCCCCAGACTTTTCAGGTCTGTCGAGTAAACAGCCGTCGCTGCGGCCCTCACGTTCGAGCCGGACTGCAACCGAGAGATGAACTGACCAAATTTTCGTGGACCGCCCGCCTTGATCATGAATGAGACTACCGAATAGCCGACCGGCCCAACTTCGCCTGGTCCGAATTGCCCATCCGTGAAGACGTCTTCCGGACGCTCGATTCCTTTCAGAGCTTCCAGTACCTGCGGGCCCATTCCGTCGATGTACGAGCTCGATCCGACCGCACGGCCTGCCAGCGCGAGACCTGTTCCGCGAATCACCCATTGAGGCAGGTTCGTGCCTGGCTTCTGCAGGTATGCCCCGGTGATGTGGTCGATGACGCTGAGGTGAAGGCCGCCGTGAGTTTCGCCGGGCTCGTCGCCGACATCCTCAACGGCAATATAAGCATCTTCAAAACCGGTCGTGATGTGTGCGTGACCGTGAACGTCGCGAGCGGTGCTCCGCCTGTGCAGAACCTGATTCAATTCGGTGTAACCGAATCGGTCTTTCATGACGAAGATTGTCAGGCGGCCTTTCCAGACGGGGCGATCCTGGATCCCGAACATGGAACGCAACTCGCCGACGTACTGTCCTGCCCAGTCGCTGACCTGTTTGAGGCGATCCGCTGACGCATCGCCATAAACGTAGAACTCGTCGCTCGTCACGAAACGGGCAGCCGTACGAGCCGACACTCGCTTCCATTGTTCTTCGGTCCGTTGCTCACGCATCTGGCGGAACTCGTCCGGCGACAAAGCGGCCAGACGTTCCATCGCGAGTTCATCTTCCGTTGGCACCAGTTGACGAAGCCGTAACTTTGGATCGCCGCCGTCGAATTTGGCTCCTTCTTCGATCCAGGTTCTCAGGTCCGCGTGAAACTTGCGAGTGATCCTGGCCTGTCCCTGCGGCATTCGAGGCTGCTCCCCTGCCCCGACCAGTTGCCACAATCGGCTGCCGTCGAGATTTCCCGCAACGATGACTCGTCCGCTGTCTCCGCCACGCATCAGATTCTCGAACGTCTCGACGTTCAATCCGCTGTTGGGATCGTTGCCGCGGTGACAGCCCGTGCAAAGATTCACAATCGTCGGCGCGATGTCTCGCACAAACGAAACTTTTTCATTACCCGTTGCCTTAGTAATCATGACCGGTGGAGCATCTGGTTCTTTTCGACCGTCAGCTTTCAGCTCCGACAGCGGAGTTGACTCATCTTCTCCGTCGAAGATGGCACCCTGGTTGATCCATGTGAAGATTTTCTCAAGTTCCGGACGACCGAGGGCGTTTCCGTTCTTCGGCATTCGAGCCTGTGCATCCGGCGTCGCGACTTTAAGCATCAGCAGACTTCGCTTTGCCTGTTTCGGAACAAGCAATACACCGTTCTGCCCGCCTCGTTTCATCGATGCGAATGAAGTGAGGTTCAGTCGGCCGCGAGGATTGTCGTCTCCGTGGCAGTTGCCGCATCTGCCCGCAAGGATCGGAGCAATCTCGCCGGAGAAACTGATCAGCGTTGGATCAGGCTTTCCGAGCGCCTTAGCAACGCGTTGCCGATTCACCGTCAACAGTTTTGTCAGCGACACAACAGCGCGGTCGGTCGGTGAAAGCTGAGCGTCCGTGATCAGCTTCTTTGCCTGACTGTTCAGCTCTTCGAGCTTCGTCTCGGCTTCCTCGTAATTCTTACGGCGGATCATCGACGAGACAGAACCGACTTCTTTCTGAATTGCAGAAAGTTGCTTCCGCTGCTCGGGAGTTGGAGCCGCTTCAGATGTCGAAACGACCGAAACCAATATCGCTAGGCCGAGTGTTACGCTCGCACAGAGTTGACGCATTCTTACATTCCTCAATTCACCAAGCTGACGGACCTGCTGAATCGGTCCACGTTTGACAGTTCTGTCCGAGTATAGGCCTGCCGCGAAGCTGAAGAAAGACTCACCACACAGCAGGAACCGCTTCGCGCAACGTCAGGCAGTAACCCCGGATGGCCGAGGAGGCTTCGTCGGATTTCAAGTCACCGCTGCCAGATTGTTGAATTCGGCGGTCGTATCGCCAATGTCCTCCGGGAGTGTTAACAGAAACAGCCTGCCGAATTCGGCAGGCTATTTCACTTTGTCGACTTTTTCGAACAACTCCGACTACTGAACGGCTGCGAGTGCCGCTTCGTAATTCGGGTGGTCGGCAATTTCGCTGACATACTCGACGTGAGTCAGATTCCCGTCGCCGTCCGCGACGAAAACGGCTCGAGCCAGACAGCGATGCAGCGGGCCGCCCTGAATCAGGACGCCGTATGCTTCGCCGAATCCCGTGCAACGATGACCGCTGAGGGCTTTGATCTTCTCAGCCGATTCCGCTCCGCACCAGCGTTTCTGAGCGAACGGCAGGTCCATGCTGACGACCAGAACTTCAACACCGGCCAGGTTTCCTGCTTCGTCGTTGAAGCGTTTGGTCTCCTGATGACAGGTCGGAGTATCCAGCGACGGCACCGTAATGATGATACGTTTCTTGCCGGCGCTATCGGCCAGCGTTACGTCACCGAGTCCGTTGTCCTGAAGTTTGAAATCAGGAGCCGCGTCGCCCACCTTGAGTTCTGGCCCAGCCAGATCAACGCCGTTTCCTTTGAGTGTCACCGCTCCGCTGCGAACATCCGCCATTCGTTTTCTCCAGAGATGCGAGCCGCCGTCGAAACAGCCCGAAGTGTCCATTGGTTTCCGATTGGGAGTGTGCCGTCTTCGAACAGGCAGCCGCATTCCCTTCCTTTCGGGCGAATCAAACACGACCGCCCGCCGCTGTTGTTCCCTTTAGCTGACTCGGCGATCCGGTACAACAGACCGACCAGTTGACGGACCCGTTCGTGGAGTACCAGACTTTCAATCTTGAAACCCGATTCTCGTCCGCAATTTTGCGTCAACTGAAAACAGGATCCCCGCTGATGCCGCTTTCACTTCGCTACGTCTTCTTTGTTGGACTTGCCGTTTTCGTGTCTGCGACGAGCGCCGTGGCTGCGGAGCCCCTCGCCGATGACAGCAAACTGCCGAATTTTCTGTTCATCATCGCTGACGACTGCACGCATCGTGACATCGGCTGCTACGGCGGTCAGGCGTTGACTCCGAACATTGATCAGCTGGCGAAAGAAGGCATGCGATTTACGCAGTGTTTTCAAGCCGCTCCGATGTGCTCGCCCACTCGACACAACATCTACACGGGCCTCTACCCGGTGAAGAGTGGTGCCTATCCGAATCACACTTTCGCCAAGGACGGAACGAAGAGCGTTGTCCACTACCTGAAACCGCACGGCTATCGAGTCGCTCTGAGCGGGAAGAAACACATTTCGCCTCAGAAAGTTTTTCCGTTCGAAATCTCTGGCGCGAAGAACAACCCGGACATGGACGCCGTCGACACCCTGTTTAAAGAGAGCAAGGATGCGGCCACTCCGTTCTGTCTGTTTGCGTGCTCGAACGAGCCGCACACTCCGTACACAATGGGCGACCCGTCGAAGTACGACGCCGACAAAATCAAGCTTCCAGCCAACTTTGTCGACACGCCCGAGACGCGTGCCCAATACGTGAAGTATCTCGCTGAAATCTCGTACTACGACTGGCAGGTCGGTGAGTGTTTGCGGCTGCTCGACAAGCACGGCCACACAGACAACACACTCGTGGTTGTCGTCAGTGAGCAGGGTTCGAGCTTTCCGTTCTCAAAATGGACGTGCTACGACTCCGGCCTGCAAAGCGCGATGATCGCTCGCTGGCCGGGCAAAATCGCCGCCGGCACAACCAGCCACGCAATGGTCGAGTATGTCGATGTCCTGCCGACATTCCTCAACGCTACCGGGCTGGATCGACCTGAAGTCCTCGACGGACGAAGTTTCCTGCCCGTCCTGACCGGCAATTCAACGAAGCACAAAGACTTCGTATTCGGTCTGATGACGACGCGAGGGATCAACAACGGATCAGACCACTTCGGCATCCGCTCTGTCCGATCCGACAAGTACAAGTACATCGTCAACCTGACTCCGGAAGTGACGTTTAAGAATGCGTGTGTGAGGTTGCCGTCTTTCGTCTCGTGGAAGAAGAAAGCGGAAGCTGGTGATGCTGCCGCAGCAGAAGTCGTTCGCCGATATCAACACCGCCCCGCCGAAGAACTCTACGATGTCACTCGGGACGCGCTCGAATGGAAAAACCTGGCTGACGATCCAAAACTCTTCAAAGTGAAAGCCGAGCTGAAAAACCAACTCGCCATGTGGATGAAAGCTCAAGGCGATAAAGGTGCGGAGACCGAAATGGATGCCTTGGAACACCAGGGACGAAACCGGAAGAATTCCACTGAACCCACGAAAAAGAACGCCAGGAAAGGTGGCCACAAGAAGAAGGCTCAACTCGAGTAGCCGCAGACTTGGGGATCGCGGCCAAAACTAAAGCTTGAGTAATGTCACGCCCTGCCGAAATTATTCACGACGTTTCTGTGTCAGCCATCCAGGTCGGTGAGAAGTCAACAATGCCCGAGTCCGCTCTTGAACTTGCAAATGTCGCCAAGACATACGGTGAGGGCAGCGTCAGTGTTCCCGTCCTGAAAGAAATCAGTGCCAACGTCAATGACGGAGAAAGAATCGCACTGCTGGGCAAGTCCGGCTCGGGCAAGTCAACTCTGTTGAACCTGCTGGGGGGACTTGATCGTCCCACGTCAGGAAGGATGTCCGTTTTCGGTTCGCAACTCGACGATCTGACTTCACGAGAGATGGCTCAGTATCGACTCAACTCTGTCGGCATCATCTTTCAGGGCTACAATCTGCTGTCGATGAAATCCGCTCGGGAGAACGTCGAGTTGCCGTTAATCTTCGGCGGCAAGACGGCGAAGGAACGTCGCAGCGCGGCCGAGCAGGCGCTCGACGCAGTCGGGTTAAGCGACCGGTTGGATCACAAACCGACGGAACTCTCCGGCGGAGAACAACAACGCGTCGCGATCGCCCGGGCACTGGTCAATCAGCCAAAGTTGCTGCTGGCCGATGAGCCGACCGGGAATCTGGATTCCGCGACTGCCGAAGAGGTCATCGACGTCATCTCTTCGTACGTGACTGAGCACTCCATCACGGTCGTACTCGTGACACACGATGACGAACTCGCCGACCGAGTCTCAGATCGAGTCCTGAGAATTCATGACGGCCGATTCGTGGGTGGCAACTCTCCCGCACCATCGGAAACAACCGGCAACGCCGAGGACGATCATTCATGAGAAAGATCGACCTCATCAGGCTTGCGGTGGTCGCTCTGCTGCAGCGGCGGACTCGGACGGCGTTGACGCTGCTGGGCATCGTCGTCGGCGCGTGCCTGCTTGTGTCGAGTCTGGCAGCATTCCGCGGTGTTCATATTGCGATCGAAAATCAGTTTATGGGCTCCGAGAAGCTCCAACGGATTCACATTTCTGCCAGGTACGGCGATCGTGAAGAGGCCGTTGAGCAGGCAGTCGTCGAAGGAAATGTTTCTGATGAACGACGAGCACGATTGAAAAAGGAAATCGCGAGACATTCGCCGAACCGCGAATGGAAACCGACAAAGCCGATCACACCTGAGTTACTGACCGAAATTGCGGAGTTCAAACATGTCGAATACGTCTGGCCGGACCTGGAGCGATACTGGCAATTCTATTGGGACAAGCAGGAAGAACACGGGCGGACGATGTCCACGATTTGCGGTCCCCAGGGGATCGAACATCTGATCGTCTCCGGTCGGGGTTTCAAGTCGGACGACGAAAAGGTCGTGCTCGTTCACGAGTACTACGTTTACGGCTGGGGCTTTCACGACGACGGTCAGGTCGAAGATTTTCTCGGCGAAAAAATCCGTGTCGAAAACTACCACCAAGGCAAACAAGCCGCCGGGTTTCTCGACCACTTCAGCGGTTCCGAATTCAACGTTACGGAGAAAGCATTACTCAGTTCGTTGCTGCGCCGGTTTCCTGAACTGGTCGATCAACTTGAAGTTTCAGACGAGTCAAAAAAGTTGCTGGAGAGAGCGTTCACCGCAGATCCGGAGGAAGAAGATCACGTCGAGATATCCGAAGAATACACCGTCATCGGAGTCTTCCGATCACCAACGGAGGATGAACAAGATGGCCTGCCCTTCACGTGGAAATGGCGCAACAGTGCACTGGTATTTCCCATCCAGACGGCAATCGAACTCAACGGCAAACTGTCAGGGCGAGAGCAGTTCTGGATTGATGGAGCCGTCGTTAAAGCTGACGCCAACGAAACAGTGCGAGACGTCGTCGATTCTCTGGAAGCGACGGGCGTCAATACGCACTCGATGGTCGAATTTCTTGAGCACGTACTGCGAAACCTTGCTTTGATCATGTGGGGCATGACGGGCTTCGCTGCCGCCGCTTTGCTGGTCGCAGCCATCGGCATCACCAACACAATGGTGATGGCCGTGCTGGAGCGAACTCGCGAAATCGGCATTATGAAGGCAGTCGGTGCCAACGAAGCTCAAATCATGAGCATCTTCCTGATCGAGGGTATGTTGCTGGGCCTTGTGGGCGGCACCATTGGAGTGCTCGCCGGCTGGGGGATAGCGTTCGGAATGGATTCCTGGGTCAGGTCAATTCTCGAAGGCGAGTTCAACGACACGATCTCCGAACCGATGTTCGTATTCCCCGCCTGGCTTGCTCTCAGCGTGCCCGTCTTCTGCGGCCTCGTCACAACCGCCGCCGCGTTCTACCCCGCACGCCGAGCCGCACGCATCGACCCAGTGCAAGCGCTTCGTCATGACTGATTCGCTGGCCATCTATTGGCGAGCTTGAGCCTTCTCTTTGATCGCTTTTCGCGAAATGTCCAGCCGACTCGGCCAGGCGAATGATGGAGCCGTTTTCGGATCGTAACCAGTCAGGTGCCCGGTCAAACGCGTCACCGGCTTTGTGTAGACGATTTCCGTAACTCCGAAGACTTCTTCGCACAACTCGGCAAGGCCCGGATCGTATTCAATGAGTTCTTTGCGAGTGTCGACGTGGTTGTGATCATGGTCTGGCGGGCGATTGTTGTTGAACCATGACTGAACTCCTTCGGCAAAGTATTCGGCGTGATTCGTCGATGCATACTTTGTTTTCCACAGCCTGGCCTTCATCGCTCGTTGGTAGGCTGACTTGAGACGATCGTCAAACGTGACATCCACAACGACCATGCCTCGCAGATGGATGTTGTGTGCGAACTCGTGAATCAGGATGTTCTCGGCGTGGTAAGGGTCACCTTTCAGACCGAGCAGGTTTTCCTCGCCGCACGAACAGACTGGGTCTTTCCGTGAACCGCCGAGCCCTCGCGCTCGCGCATCCCAGAAATCCTTAGGCGTCATGTGCGAGTGCTCCGGCACGTCCGTCGTGAATTCGTCATGAGCCATGACCACGAGTCGCGAGCCACCTTCAATCATGGCCTTTCGAACATCCGGCCGCTTTGCCAGCATCATGTCCGCGAGAAACGCCGCTTCTTTCAGGGCGTAATCATTGACCTTTCCGGAACTCACAATCGGGTAGCCATTCGCCGAGACGTACTTCTCGTAGAACGCGGGCAGCTTCATCTCGGACGGCGGTGCAGTCACCTGAAATTTCGCGTGCTCTGCTGCGGGCTGGGGTTCGACTGAGAAAGCCGGCTCTCCGAACAGCACACAGGTCATCGTGAAAACAATCACCGCCTTCATAACTGCTCCACAGAATTGACAGTCCCTGTTCTTCGCGGCTGCACCGACGAGCCACGTGGTCGCAATGTAACAACTCGAACGAACATGACGACGACAAGGTCTGCTGCCGAATCACGACCGCCACTGCCGGCAGATTTCGGAATTCTCCAAACTCAAAGCGGTCACTCAACGATAGAACCTCAAGCGTTCATCATTTCGCCACGCGTCGTGCTCAGCTTTTCCAGAAATGTGACCATTGGACTTGCCTCGAAAGTCGGTCGTGCTCACCATGCTTGGCTGAAGTTTGACGGTTCTTCGCGTTTTGCGGATCTTCCAACCTCAATCCCTCCCCTGCTCTGCCCCGCCCGGATCAATCGCCGTGAATGCTCACACAGCATCCTTCCTGAATGCGTTACTGGTTGCAGCCTTGCCGCTGCTGACTGTTCTTCCTACTGAACTCTCGGCCCAGGGGATTGAGCCAGCAAAACTTTCAGGGCTTGTTATTGACGATACGCAGGCGGAACTTGTCGGGGAGTGGCTGTCGAGCACCAGCGTCGCGCCGTACCTCGGTGAGTCGTATATTCACGACCAGTCAAACGGCAAAGGTGAGAAGTCGGTCAAGTTCACGTTCCGTGTCAATAAGCCCG
>Ga0316208_1001664_pt1 | contig 20125 bp, 15 predicted proteins | sample 3monopyrite_MG_FD_204944 | JGI IMG/M metagenome (GOLD analysis project Ga0316208, IMG submission 204944) | Microbial mat bacterial communities from mineral coupon in-situ incubated in ocean water Damariscotta River, Maine, United States -... | ecosystem: Environmental > Aquatic > Marine >...
AAGCTATCCCTTTTCGAAAAAATATTGTGATTTTTTGATTCGAATTTTGACTAAATTATGAGAGAAATAATTTTCGTTTTCTTGTTTCAATTCCCGATATTTTTTACAAATTATTGGTGAGCTTAATAACTAATTTCTGCTTTTTTAAACTATGCCTTTGTCTTCTCTTTGATTTATTAACAAGGTAGCCCTACCTATAAAATTTAGACATAAAAAAACCACTTAGATTGCTCTAAGTGGTTATCTTATATGGCGTCCCCAAGGGGAGTCGAACCCCTGTTACTGCCGTGAAAGGGCAATGTCCTAGGCCTCTAGACGATGGGGACTAAAAACTAGTCTTCGTCGTTACGTTCGGATAAAAGCGTTGTTACCGTGCCGGTAAACAAGACAATAAATCCAACGGGTATGATAGTGCCAAGCCAAATTATCGCGTTTTCGTTCTCATTTAAAAGAAGTGTAAACCCAATTATCATACCGCTAACGGTGAGTAAAATTCCTGCAATAACGGCAAATTTTCCTGCCTTATGCATCTGAATTTTCTCGTTTCTTCATACAGGTTATAGTCATTAAAACTTACCTTGTATTTGGTGGAGCTAGGCGGGATCGAACCGCCGACCTCTACACTGCCAGTGTAGCGCTCTCCCAGCTGAGCTATAGCCCCTGTAAGAGAGCGCGCAATTTACGTTGTCAGGCCAATTATGTCAATGAATTTCTTAAAAAATTAGCATTTTTTTATGGCTTGCTTCACTCTAGCCCGGTAAGCCCCGCTTCTCTCATAAAAAGCTGTTGCAGACGGTTTTTTAACCTGCCGCTTCCAGCTTTGCCCAGGTGTCGCGCAGTGTCACCGTGCGATTGAAAACAGGCTTTCCATTGCTCGAATTTTCACCATCCCGGCAGAAGTAGCCTTCGCGCTCAAACTGAAAACGCTCACCTGCTTCGGCCTCGTCAAGTGAGGCTTCGAGATAACACGCTGTTAACGTTTGTAGTGATTCAGGATTAATATAATCGGTAAATTCTTTACCTTCTTTAGCGGCAGCGTCAGGGTTTGCGTGGGTGAATAAGCGATCATACAGGCGAACTTCCGCTTCCATACACTGAGAAGCCGAGACCCAGTGGATCACACCTTTTACCTTACGACCATCGGCAGGATTTTTATTATGCGTATCAGGATCATAAGAACAACGTAACCCGGTTATTTCGCCATTGCTATCTTTAATCACCTCATCACAGCGAATAACATAGGCATTGCGTAAACGCACTTCACCACCCGTCTTGAGCCGTTTGTATTTGTTATTCGCCTCTTCTTTAAAATCATTTCTATCAATATACACTTCCCGCGTGAAAGGAATAACACGTTTTCCCATTTCTTCTTTTTGCGGATGATTGGGCGCTTCTAATTGTTCCACTTTATCTTCCGGATAATTTTCAATCACCACTTTTAATGGATTCATCACAGCCATACGACGCGGTGCAGTTTCATTCAAATCTTCACGTATACAATTTTCTAACACAGCCATTTCGATCGAGTTATCGGATTTTGTTACACCAATGCGATCGCAAAAATCACGAATGGATGCAGGGGTAAAACCACGACGACGCAAACCGGCAAGGGTGGGCATACGAGGATCGTCCCAACCCGAGACATAATGCTCATCGACCAGTTGAGTGAGCTTACGTTTACTCACAATCGTGTATTGTAAATTCAAACGTGAAAATTCAATCTGTTGTGGATGGCATGCAATACTAATATTATCCAACACCCAATCATATAACGGACGATGATCTTCAAATTCTAGGGTGCATAATGAATGCGTAATACCTTCTAGGGCATCCGAAATAGGATGGGTGTAATCGTACATCGGATAAATACACCATGCCTCACCTGTCTGATGGTGAATTACACCGTGACGAATACGGTATAAGGTTGGGTCACGCATATTCATATTCGGTGATGACATATCAATTTTTGCACGCAAGACACGTTCACCATCTTTAAATTCACCGGCCGTCATTTTTGCAAACAGCTCTAAATTTTCTTCTACACTGCGTGAACGATTTGGGCTGTCTTTGCCCGGCTCTTGTAATGTGCCGCGATAGGCCCGCACCTCCTCGGCATTTAAATCACAGACATAGGCTTTACCGGCTTTGATTAACTCAACCGCAAAATCATGTAGTTGTTGAAAATAATCTGAGGCATAGCGAACCTCATTGTTCCATTTAAAACCTAACCATGACACATCTTGCTGAATTGAATTAACAAACTCTTCTTTTTCTTTTGTAGGATTGGTGTCATCAAAACGTAAGTTACAGCTACCGTTAAACTCAATGGCTATACCAAAATTCAAACAAATCGATTTAGCATGACCAATGTGTAAATAACCGTTTGGCTCTGGTGGAAAGCGGGTCACCACTTTGCCGTCATTCTTACCTTTGGCAATATCAGCATCAATGTATTGCTGAATAAAGTGACGGGGTTTTGTTATTTCGTTTGTATCGCTCATTATTAAACCTTAAAAATGCTTACCGCTAAGACGCAGAGAACGCAAAGAAGAATGTCATTCAATATCGTATTTTATGGTTGAAAATACTTTTTCCATATTCCTGTATCTTACTCTAAAAGAAAAACATACAACGTTTTAGTTTTACTTCGTGTCCACTGCGCCTTTGCGCTGAAAAATCATCAGGACTCAGTTCGGTTTGCTATGTACTCTAATGCCTTATCAATACGTCGGCTACAGGCTTCTTTACCAATTAAATAAACCGTTAAATCCAGGCTTGGTGATGCTGCGCCACCGGTTACCGCTACGCGTAGTGGTGTCCCTACTTTACCCATTTTAACCTCCAATTTTTCTGCAACACCATGAATCACATCGTGTATTGCTTCTATGTTCCAGTCATCTAATGCATTAAGATCAGCCTGTGCTGTTTGTAAAACTTCAGCCGCAACCGGGCGTAATTGTTTCTTCGCCATTTTCTCATCAAACATTTCAAAATCGCGATAATAAAACTGACTCACCTCGGCTAGCTCAACCAGGGTTTGAGCACGCTCCCGTTGTGCAACAACGACATCTTCCAGCTTTGGTCCTATAGATGGATCAATACCGAGGTTACCTAAATGCACACTCAGTAATTGTGCAATACGTGAAGCATCTTCTTCTTTTTTTAGATATTGCGCATTAATCCACTGTAGTTTTTCGGTATTGAAGGTGGACGGGGCTTTATTCACATTCACCACATCAAACAATGAAATCATTTCGTCTAACGAAAATAATTCCTGATCACCATGCGACCAGCCAAGCCTGACCAAATAATTCAGCACAGCTTCGGGCAAGTACCCCATTTCGCGATAATCAACCACACTCGTTGCGCCATGACGTTTTGATAAACGCGCCCCGTCTTCACCTAAAATCATCGGTACATGGGCAAAAGTTGGCACGCTCATATTGAGTGCCTGGTATAAATTTATTTGCCGCGGTGTATTATTAATGTGATCATCACCACGTACCACATGAGTGATTTTCATATCGTGATCATCAACCACAACAGATAGATTATAGGTGGGTGAACCATCAGTACGTTTAATAATAAGATCATCAAGCTCACTATTTTGCACTGTGATTAAACCACGCACTAAATCACCAAACTGAACCGCACCTTGTTGTGGATTCTTAAAGCGGATTACATGGGGTTGATCAGCAGACACCTCTTTGTCGCGACAGTGACCGTCATAACGTGGCTTTTGTTTAGCCGCCATTTGCTGTTCGCGTAATTCATCGATACGTTCTTTTGAGCAACTGCAACGATATGCATGACCTTGCGACAATAATTGCTGAATCACTTCTTCGTAGCGTTCAAAACGGTGGGTTTGATAGAAAGGCCCTTCATCATAATCCAGCCCCATCCACGCCATGCCTTCAAGAATGGCATTGACAGATTCCTCGGTAGAACGCTCAAGATCGGTATCTTCGATGCGCAATACAAATTTACCGCCGTGTTTACGAGCGTAAAGCCAGGCGAATAAAGCCGTACGGGCACCACCAATGTGTAAATAACCGGTTGGACTGGGGGCAAAACGGGTCCGGATGGACATAACTTCTCCAAATTAATAACAACAAAATTAAAGCCGCTATTGTAACCATCCACGGCTAAAATTACACCGGCTTGAGCTTTGGAATTTTAATTAAAGATGGGGGACCCTCAGGATCAGAGGTCATTTTGTTCCGGTAACAGGAACTCTTTAGCATAATTAAGGTGTACCGATTCATTAATAAACACCTCAAACAAATCAGGATCAATATGCCCTGTTTCACTCATTTTTCTCAAAATTGGAATCGCTTGTGATAATTTCATTGGATCTTTATAAGGTCTATCCTGAGCCGTTAATGCTTCAAAAACATCTGCTATAGCCATAATTCTGGCTTGAACGGACATCTCATGTTTTTCCAGGCCCTTAGGGAAACCTGTGCCATCAACACGCTCATGGTGCCCCCCAGCGTATTCAGGAACATTTTGTAAATGTTTTGGGAAAGTCAAAGTATCCAGCATTTTTATTGTTGCTACAATATGGTTATTAATAATTGCCCGTTCTTCTTCGGTTAAAGTGCCTTTTCGAATACAAAGATTATTCACTTCATCCTGCGTTAACAGAGGCTGCTTCTTACCTTCATTATCCGTCCACTCTAATTGTGCCCAGTTTTTAACCCTGTTAACGTCTTCATCACTCATAAACTCGCGGCCTTTATTATGGTGACGAATAAATAAACAAATTTCTTTTAAACAATCGAGTTTTTTATTGTAACGAGTTTCAACATCCTTTTTATTTTCGCCATTAGCAATGGCCGTTAACTTCTCAATTTCAATATCACGCCTTATCACTTCTGTACGTAAATAAACCAGTTCAATACGATCAAAAATTTTTTCTAATTTAGTTGCCTTGTCCATTACAAATTCAGGGGTCGTTAACTTTCCACAGTCATGTAACCAGGCTGCAACTTCCAGCTCATAGCGATCAGCATCGCTCATTGCAAAAGATTGAAGTTCACCTGTTGATGTTTTATGTGCAGCTTCAGCCAGCATCATGGTGATTTTTGGAAGCCGCTCACAATGTCCACTGGTATAGGGTGACTTTTCATCAATTGCCGTCGCAATTAACTGAACTAAAGAGTTAAACAACTCATTTAAACAATCGATTAACTGCTTATTTGTAATCGCCACCGCGGCCTGGCTGGTTAAAGACTCTATTAACCTTTGTTCTTCAACATCGAAAGGAATTATTTCGCCTGTATCAACTGACTGAGCATTAATTAATTGCAGTACACCTATCACTTCATTCTCATGATTCTTCATTGGTACAGCTAAAAAAGACTGTGAATGGTAACCCGTATTCTTGTCAAACTGATAAGTCCCTGAAAAATCATAGCTTTCAGCATTATAGGCATCAGCAATATTAATAGATCGGTCTTCAATAACCGACTGAGTCACAACCATACTTAAATTTGGAGATTCATCCTCATGGTAAAGATTAATCGGCTTAAAAGTGATGGGTTTATCAGTATTAATGCCAAGCTGTAAATTAAGAGAGTCCGTTTGTATAACAACCATCTCAAGTTTTTTATCTGCTGTTAGCAAATAAATCGTGCCACCATCAGCATTGGTTATATTTTTTGCAGCAACAAGAATTTGTTCAAGCAGAGAGGAAAAATCTTTTTCAGCAGATAATGCAATACCTACTTCATTGAGCAGGTTGATTTTACTAAATAAGTTGCTTTCTTGTTTATTCAAGTAAATAGTCCCCATTACTACAAGAACATTATTTATGGTAGGGAAAGCATAAACTGGCCATGACACAACTGGTCGTGAAACTAAACCTTACACGAGAAAATACAGCTCTTTAAGTCAGAGCTTTATTATAAAAATCACAAAGCTCCATTACGTAAGTATTGACTAAAAGGAGGGATAGCTAAAAAATTACTTTATCGTGAACAATTTTTCAAAATTAGAAATTGCAAAAATTTTCTTGATATCATCACTACAACCTGAAATTGTTATATTTGCACTTTCATTACCCGCATGTTCTCGTAGTAGCAAAAGCATACCTAAAGCAGAACTATCGATATAGTCCGTTTTTGACATATCGATTGTATAAGCAGAACCCGCCTTTTCATTACGATAAATATTTCTAAAATCATGGTGAGCATTGAAATCAAACCGACCATCTATGGTTATCAATACTGAATTGCCATCGTCACTTACATTTCCTGAAATTGCCATACTTTATTTCCTTGCGTTGTTATATTAATTCGAGTTCCAGTTAAAAGAAGTCCGGACACCAGACAAGAACAATATTCAAATAAGAGCATACTTTAAAACCCGTAATTTTACATACTTCATTATAGCGGCAGCTTTGAAAAATTCTTAAATTTAAAAGCGCAGTTAAAATATTTAACCTAAAAAATTTACGTTAATAGCTGAAAGAACCGGATAAAATTACTGACAATCAAATAAAGGTCTAAATAGAGATCGACTCTTTACATTCCCGATACTCCGGCCATCGCCTTTAACTGAAGTAAATACTTTATAAGCTGTTGTTATACAAAGCTATTTTAATTTTTTTCGCTTAACCAGATGCATTGACCTTTTGTCATATCATTAATACTCTGAAGGCGGCTATCATGTGCAGCAAGCTCGTCATTTGATGCCCTAATTACCTTTAGTTTTCCTGTGTCTACTGTAACACTTCTCGGTAAACTCACAGCGGCATCACGACTTTCACCATCTGCACTGCCACCGAGTGAAAGTGCAGTTTGTCCGCCGGTCATGGCAAGATAAGTATCAGCAAGAATCTCAGCATCCAGCAATGCGCCATGTAAATCACGCTGTGAGTTATCAATGTCATAACGCTTGCACAATGCATCGAGGTTATTCTTCTGCCCCGGATGCATCTTTTTTGCCAGTACAAGCGTATCTAAAACCGTACAAATGTTGGCGATATGATTTTGTTGTTGATTGAGCAGGCTAAGCTCATGGTTAATAAAGCCAACATCAAAGGGCGCATTGTGAATAACAAGTTCAGCACCGCGAATAAAATTTAAAAAATCATCAACGATATCGGCAAAAAGGGGTTTATCAGCAAGAAAAGCCGTAGTAATGCCATGAACCTCTAACGCACCCTCTTCACTATCACGTTGAGGATTAATATATTGATGGTAGCTATTGCCGGTCAAACGGCGATCAATAACCTCAACGCAACCAATCTCAATAATACGATTGCCGAGCTTAATATCTATACCAGTTGTTTCTGTATCGAGTACTATTTGACGCATTTAAAATCTCTTAATTCTATAAAATGACATTAACAGGATATCAAATTGATGAAAGTATCATAATTCATCGATGCCCTGGTTTGCTAACTCATCGGCAATCTCATTTTCATCATGTCCGCTATGCCCTTTCACCCATACCCATTCAATATCATGGTTTTCGCGCGCTTTATCGAGGCGTTGCCATAGATCCACATTTTTTACCGGCTTTCTAGCGGCTGTTTTCCAGCCGCGTTTTTTCCAGTTTTCCATCCATTCATTAATGCCTTTCAATACATACTGTGAATCGCTAGTGACTTTAACTTTACACTCACGTTTCAAGCTCTCTAATGCCTGAATAACCGCCATTAATTCCATACGGTTATTCGTCGTTTCTGCTTCACCACCACAAAGGCGCTTTTCATGATCATTAAAGCGCAATAAAACACCCCAACCACCCGGCCCAGGATTACCCCGGCAAGCGCCATCGGTAAACGCTTCAATAACATCACTCACATTTTGTTCCTATTTGTTGCTTCAAGACTGCCCGCGATAACTTTACGTCGACTTTTTCGCCAGTTTGGACGAATGGGTGTCAATGTTTGAACCCGCTTACGGGCAACAATGGCATAACCCGCTCCAAAATTAGTGAAAAAACGTTGTCCAATTCTCTCTAAAAATGACATTTTATTGAGCAGCTTTTCATTTTGAATCGGTAGCTGGTAAAAATAACCTTTTCGTTCAATCACATCAAAACCCAGTAAAGATAACCAGTCGATCACCCGGGAACTGGCTAAAAAACGTGCATTCCAGGGTGGCTGAGTTCGCCAAAACAGGCAAAGGCGAAAGATATTCCAAATACTCCAGGGATTAAAGCCAAGAATAACAACATGCCCCTCAGCAATCAAAACGCGTTCTGCTTCACGTAAAACCTGGTGAGGAAATGATGAAAACTCTAAAACATGTGGTAAAACAACAATATCAAGACTATCGGATTTCATCGGTAAATGAGCAAGGTGTGACTGACAACTAATCCCCTCAGTCAACACATAATCCAGGCAAATATGTGATGCCACGCGACTACTCTTAAGCCAATTCCCCGCCTTTTTTTCTAACTTAATTTCGGGGCAGCCGCATTGTAATAAATAGTAACCGAATAAATTGGGTAAACAGCTTTCTAAAGTCTCTTTTTCGCGTTGTCCCAGTTTATTTCCAAGTTCACTTTCGTACCATGACTGGAATTGCTGCCATTTTTGCACATCACTGTATGCCGTATTCTCATCCGGCTGCTTTAAAAATTTTGGGCTAAACTTTGCAAACATGTTTATCCTAATGACTCACTAATATTATTTTATGGAAGAGAGCCACAGTCCCCACTTTAAGCGGTTGACCTCGCGCCCTTTAATCCATAGCATACGCTATAATATACGCTATCTAATTAAAATCACTAAAAAATTTATAATGCTGAATCTATCAATTGCTCAAAAGTCCATTACGACAGTCCCAAAGTCCTTTTTTTCGTTGTTTATCATTACGCTTTCTGGCCTCTTACTTAATGGCTGCTCGTCGCTACAACCCACTCAAACAGAAATAACCGCCACAGAAATAGCAACACCGCTTTCAACCGCACAAACACCAGCTCATATAGAGTTATCACCTACAACGCGTTTAGATGTATGGGAACGCATTCGTAATGGCTTTGATTTGCCTGATGTTGAGCATAAAAGAATCGATCAGGAACTACGCTGGTTTAAGCGCCACCCAACTTATATGAAGCGTGTCGTTGAACGCGCACGTCCATACTTACACTATATTATTGAAACAGTAGAAGCCGCCGGAATACCGTCTGAACTTGCTCTTCTGCCTATCGTTGAAAGCGCGTTTCAGCCTTTCGCCTATTCACATGGCAGAGCGGCGGGTATCTGGCAGTTTATTCCCGCTACCGGCAAACGTTATGGATTAAAACAAAACTGGTGGTATGACGGTCGTCGTGATGTGCACGCCTCAACCATCGCCGCGGTAAATTTACTCGAAAACCTTCATCGTAATTTTAACGGCGACTGGATGCATGCTTTAGCAGCATACAACACCGGAGATGCCCGCGTTAAACGATCGATACGCCGTAATAAACGTAATGGTAAACCAACCGATTTTTTCTCCCTACGTTTGCCAAAAGAAACCCGCGCTTATGTGCCTAAACTATTGGCACTAAAAAAGATCATTAATAACCCCGAAGCATTTGGCATAGAACTAGATGAAATTCCTGATCAACCTTATTTTGAAAAAGTTACACTTGACAGCCAAATCGATCTTGCTCTGGCAGCTGAAATGGCCGGTTTACCTTTAGACGATATTTATCATTTAAATTCCGGCTATAACCGCTGGGCAACCTCACCCAGTGGCCCTTATGATTTATTAATTCCTGTCACGCACTCTGAAGGCTTTAAAGAAAAGCTCGCTGAAGTCCCTGCAAATAAACGCATACGTTGGATCCGTCACCGTGTTCGCAAAGGCGAAACACTCGGCACCATTGCACAAAAATATCATAGCAGTGTCCGTACCATTAAACGCGTTAACCACTTACGTGGAAAAATGATACGCGTCGGACGTGGTTTAACCATTCCTGTTGCAAGCCGCTCATTGCGTGAATACCGTTTAAGTGCCAACCAACGAAAAAGTAAATTACAAAATATTCCTCGCCAGGGCCGCAAGGTCTCACACATTGTTCAATCCGGTGATACCTTTTGGGATCTGGCGCAATACCATCGCGTTGCTGTTAAACAATTAGCAAAGTGGAATAGCATGGCACCCCGTGATCGTCTACAAACCGGGCAGAGCTTAATCATCTGGTCGCGTCGTGGTAGTGACGTTTCAGCACATAACAACGAAACATTATCCGCGCCACCACGTCGCAATATCACAAAACGAATCGGCTATAAGGTAAGACCGGGTGATTCACTGGCGAGAATTTCCAGTAAATTCAGAGTAAGCATTCAACAACTTAAGCGCTGGAATAAAAGCATCCGTACTAAAAAATATTTACAACCAGGACAATGGTTAACATTGATAGTAGATGTAGCAAGACAGTCAGGAAGTTCTTAATACACTTCTCTTTAGCAGCAGAAATAGTCAACAAGTAAAAAATCTAAACTGAGTTTTGTATTTTGTAAAAGTCTAGCGCATTTTGATAAAAGACATTCTTTGCAGCATTTTCACCCAAAGTTTCGGCGACAAGCATAAAATCTCTATCTGTATATGGTTTTGGAGCCCTGGTCGATGGTAAGTCAGTACCAAATAATAGCGAATGAGGGTTGGCAGAGTACAATATTTTCAAAGAACTCTTAACATCAAAATCTACTCTGCTAAAACCCGTTGCTTTCACTTTTACACCTTTTTCGGCGAGTTTGGTTAGTAATTTTAAACCTGACTTGCTTAAGCCTAAGTGATCGATACTAACTGAAGGCAAGGTAATAATTTTATCGTAGATTTCTGCTAACTCAGCAGAGTCAAGGTATAGCTCGATATGCCAACCAGCAAGTTCATGTATTCTTTGAGCCATTGACGAAAGATGCTTTATATCTTCAGAGCCCCCTCGCTTTAAATTAAAACGAACTGCCCTGATACCAGACTTATTTAAGTTAATAATTTCTTCATCTTTCACATCAACCGGAAGCTGAGTCACACCAACATAAGAAGGCCCAATTTTTTTTAATGCATCAATTAAGTAAGTCTGATCGAAAGCCTGAAATGAACCTGAAACAACAGTACCTCCACATAAATTATATTCAGACATTTTTTTCAAATAATCATCACATGTAAATTTTTCAGGTATATAACCATTGTTAGGGATCAACGGATAATGTTTATCAATAATGTGAAAGTGACTATCAAAAAATTGAAATTTATTTAGCAAGTCATATTGTCCAGTTTGTATATCATTAATATCTGCTTTGGGTCAGCTCTGTGCTCACAACTATCTACTTTATTGTCCTCTAAAGAAAGAAGCATGTAACAGCTCTTTGGTATAACTATTTGTAGTACTTTCAAAAAGCATTTCAGTTAAATCTTCTTTTCGATTACTTGAGCTCACGCATCTCCATCGAATTATACACCATGGTTCTCAAACACCACGCGCGGCACAGCCGCCATTAATTCTTGTGTATAGGCTTCTTTAGGTCTTGAGCATATCGCCTCTGTGTCACCATACTCAACAATTTTACCACTGCGCATCACCGCAACATAATCACTAATGTATTCAACCACAGAAATATTATGAGTGATAAAGAGCAAAGTTAAATTATGTTGTTCTTTTAAGTTTAGCAAGATTTGCAGAATTTCTGCCTGCACAGAAACGTCCAGCGCACTGGTGACTTCATCACAAACGATAAACTCAGGCTCAAGCACTAAAGCCCGCGCTATCCCAATACGCTGACGTTGGCCGCCAGAAAATTCATGCGGATATCGCCATAAATGCTCTTCTTCCAGATTCACTTGTAATAATGCTTGCTTGGCTAATTCAACTCGTTCCTCATAATTCTCGCCGATACCATGCACTGACATGGGTTCGATGAGTGTCGTTGCAATCGTTAATCGAGGGTTTAATGATGACATAGGATCCTGAAATATTGCCTGAATACGTTTGCGGTAAGGCTGCATTTCTTTACGAGCTAAATGACTGAGGTCTTTACCATCAAATTTAATACTCCCTTTTGTCGTGTCGATTAAACGCAGGATAGCCCGACCGAGTGTTGTTTTTCCGCAGCCTGACTCTCCCACTAAAGAAAGTATTTTTCCTTTTTCAATATTGAGTTTAATTCCATCTACCGCTTTAACATGATCAACCGTGTGCCTGAACACCCCTTTCTTAATTGGAAAATAGACTTCGACACCATCAAGTTCTAGCAGGGGGGAATAACTGTCATTGCTGACAGTTTTTTTCTTTGTCTGATGTTTTTTTAGGTTTTCAGGTAAAGCTGCTATGAGTTGCCGGGTATATACATGTTTAGCTTGTTTTAAAATTTGTTCTAATGAGCCTGACTCAACTATTTTTCCTTTTTTCATAACAGCCACTTGATTGGCCATTTCTGAAACAACACCGAAATCATGCGTAATAAATAAAATACTCATTCCTGTTTTCGCTTGCAGCTCTTTCATTAAGCGTAAAATTTCAGCTTGCACGGTAACATCTAATGCAGTGGTAGGTTCATCTGCAATCAATAAGTCGGGCTCACAAGCGATTGCCATCGCTATCATAATACGTTGCCGTTGTCCGCCTGATAAGCGATGAGGATATTCGTTGATACGTTGTGCTGCATCAGGAATTTGTACCTGTTCTAATGCTGCAATTGTTTTTATTTTTGCAGCTGCATAACTCATCTCTGGCCAGTGTAATTGCAAGGCTTCAATAATTTGATCACCAATGGTCATTACCGGGTTTAGCGAAGTCATAGGCTCCTGAAAAATCATAGCAATACGTGAGCCACGAATGGCACGTTTATCACTTTCTTCCAAAGTGAGAATATCAACCTGTTTCGTCTTGTTATCTTGCTGACGATATTGAAAATGAATCTGGCCAGCAGGGTGATGACTTATACTTTCAGGTAAGAGTTGGATAATAGATAAAGCACAAATCGACTTACCGCTACCCGACTCTCCAACCAGACAAAATGTTTCACCTTTATTAATGCTGAAGCTAACATCATCAACCGCTTTAACGAGATTTTCTCCGGCACCCAGATAGGTTTTTAAGCCGGTTACCGATAATAGTTCGTTCATGCTTTTTTATCCGCTTTATTAAGTTGCGGATCGATGGCATCACGTAATGATTCACCCATTAAGTTGTAAGCAAATACCGTTAAGAAAATTGCTCCCCCCGGGAACACCGCCATCCACCAGTTAAAAGTTGATGAACGCACCGCCTGATTCAGCATTTGCCCCCATGATGGGTCATCAACTAAACCCAGGCCTAAAAAACTTAACGTCGCTTCAGCTAAAATAGCAGAAGCTACACCAAAACTGACGCCGACTAAAACAGGCGCAATACCATTGGGTAACATATGGCGAAATAAGATTGAGCGCAAAGGTAAACCACAGGCTACTGCAGATTGCACAAAGTCTTGCTGGCGTAACTTTAAAAATTCGGCACGTACGTATCTTGCATAACCAGACCAGCTGGTTAAACCAATAATCACCATCATGATATAAAGACTACGCCCAAAAAACGCGACAAAGGTAAGCAATAAAAACAATGTTGGAATGGCTTCAAATATTTCAACAAGACGCATGCCTATCATATCCATGACACCCGAATAAAACCCCATCAAACCACCAATGATGACACCAATAATTAATGCAATACCCGTGGCAATAAAACCAATACCTAATGCAATACGTGAAGCGTGAACCATACGACTCAATACATCGGCCCCGTTTTCATCCGTACCAAAGATATGCGTACGTGTTTCAGCTTTTAATGGCGCTTCTAACCCTGTATCCCCCTCATCGCGAATATAATCTTTGGCTGAATAGGCAATGGGTGCCCAGATAACCCAGTCATATTGATTTTTACTTTGTTTTTCCCGGTATTGTTCATAGGTTGTTAGTTGCGGCGGTGAAACAAAAGCACTAGTCAATCCACCCACAAGAACAAGTACTGTTGTCAGAATTATAATTGTGGTTTTCATCGACGTTTTTTTAACAATTAAAAAAACTACCGTAAAAAACAAAGCCAGTAAGGTAATATCAGCAGCACTGATGAAAGTCAGCAAAGGGCTGGATATAACCCCCTTCTCACTCAATATCCATGGATGTGAGTTAGCTATAAAAGGGGCGAACACGGCAACAACTGTCAGCAGGAATATCCAAATTAAACCTAAGCGTGCGCCCCATTGCGAAAAAGCAAGGCGTAAGATATTTGCGGCATAACCACTATTATTCCGGGTTGATGGTGTTAATTGTTTAGACTTAATCATAACTCACTCTTGGATCGGCTATGGCATAACAAATATCCGCAATCAAATAACCTGCCAGCGTTAAAACACCACTGACAAAGGTAATCGACAGGACTAATTCACGATCGCGCCCTTTCACCGCTTCTACCGCAAGCTTACCCATTCCATCAATACTAAATATCGACTCGACTATCACTGAGCCGGCTAATAGTCCCGGTAATAAACTTGCGGACACCGTAATTAAAGGTAGTAAACTATTTCTAAAAACATGTCGCCATAAAACATCTTCTTCTGCCACACCTTTAGCACGCGCGGTTCTGGCAAAGTCGGCCATTAAATTTTCTAAAACAGAGGTACGGGTTAACTTTGCTAAAAAAGCAAAACTGCCATAGGCCAGACACAATACCGGTAAAAACAAATGCCAGAGACGATCAAGTAAAAAGCCCCGGGTAAACTCACCTTCAAAATAGGAAACACTAACGACGATCCCGAGCAACATACCCAGCAAACCAATAAAAGAATAGCGTAAAGCAAGATAATCACTATAAGCAATCGCACCGATTAATACAGCCAGCAGTAGCATCAGGAAAAGATAGGTGAAGCTTGAAGTCACGCCCGGCAAACTTGCCGCCATAAAATATCCAAGCATCATGCCCACCAGGCTAAAAATAAGCACACGAAAAATTTCATTTTTAATTCGGGCAAGCGCGATAAATCCAAACAAACCAATTAACATCATGCCAAACAACATTCCAACATCGCCGATATTTTCCCAATGCGGAAGAAAGGGCATATCAAGTGCTTCACGATGACTTAATCCAGCAGTTGGAAACCAGTGCCAGTATTGTTCACTGGCAAAAAAACCGATCAACAATACACCTGCTAACATCGTTGGTATCGACCAAAGACCCAGCATGGTGACACTGGTGCCAACATCAAAAGCCTGACCACGTTTCACTGCGGCTTGTACTCCGATACCAATTGAAATGAGGTAAATCAAGGGAATTGAAATAAGGTTGAGCAAAAGTGTGATGGGTAAGTTTTCTTTAATAAGATCGATTACAGAGCGGCCATAACGAAAACTTTTTCCAAGATCGATGCCTTTCCAGAATGAAAACCCATTTATTTCACTGTTTTCATCAAAGGTAAAACCAACAGGCGAAAGATTATTTAACCAGCGCAGGTACTGCACAGGAGCAGGATCGCCCAAGCCGTAAATCTTATTATAATAATCTGCCAGTGCTTTTTTTGCGGCAGGTTCCAGGTTCTGGCCTTCAATTAAACTTTGTGCGGTAATACCACCGGGTGATGCTGCCATCACCATAAAGACGACCAGAGTTATTCCCAACAAAGTTGGAAACATCAATAAAATACGCCGGATAATATAGGTTAACATTAATCAAATAATCTAGTTATGATATTTTTGTTGTTTGCTTGGTACATAAATTTCCACCGGTATAAATCCCAGGTTCAAACCTAAGTTTGTGACTTTTAAATTTTTAATTCGCTTATCAATAAAGCTCAACGATTGCCGGCGTACTAAAAAAGTATAAGGTTGATCTTCATAAATAATTCTTTCTGCTTTTTGCCATAACGGCATACGTTTATCTTCATCAACCGTCGCTCTCGCGATATCAATCACTTTATCTAACTCAGGATTAATGTAATGTACAAAATTATCTGCATTTTCATCAACTTGATTTCCGTGTAAATACTGATAAATATCTGTTTCTACCCCACTCGTCCAGCCTAAAGTAATTGCATCAAAATCTCTTGAAGTCAGTATATCAATCATGACCGACCATTCGCTCGGTTTCGGTTTTAATATAATGCCTGCACGCGCATAAAGATCTTTTAGAAACAGCACCATACGCTTTGAGTCTTCACTATCTTGCGAGTAAACCATTTCAAAACTAAAATCATTACCCTGCTTATCTTCTAAAACACCATCACCATTACTGTCTTTATAGCCTGCTTGTAAAAGTAATTCTTTCGCTTTGGCCGGATTATACTTTCTGGGTTTTAATGATTTGTCATGTTGTTTACTTCTCGGGCTAAACGGGCTTATAGCCGTTTCTGCATAACCCAGCCAGATTTCTTTATTTAACCTGTCACGATCAGTTAAATAAGTCATTGCTTGGCGAACCCGTTTATCTTTAAAACGCGTGGATTTATTTTGTCTTTTTTGATTCCAGGCAATGTATGAATATCCACTAACCGGATTCATATAATTAAAGTGCTGTGTACGTTTTTTTAGTTGTTTATCATCTAACAGTTTTTTATATTCGATTGGACGCGACGAATACATATCAATTTCCTGATTACGAAAAGTTGTTAATCGTGCACTGTCATTTTCAATAATTTTCCATATTATCCTGTCAAATGAAGGCGACACCGGTGCCCAATAACGAGGGTTGCGGCTTAACTCTATAATACCTTGATCCGGTGTCCATCCCTTCGGATCTTTTATACGATAAGGCCCCGAACCTAATAATAAGCCCTTCGATTCATTAAAGACCTGAGGCTTCTTTAAATAAACCTGATAAAAATGTTTTGGGAGAATTTTAAGTGCGCCCGCTAAAGATAAGGCATTAAAGTACGGTTCTTTAAATTCAAATATTACTGAATATTTATCCGCTGCAGTGACTTTATCAATTTTTTCTAAATAAGCACGATCACGCGGCGCAGCAATACGTTCGTCCATTATAAAATTAAAGGTAAAAACAACATCCTCAGCCGTTAACGCTTTGCCATCAGAAAACTTAACATCCGAACGCATATCAAACGTAATGGTCAAGCCGTCTTTACTGGTTTGCCAACTATTTGCTATTAAGCCTTCCCATTCTAATGAATCTGGATTGCGCGATAGAAGCGATTCAAAAATATAATCCTGTACATAGCTGGCATAAACATCCTGAGAGATCAGCGGGGTTAATGTTTTTAAACTTGTGCTAAAGGCGTTAACAAACCAGTCCCCCTCCGCATAATCTTTTTTCAAACTGGCTTTATATGCCCGTTTGAAAGTATCGGGTAAATCATTGCCCACCTGATTATTGTTATCTTTAACAGAAGTAACCCCGCTTTTAATTTGGCGCTCCAATAATCGTACTGTCCCTCTTAAACCGCGAATATCTTCAGCTTGTTCTTCCATGCTGCGCTGTATTTCTGTCATTTTTAACCATTGCCGATCAACCATGTACATCGACAAAATAATCAGCAAAATAATAAAGCCCAGGGATAAAAATAAAATGAGATCTTTTTTGTTAAAACGCTTGTCCATACGAATCGAAGAACCTTTTTAATTATAATAATTTGGAAATTAACCTCAAATTTATTGCTGGTAACAATAAATAGCAAGATTTTACACTTTTCCCCACCGCTAATGTAATGTGCATTGCCCACTCATGCAATCCCCAAACTAGTCTCTTAGCAACGATAAGGGTATGATATGCCCATTGGATCGATGAATTTGAAATAAGTTCATCGTACACACATATTTGAGTAAAAAATAAGAATTAAAGGAGAACACAAATGGGCTTTCTACAAGGCAAACGCGCTCTTATTGTTGGTTTAGCCAGCAACCGTTCAATCGCATACGGTATTGCCCAAGCCATGCATCGTGAAGGTGCAGAACTTGCCTTTACCTTCCAAAATGAAAAACTACAAGATCGTGTTGCAAAGATGGCAGCCGAATTTGACTCAGAAATTGTCGTTCCTTGTGATGTCAGTAGTGATGAACAAATCGAAAATGTCTTTAACGAACTCGATAATTATTGGGACGGTTTAGATATTATTATTCACTCCGTTGCCTTCGCACCACGAAATGAACTTGAAGGTGACTATCTTGATAATGTCACCCGCGATGGCTTCCGTTTAGCACATGAAATCAGCTCTTACAGTTTCGCGGCGCTCGCGAAAGCCGGTCGCAATATGATGGAAGGCCGTGATGGCTCACTGCTCACCCTGAGTTATTTAGGCGCGGAACGTGCGATGCCAAACTACAACGTCATGGGCTTAGCCAAAGCCAGTTTAGAGGCAAATGTCCGTTATATGTCGCAGAGCCTGGGTCCGGATGGCATTCGTGTAAACGGTATTTCGGCCGGTCCAATCAGGACGCTGGCAGCAGCTGGTATCAGTAACTTCCGTAAGATGCTCAATGAAGTAGAGGCCACTGCCCCGCTACGCCGTAATGTAACGATTGAAGAAGTGGGTAATGCTGCCGCCTTCCTCTGCTCTGATTTAGCTTCAGGTATTACTGGCGAAATATCCTATGTTGATGCCGGTTATAGCACCATTGGTATGCGTCCGCTTGATGCAGAATAAATTTCGATACTGAGTAAGTTAAAAAGATCGCACACTAGTCTACTACCAAGATTAGAGTATTCCCTCCCCTTTAAGGGGAGGGGGAGGGTTAAGGTGGGGTGGTTTTAACTCTTCCCTCCCCCTAACCCCCTCCCGAAATGGGAGGGGGAAAATAATATGTGAGCCCCTGATAAAACAACTAACCATTCGACTAAGCTTTCCATGCTAAGTCGCTGGTTATCCCGAAATGGGAGGGGGAATAATATGTTATCCTCTTTCGAAAAATGAGGGGGAATAATATCTTGTCTCCCCGCATAGATTGGAGAACGAGAGGATCCCCTCCCCTTAAAGGGGAGGGCTAGGGTGGGGTGATTTTAATGCGTCCCTTACCATTTCAAAACGCCCTGTAATAGTTAAAGCGTTAAAGCGCCTTTTCTTCTTGCAAAATGCCCTTTTCGCCTTCTAAGCGCCCAATAATAACGGCACCACAGGAATCACTAAAGACATTCACCGAAGTTCTAAACATGTCCAAAATACGATCTACCGCGAGGATTAAGCCCAGCGCCTCGACCGGTAATCCAATCACACTTAATATAATGGTAATAGCAACCAGACTCGCCGCGGGTATTCCTGCGACGCCGATTGAGGTTAATAAAGCCACCAGTACAATGGTAAATTGAGTGGTAAAACTCAGATCAATACCATAGGCCTGCGCAATAAACATGGCCGCGACACACTCATACAACGCGGTACCATCCATATTTACCGTTGCGCCCAGCGGCAGTACAAATGAGGTCGTTTTATTTGAAACACCGGCATTTTTCTCCACACAGTCCATTGTTATCGGCAAAGTTGCCGAAGATGAAGCGGTAGAAAAAGCGGTTAATAATGCAGGTGACATCGCCTGAAAATGGCGTTTAGGCTGAACCCGGCCGACATACTTCAACAGCAGCGGCAACACAACCAGGACGTGCGTGGCGAGTGCCAAAATGACACTTAGGGAGAACCAGCCCAACGTGGATGCAAGGCTCAGCATTTCATTCGCGTCCATGCTGGCAATCACTTTTGCAACAAGAGCAAAAACACCGATTGGCGCGAACTTCATCACCAGGTCAGTAATTTTCATCATCACTTCAAGAACACCCTGCCAGAAATTATATTGCGCTTCTGCATACGCTTCCTGAATGCGAGTAATAAAGAAGCCAAATAAAATGGCAAAAAAGATTAACCCTAAAATTTTGCCATTAGCCGCGGCAGCGACAACATTAGCGGGCAGCATATTAAGAAAAACATCGGCAATGTCAGCCACACCACGTTCCGAAACTTTAGCCGCAGCCATTTTGCCTTGCTCAGCATCCAGCCCCAAAACCACCTGTGCAGGTTGTCCGTCAATGATGCCCGGTGTTAATGCATTAACAAAAAATAAACCGACTAAAATGGCAAACAGGCTGGTCGTCGCATAATAAAGCAGGGTTCGCCCTCCCATGCGCGCTAAACCATCGCCGCCGCCTATGCCGGCAACGCCAACAATAATAGATGAAACAATCAAGGGGATAATAATCATCTTCAATGCAT